>Ga0114969_10001412_pt1 | contig 20409 bp, 24 predicted proteins | sample M_130807_MF_Meta_FD_87316 | JGI IMG/M metagenome (GOLD analysis project Ga0114969, IMG submission 87316) | Freshwater microbial communities from Lake Montjoie, Canada to study carbon cycling - M_130807_MF_MetaG | ecosystem: Environmental > Aquatic > Freshwater > Lake | place: Lake Montjoie...
CAAGGCAGAACTCAAGGCAGAACTCAAGGCAGAACTCAAGGCAGAACTCAAGGCAGAACTCAAGGCAGAACTCAAGGCAGAACTCAAGGCAGAACTCAAGGCAGAACTCAAGGCAGAACTCAATGCAGAACTCAAGGCAGAACTCAAGGCAGAACTCAATGCAGAACTCAAGGCAGAACTCAAGGCAGAACTCAGAGAAAAAGAGAAAAAAGAAGAAGAGAAAGAAGAAGAAGATGATGTTGAATCCATTCAACTATATAAATTCACCTGCAATGGAAATAAATATTATAAAGACCAACATGATATCATTTACAGCACGGGTGACGGAAAACTCATTGAACCTGAATCTATTGGGAAATGGAACAATATAACCAAGATTATTGAATTTTATCAAAAAGACTGTGATGAAGAAGATGAAGAAGATGATGATGCAAGCATTCAACTACGAGATTTTAAATTTGGAGGCAAAAATTACTTCAAAGACCAGTTTGAAATAGTCTATACCAGAACCATAGAAGATGGTCAAGTGCCTACGCCTATTGGAAAATGGAATTACGAAAAAAGAATCATTGAATTTAATGGATCCATCGCTAAAGAAGAAGAAGACAACTTCAGCATACAACCCGTGCAAATGCTGAATTTTAAATATAATGGAGAAGAATATTTTAGAGACCAATATGACGTAATTTATAGCAATACACCCGGAAAACTAACATTGCCGGTCGGCAAATGGAATCGCACAACAAGCAAACTTGAATTTAATTAAAACTAACGATTAACCAGTAAAACACGAATCATAATTAATTAACCATTTTTTTCATCCAAAAGCATGAGACCCATGGCTGCATAATTATGAAGGTCTAATAAAGTATCACGAATTCCTTCATCTTTTACAAGATTCACACCATTTTTACTAATAGAGATTGCACGACGCATTTTATCTTCAATGCGAATAAGTATTCCAATAATTCCATAGGTTGCAAAAGAATCGCCATAATCTGTATTCTTTTTTATAAATACTTCCAATGCATCAGCATGAATCTTTTTCATTTGTTCTACTCTATTCGGCATAGGTGTCGGTGTCGCCGCTACATCCGTCACTTTAAATGAAATGCCATCTGAATTGTAAAAATAATCATGTTGTATTTCATCATTCCATGAAATATGTTTTTTTTGTTCAGATAAAGGCAAATCAAGTGAAATTGGAACTGGCGATTCTTTAAAGGAAGTCTTGTCAATTTTTATGTATTTTATTTCAGACAATTCAGGCATTTCAGAAGTAGGCAAAGGACTCTTGTGTAAAGACGAAAAAAACAAAGGCGATAATTTCTCTTTTTTAATGGATGTTTCTTGGGGATGCAATGCGTTTTTTACTGCGTGTGTATTGACATTCGCATTCGCATTCGCAATCTTTGCAACATCGTAATTTCTCTCTGCAATCGTTCTTTTCATAATCAATTCTATTTCAGTTAATGGTTCGTCCATTTTATCGCGAAAATTCGGTATTTGGTGAGGCATTGGACGAGCCATGGATTGTTTAAAATCGTCCTCTTTTTCTGTCAATTTAAGTTCAAACTGTGATAATTTTTCAGTTTGCAATTCTTCAAATGTAATTGGTATTTTTTGAGGAGGTTGAGGAGGTTGAGGAGGTTCTAGAAGAGGCTTTGAAATAATAGATGTAATAAATCCTTTATTCAACATCACTAAATCAGAATGGGTATGTTTTTCTCTCTCATAAAAGTCAACAAGAGACCTTTCAAACGCATGTCTATTTTGAAACATGTTTTGTTCTGCAATGACATCCCAAAGTATTTCAACATTTGTTGCATTTAAAAAATCGTCGCGTTTATTCATTAATATAGGTTAATGAATAAATATTTATACCATTATTCGCAAAAATCTACAAAATCGCAAAAATCTATAAATCCGAATTAAAATATACTTTCCTGAATTTCTCCATGTATTTATCTTTTAAAATGTGCGTTTTCAAATAATTGCCCGTTATTTTATCTTCCAACATGTGAACAATAAAAAAGATGGAATAAATGCCACATTCTGTATTTCCATATTGATGTTCCACTGGATAATTTTTATCAAACTTGAATTGTATATTCAATTCTTTTCCTTGTTGTATAATTCTGTCCACCAATACTTGCACTTCTTTCGGAATGTCATTCCCGGCACTGTCAAAGAAAAAGATAGTCCCTTTTTTAATATTCACAAAGAGAGAAATCCAATGTTCGCCTCCTTTGTAATGTGGGTCAGTGTTGAAAACGAATCCCAACTTGGTTTTACCATTCGTCATTTGTTGTTTTATATTTAATTTACATATTTCTTCCCAGACACAAACACCATCCGTTTCTTTCGTGTCAAAATCTATAGGAGTGGGTCCGAAAAAATCAAAACATTTATATGCATCTTCATATTGTTTCATCACATTCATAATATCTACGCTTGACAACCATTCATTCGGATTCTTTTTCCATTCTTTTGGAGAGAGGGGTGCAAATGATTCTTTTAATTCATTCATTTCACCTTTTGCAAAATCTTGTGTTAACCAACATGATTCCATTCTACATGTATTGTGCATGTATTTGCTCAACAAGACCCATATTTCTTTTGGGTCATTTGTTTGAATGAGAGAATCTGGATGCCGGCTATTCCATTTATTTTTTAGTTTCATCAAAGAAGCATTCGTGTAACAACTGAAATTATTTGCAGCCCCGTTTTTTGGACTACATGATATTTTTTGCATAGTTGTTGATTTTTTTGATGATTTACTACGACTGGAACCACGACCACCTCCATAAAGTTGTCGTTGTCGTTGACGACTTTTATAGAGACGATACAATGTCTGGGGTGACTGAGGATTCTTCTTTTGTCTCTCTATCTTCCGAGACTTCTTGACTCGCTTCTGTCTCCGAGTGTGTTTGGTCTGCTTCTTCATATGTATTTATTAGATTTTTCTTTTTACAAATACCTTTTACTCTTAATTGTGGGTCCTTCAAATTAATTTCTTTTTGAACAGGCAAATGTTCTGTTTCATTCTTTTTAATAACATTTCTAATAATAAAATTGTCCAATGTATTTGGTTTTACAATTTTTCGCAGAATTGAAGAATTATAAAAAGTATAATCTCCATCTCCATCCCCTCCATCATCACCGTCCCCATCCGCCTCACCCTCTCCATCACAATCAGCATCCCCGTCCGCATCCGCATTCATGTATTCAAATTGCAAAATATCAGTTGTATCCATATTTTTAAAATGTTCAACACAATGATAAATATAATTCATAAACGCATCTACCACATCAGGAGTGCATGCATCTGTTGAAAGAAACAATTCGCGTGTCAAATTCAAAATCCGTTTTCTATAAAATTTTCTATCTTTTTTACTAATTTTATTGCAATATGTTTTTCTCTCTGAAAAGTTTTTTTTATACAATAGTTCATCTGATTTGTTCATCATATATAGATGAAATATTAAAGTGTTTAATACATAAACGCATCAAACGCAATCGAAAACCAAAAACCCGAAAACTTACAATGGAAGCATCGCAATTCTCGTTGAATTATTAAACAATCCCATGTTCACATCTTTTGGAACAGGATTAAACTCACAAAAATGCTCCTTTTTAAATAACAATTCATGTGAAACATTGGGTTCGGCATTGGCAGGAGTAAATGAATGTGTATATAAATCACTGTTACTATTTGGAACATAGACTGCCTGATTGCATTTTTGAAGAGCAAAGATTTGTCCTCTCAATTCAGACTCTAGATTGATGCCAGAAGAATAACCAGACCATGGAGCCACTGCATTTCCAGGATTAAATACAGCACTAGAATTATATGTAGGTTGTTGTTCCAGTTTCACAGACAATTCTTTTCTAGGGTCTACTATTGGCATAAAAGAATACTTTGTCATTACCGGTCTAACACTTATGTAAGGCTGCAACATTTGAGAAGGCAAATTTCTGTCATATATTTTCGCATTCATTGTATTCATATTCATCGTATTCATATATATAAAATAATATATTAAAAAAACCAAAACTACTTATAAATAAGATGTGTGGCATTTTTTCTCTCCTTAATATAAGTGATACACATGTATTATTTACGGACGAATTCATAAAATATCAATTTCAAGCAGGGAAATCGCGAGGACCAGAGCATTCAGTTTTGAAAAATGTATCTATTCGCGTGAAATTCGGATTTCATAGATTGGCCATCAATGGATTGAATGACACATCCAATCAACCGATTTGCATTGACGATATTATATTGATTTGCAATGGAGAAATATATAATTACAAAGAATTGTATGATTTAATGCACATCAACAAAGAAGACATACAAACCGATTCGGACTGTGAAATTATTATTCATTTGTATAAAAAATATGGAATGCCACAAACACTGAAAATGTTAGACGGAGTATTCGCCTTTTGTTTGTGTGACAATCGTATTATTAATAATTGTTTAACAAGCACGATATATGTGGCGAGAGACCCATATGGCGTTCGTCCATTATATTCTCTTAAACCATTGCTATACAACAAACTCATTGGATTTGCATCCGAATTAAAAATGCTCACCGAATTCAGCGATGTTGACCCATCAAAAGCATATATTGTTCCATTTACACCTGGAACATACAGTAAATATGTTATTCAAAACAAGGTCTTGTCAAATTGGAGTCCCATGTTGGAAAACATTAAATTCCATGAACCTGTTTTCTCTCTTATTTCATCAAATGGCAATGACCATGCCGAGAGAATTGTCCACGGAATCCAACATTATTTGATTGAAGCAGTGCAAAAAAGATATGCAACTACCGAGAGACCGGTTGCTTGTCTTTTATCGGGAGGATTGGATAGCAGTCTTATTACGGCACTTGTAAATGAAGAACATAAAAAACATTCGTCGCAACCGTTGGAAACATATAGTATTGGACTTAAAGGCTCGGAAGATTTGCAATGTGCTCGCATTGTGGCCGAGTATTTAGGAACAAAACACACGGAAATCGTCGTTTCTGAAAATGAAATGTTTTCTATTATTCCACATGTGATTTATGCAATTGAAAGTTACGACACAACCACAGTTCGTGCAAGCATCGGCAATTATTTGTTGGGCAAACATATTTCGGAAAACAGTTCTGCCAAGGTCATCTTTAATGGAGATGGGTCAGATGAAATATGCGGTGGTTATTTATATATGAATTTATGTCCTAACCCAATAGAATTTGACATGGAAACCCGGAGATTATTAAAGGATATTCATTTATTTGATGTGTTGAGGTCTGACAGATGCATTTCATCACATGGTCTTGAACCACGCACGCCGTTTTTAGACCGCAGTTTCGTGGATTTTTATTTGTCTATTCCGTCCAAAATAAGACATGACAATCCTGAAAAATACTTGTTGCGAAGTGCTTTTTCTATTGAAAATTATCACAATTCTGGAGGAGTTCAATTGTTGCCAAACTCTATTTTGTGGAGAAGAAAAGAGGCATTTAGTGATGGAGTTAGTGGAAAAGACAAGTCATTGTATAAAATTTTGCAAGAGTATATTTCTGTGGAAATGGACCTATATCCGCCATCTATTGAAATAGAGAAAAAATATTATAAAGACATGTTTTTATCTTATTATCCTAGTTCTGCTGAAATCATTCCATATTATTGGATGCCAAAATATACGAAAAACGCCACTGACCCAAGTGCCAGAACACTCTCTATTTATTGAACGATGGATGGGATGGATGGATGGATTGATGGACGGACAAAAAAGAGAGAATAATACTGCGATAATATATGAAACAAACTTTTTTCCATTTGCACAATTTGTTAATTACTTTATTTATTTACATAACATATACTCTACTACTTATTTCCACCCTAGGATTGTCTGACAAAGGCAAAGAATATTTAGACACACTAGACAAGTATATGAAAATTTATGTCTCCATCTTTTTAATTATTCGTTTTAATCCATTTACTAAAAATGAATTCAATGAATTAGATAGAAAATTCGCATTCACCTCTGGAATGTTTATTTTAACAACAAGTGCAATTGCACAATATGGAAAGAAGAAATTCTCAACCTTTTTTGGTTGATTTCGTCTTTCTCTCGCGGCCACGCGGACGCCGTTGATTCAAAAAATCCTGCAAATGTATCATTATTTGTTTTGATATAATATTGTCAATCATAAATTCATTCATATCTTTCTCAGTATAAGAATATTTATTCAGTCCTGAAAGAAGCCGCTTCTTGTCCAGAGTCGTTTCACCATGCCACTGGCGTCGCGATTGAACAAATCGCCGAATTATTTCTTCATCAGGTAACATATAAGTATAGGGTTTCACATTAATGTAATAGATGCTGTCATGAACCATTTTCTCATAATGCACATCATCTATAAAACATATTTTATGTTCTGTTTGACAATTGATGCATCTAATTAAATCATCGTATGTTTTGTCGTGCGATGTTCTCAAGGGTTCTATGATTTTATTACCGATTTTATAAGCAGGAATAATTTTATCAAATAGTTTGTGAGATATTTTATTTTCTAAATATAGAATCAGGTCATTCGCCCAAGTGAGAGGTCCTTGATTGTTGGTGTATAAATAAATTTTATTGCAAGAGTTATTTATTTTTTGATGTTTAAGAAAATTCAAAATAGAGATAATGTTGGGTCTTAAATATTCAGGATATAAATCCAGCACTTCAGTGAAATCTTTGTGCGTCATGGTTGGTTGTTGTTGTTGTAATAATTCCCAAAAAGTGCCAAATTGAGAGAAAAAACCTAGTGTTTCATCTAAATCAAACACTATAATTTTCATGGTCTTTATATTATCCAGATTTAGAAAAATATAAAAATAAAATATATGGCGACAACGACACTCACCCAAAACGATTATAAACAGATTTTAGACTATTACAAAATTGCTATTCCTGAAAATAAAAAACAGATGAAACGCCTTGCGGAAAATATTATTTCTGAAAAATTGTGCAAATGCATTAAAAAGGTGGAACCTGGGAATGAAGCAAAATCTATTGGAATATGCACTAAAAGTGTTATTAATCGTAAAGGGTTTGTGTGTGGCAAATTTCAATGCAAGAAAAAAAGATTCGTCACACTTAGAAAAATGCGGGTTAGAACCAAAAGAAGGTTTTCTTAATTTTTCAATGATAATATATTTATTGAAAAATTAAACGGGTTCAGTTGTGGGTTCAGTTGTAGGTTCAGTTGTGGGTTCAGGTGTGACAGGTTCAGGTTCAGGTTCAGGTTCAGGTTCAGGTGTGACAGGTTCAGGTGTGACAGGTTCAGGTTCAGGTTCAGGCGTGGTAAATGACAAAGTATAACCCATTTTGTCTGACACATATTGATAAAGATATGTATCATCACCACCCCAATTTGTATAATCCTCTCCAGTCAATACAAGATTATATACTTTTACAAGATTATTATTTGCATTCAATAGACGAACTTGCAATGTCGCATTTTCAAATAAAACAATGTTTAATACTGAAATAACAAAAGAAGTCACTGTCTCGGTTGTCACTAATTCAAAATCGTGAATGGAAAATTGCGAATGATTCATTATATATATTGCCAAGAAATTAATCAAAATCAAAATCCAACAAATTATCCACCATTTTAGGCGGTGCTAGCGATTCTTTTGCCAATTGTTGTGACAAACAATTAAGGTCTTTTTCCATTTTTGCAATAATAATCTTTTGAGTTGCCACAGTATTTTTCAAATCAACGTTTTCCATAAAATAGTTGGTCTTGTTCAAATTTATCGTTTTTAACCAACTCTGATGACATTTTGTTTTCATATGTTGAGAGAAATTATATATCTTGTCCTTTCTAGAACAAGGACAATGAATTCCTTCGGTTTTATTCAACATATAGGTTTTGTCCACATAATTTCCATCTTCATCAATGTTTGGAGTATAAATATCTGGCTCAATAACTAATTCCATTACTTTATGTAAGAACCAAGATTTTAAATTAAAACACCAAAAACAAAACACACTATTTTAGAGAAAGATGGTCCAATGCATGTAATATGACTTTTTCTTGATCCGTCAATTTCTGAAACAACAAACATTCATCCATTTTTATTTGGAAATGACGATTCGCATAATTTTTACAAACAATATGCACACCATTGTCTGTTATTTTAATATTGCAAAAAAATGCACCATTTGTCAATCGCAAATTATCCGGCGTTTTGAGAGAAATCCATTTCAAATAAGACCCATACTTTAAATTATTGATTTCGTCCACATAAACATAATACTTTAATGTTTTCAAATATTCGATAAGGGTTTTCCGCGGCAACATCAATTCAGACAATATCTTTTTATTTATTTCAAAAATGTGTTCAGTTGTATAATTAAACACATTTTCGTTGTTTTCATTGTTTAGTGCTTTCAATAACTTTCCACCGTCCATGATAAATTCATATATTTATTTATTTTTATCTTATTTCATCAAAATCAACATTCATCAAAATCAAGACTTACCAACTGCCAAACCCACCGCCACCCAATGCTTCATTTGCAGCCATGATTCCATAACCATCCATTCCACCACCACCAGGAGACGCGGCAGCCACTAAAGGCGTATTCTGGTCTTTATACATGGAATTATAATTTGGCATTTGTTGCTGCTGTTGCTGTGACGACATGTCAGGCAATTGGTTCAACATGGTTCCATCAGAATACCCAGACTGCGATTGATTTTGTAGTTGAATTTGATTTTGATTCATTCCTTGAGAAATAGGTTGCGATACTTTCACAGTTCCAGAACCCGACTTTGCAGTCGCCTTTTTATCTTTACTTTTGCCTTCCCATACATCGCTCACTCTCTCAACAAGAATGCCGACCTTGTCACCCAATTTTGTCTGAAGACTCAAGATAACCATCAATACTGCTAAAATAATAAAAATCACATTAAAATCCGGGTATTCCACACCACTATATGTAGGTATATATGTGTTAATCCGATGAATAAAGAGTAGTCCTAAAAACATATAAATCACTTGAATCACTATTTCTGCTAAAACTTCAAAACTACCTTTTTTTTCATCCGCTTCTGGAACATATTTCTGCATACTTTTGTTTAATAATACAATAGGCAATAACGATAAAAGAGAATACTGCACAATATTTGACATTTCACTTTTTGATTCATCCTCAAAATTAAATACGTGTTTAAAAAATCCACTGGCCGATCTTTCCATATGTTAGAATAATATTTTTTTATTCTTTCGTTTGTTTGTTCGTTCAGTTTTTTCACATTCCGTATAAGGATATAAAAGTATTCTAATTACTATTTCCATGTTAAAACACGAAGAATATCAATATCTACATCTTATTAAAGATATTCTAGAAGATGGACACAGAGAAACAACCAGAAACGGCACAACCCTTTCTCTTTTTGGAAGATCCATGCGTTTCTCTCTTAAAGACAATAAAATCCCTATATTAACCACCAAACAAACCGCCTGGAAAACATGCCTCAAAGAATTGCTCTGGTTCATTCGCGGCAGCACAGACAATCGCGAGTTATTATCGCAAAACGTCCATATTTGGGATGGACACTCAAGCAGAGAATATTTAGATAGTATTGGCATGCATGACCGCGAAGAAGGCGATTTAGGACCTATTTATGGTCATCAATGGCGGCATTTCAATGCACCTTATACTGATTGTAATACTGATTATGCGGGAAAAGGCGTAGACCAATTGCAATACGTGATTGATATGTTGAAAAATCCAGAAACGAGAACTTCTCGCAGAATTGTCATGTCCGCTTGGAATCCATGTCAAATTCAAGAAATGGCATTGCCGCCTTGCCATATTTTATGCCAATTTAATGTTCATTCTGGAAATAAATTGTCGTGTGCATTGTATCAGCGAAGCGGCGATGTAGGTCTAGGCGTGCCATTTAATATCGCGTCATATAGTTTTTTAACACATCTTTTAGCAAAACATTGTGGTTTAGAAGCCTATGAATTTGTCTATTTTTTAGGAAATGCTCATATTTATGATGACCATTCGGAACCATTAAAAGAACAATTATCGCATGTTCCATTTGAATTTCCCACGATTCAAATCAATCCATGCGATTCTTTCAAAGATTATAAAATCACGGATTTTGTTGTTTACAATTATAAAATGCACGAAAAAATAAATATGAAAATGCGTATATAAATTGAAAACATAATGTATTTTACTTATAATGAGCATTCGCACAAATAGACAAAAACCAATGATGGTGACGCCGAATCAGAGCCAGCCGCCTATGGGTGGGGGACAAAGACCATCTGCCATGAAAGCACGCCCCGCGGCGCAGCCGCCTCAAAGACCTCCTGCACCGCCTCAACAAAGACCCGGACCGCCTCTACAACAACAACAACAGCAAATGCAACAACAACAACAACAACCAGAAAAACAACAAAAACCCAAAATGAGCATTGGAGATGCTATTGGATTGATTACAATTAGATTGTCACGACTTGAAACATTTATTCAACAACTTCAAACAGATGGAATAGACATGTCTTCAATAAATGGTCCCGGCACCGGTGCTGGCACCATAGACCAAGGTATGATTCAAAATCTGGTTTCTAGATTAAATGTCCTTGAAGACAGTTCACATGCAACCACTGATACTACCGCCACAGAACAAAGAATCAAAACTATAGAAACAGACCTAAAAGACACCAAAGACCTATTAATGAAATTAATGCTGAAATTTGAGAATTTTTCAGATGACACACTTGTACGATTTGAAGAACAACACCAATTACAAGAAACTCTTGCCTTTAATTTAGAACAATTGCAGCAACCAGAATCATTAGAAAAACCAGAGGAAGAACCTGCGACCACTAAAGAGGAAGAAACTATTCCGACGCCATCTAATGAAAGCGAGCCTGTTCCATCATCGGGCTAAATCACACAAATTTCTCTCTTTTTCTTTGCCCTTTTTCTTTTCCCTTTTTATTTACCGTTTTTCTTTTCCCTTTTTCTTTACCGTTTGTATAATATTATAAAATTCGCAATAATATTATAAATGAATCAAATCTGTTCCAAAAATGAATGCAATGAAATTGTTCTGAATTATTCCGGATTTAAACAATTTGCAACAGTTGAACTATATGACATTATTCTTCAACATATTATCTCCACCATTCAAGAATGTCTTTCACAAATGAACCAGGTGAAAGTACATATTCACATGAATTCATTTACTTTAACAGAATTTGAAAAACACATGCAATTCATTAAAAGAATATGCAACATATTAACAACGTCATTTCCAGACAAATTAGAAACATGTTTCATTTACAATCCGCCTTTTTTCATCTCTCAAGTATACAATGTGTTATTCACATTTATAGATAAAAAAACACAGCAAAAAATAAAAGTAATAACACCTTAACGCACCCACACTTTCAAAATATTATCATTATGTATTATATGGTTCAAAAAACAAAACAAACGCCTTTTTTATTTTTTCGTTTTCTTGTCAAATATTTTAGAATGACCCCCTCGTTCTACTTTAAAAAAACTATTATTCTTTTTATGTAATGAAAATAATAATTTCCTTTTTCGTGTTTTGTCTCGTTTTATTTTTATATTTACACATTCAATTTCATTTGAAAACATCGGATGATTTAGAAATGTATGAATTAGAACAAGCATCCAAAGACAAGTTTGAAGAAATTTGCGACATTAGACAACCTGTATTGTTTTCGTTTGACAATCAGAAAATATGCGATACAACAAATCAAGCATTTATTTTACAACATTATTACGCATTTGAAGTGAAAATTCGTAATATTACAGATGTAGACACCACCACCACGGAATTGTTTGTTCCTTTGCCTATACATTCTGCAATTAAATTGTTTCAAGAAGACAAACAGGCCACGCATTACAGCGAAAACAATACAGAGTTTTTACAGGAAACCGGTGTCATTAAAAACATGCAACATAATGACGAATATTTGCGTCCTTATATGGTCTCTAATTGCCATTATGACGTTTTAATGGGGTCGGAAGGTTGCACAACACCTTTTCGGTATGAAATCAATTATCGCAATTTCTTTTTAGTAACACAAGGTTCCGCACAGATAAAAATGGCACCGCCAAAAAGCACACGGTATTTATATTGTGTCTATGATTATGAAAATTTTGAATTTAAAAGCCCGGTGAATCCTTGGAATCCACAGCCACAATACACGGCGGATTTTGATAAAATGAAATGCTTGGAATTCACATTGACACCTGGAAAAACGGTTTACATTCCTGCGTTCTGGTGGTATAGCATCACGTTTCATAAAAACACGTCCATTTCATCTTTTAAATATAGAACCTATATGAATAATTTAGCAATATCCCCATACATTGGAATGCATATTCTTCAATTGCAAAACATTAAACGGAATTATACCTCTTCGTATTCAACAGTAGAGCCTCCGAATGCTGATGTGGTCGTGGTGGACACGACTACGACTACGATTGCGGCCAAGGATGCGATGACGACGACGATGGCTGCTCCTGATGCGGATGCAACAAAAGAAAATGTAAACGAGACTCTAACAAATAATGTTGGTATATAATATATTATGGACAATAACTTCAATGTGAGTAGTGAAGCTTATCAAAGGTTTCTAGATACTCCAGACAATGGGTATGAATTTAATAATAATGGTAATGACTCATCTGCACCACCAGCATCATCGGAGACATCAGCACCACCAGCATCATCGGAGACATCAGCACCACCAGCATCACCTGCTATAGAAGAAAATGAACCATATACTGTTACAGTAAAAATAAACCCAACTACAGGTGAATTCAAAGGCAAAATAAACATGAAATCATCAGTTGAAGAGACAAGCGGTGGTCGCACTCATCACCGTCGTCGTCGTCGGAGGAGTCATATCAATCGCCGCACTAATCGCCGCACAAAACGCCGTGCCACGAGAAGCCGCAGGCGTAGCAAACGACGAACCATGCGACGAACAATGCGACGAACAATGCGAGGAGGCTGAGGAGGAACGCCTGCACCCTTTTTCACACAAACTATTTTGCAAGAAAAAGAAGAAAAGAATTCTGCTGTTCCAATCTAACCATTAAATCAAATTATGAATGACGTTTATTTATCCGAAACGAAATAAACTGAAAATAATCTAAATTTATATAACGTAGCCTTTATATGATTCCTGCCACAACCACATCCACAACCACAACCACATCCACAACCACAACCACAACCCCGATTCCAGGCATTCTTATTTTAACAGACAATCGCACATATGGCCGCAGTGCAACAAACAATCGCCTTTTATATCGATGCATTCCAAATGATAAAACATTACCACCAGTTCTGATTCCATACAATGTGAATATGGGCTTTTCAAAGGTCAAGAAAAACCTATACATTCTTTTTACAACAAGAGAGAAAACATCAACTTTGGTTGAAACCATTGGAGAAATTGATATGTTAGAACATTTCTATGAATATCAATTATATTGTCGCTCAATAAAATACAAACAACCATCCTTCTCTCTTCTTGCAAAAAGAGAGAACATGGCCACTGAAAGTCCAAGTCCTGGTCCATTCATTTTCACAATTGATAATCCCGGAACAATAGATTACGATGATGCATTTAGCATTGAAACACATCATGAAACATATATAAAAATCAATATTTATATTGCAAATGTTCCACACATATTGTCCGTGTATCAATTGTGGCAGCATTTTCATCTTTTTCAAAAAAGAACTGCATCCATCTATCTTCCAAATAAAAAAATACCATTGTTTCCAACTAAATTATCGGAATTGTGCAGTTTGACTGCCGGTCAAGAACGCCCTGCCTTGGTTTTCTCTCTTTATATTGATAAAAAGACGCATGAATTACAGAGTCGTTTTAGTTGTGAAATCATCCGCGTTTCCGCAAACTATGTCTATGATGCAGACGATTTATTGTCAAATGCATATTACAATCAATTGTTAGAAACTGTTCAATTCTTATCGATGCCTTGCTCTAAAAGCGACGAGTTGGTTGAAACCCTTATGATTTTCATGGGGACTAAATGTGCTGAATACATGGACAATGGAATCTATCTTTTTACAAGTGCAAGCACGGCGGACTCTTCATTAAATCTCCAACACAAATCACTCACCAGTTTGTATGTCTTGGAAAAACCAGAGAAACCATATATGCACATTACCAGTCCAATTCGCCGCATTGTAGACATTGCAAACATGGCACAACTCATTCTTACTATGGAATTAGAACCAGACATGGAAGAAGCACGCATTCATATAGAAAATGTAAAAGAGAATTTATCCCAATTAAATCATACTAACAAATCTATTAAAAAAGTGCAAACACAATGCAAATTGTATTATTTGTTTAAACATCAACCACAAGATAAAATATACATTGGCCTTTTATTTGACAAGAGAGAAACCAACATCCCAGAAATATATTCATATTCAGTCTATTTGACAGAATATAAATTCATGGCGACAATTAAAAGCGGCGAACATGACCTGTCGTCGTCAAAAGAATACCGATTTAAATTGTATTTATTGAATGATGCAACTACCTTGAAACAAAAAATCAAGCTGCAGATTGTGGGTCTGTGTTAGAGATAAATTTCGGCTTTGTGCTAGGAATTGCATGTATAGATGACCCGAGTTTTTTATGAATGAATTTTGACGCAATTATATGGTCATATATTTCTATAAATACTATTGCAAACATCGCCGCAAGTAAATAAGAAAATAAAAACCCATCGCCGATTTGAGGAATCAATACTGTGCTTGAAAAGGCATATCCAATTGCAGATGTGGAGAAACAATTTAATAAATCCATAATTAATATACACGCAAACGCAGAAGCGGTGTTTAATGCAATATGAGGTATGAATTTACTGAACAATTTCCATAAAAGAAAGGGCACCACCGATGCAATCAGTCCACTCATCAATAAAATATACATTCCATTTTTTACCTCTGTGTTAATGTAGGTATAAATCGCACCTACAATGACTGGTTGGAAAATAATAGCACTGGATTCTTTTTCAAAATAGAGAGAAATGTACTGTATGAATAATATAATAAGAAAAAAAGACACTAAATTTTCTTCGTAAATAAACATTTTTGCTTTTTCTACAACATTCATTGATATACTATCCATCGGTAAAAAAAGTGGTTATCCACTTTCTTGTTTTATTTTGTTTTTGTTTCTTTTTTGTTTTTTTGTTTGTTTCGCTAATTACTAAAAACTTATTTACGCTTACTCGCTTTCAATCAATCAATGATGGCTACTTTTTAAAGGTCAATAATATTGAGTGGAATCCGCCGGGGTGTTGTCGCTGTCGCCATTTCTTCGCGTCTTGTTGCCGCCGCAGCCGCCGCTTCTTCACGTCTTGCCGCCTTTTTCGCCGCTTTTTTCGCTGCTGCCGCCGCCTCTTCACGTCTTGTTGCTTCTTTATGAGCAGTCTCCATGTTCGCTTGGTCGTAGAAAGGTCCATATGTAAGAAAGATGTTTATGAGCCATGCTCCGAGCATCATCCACATTGCAGTAATATTATTTCCTGTATTGAAAACAATCCAACGAAGTGCCTGGCATTGAGGCAGAGCCGTTGCAAAAGGAGAAGCGAGAAATCCAAACCAACTTACCGGAGTACAATACCTTTGATATAGATTGGCAGAAACATAATGCGCAACTATATATAGTAAATAAATAATAACCATTCTGAATAATTTCTGGAAGAACTGGGTCTTAAACATTTGCATGTTGGAGTTTTATAAGTGCAGAGTGTGAATCTGCAAAAAAGCATTTCAATTTTTTTATTTTTTCTGCGATTTTTCATTTACTAAAAATTTCAAGGAATGCAAATAATAAATAGCCACAAATCCACAAATCCATATAAATAATATAAAAGTTTTGAAGCATTCTTTCTATCTAATGTGTGAAACAAATCCATATCCATTTCCTTTGTCATCCTTCCAACAATACGCGATTGAAGGCATCCAACAAGGCCATCATGTATTAATAACTGCACCAACCGGTTCTGGCAAAACATTGCCCGCAGAATTCGCAATTACACATTTTATTTCTCTCGGTAAAAAAATCATTTATACAACTCCCATTAAAGCACTTTCAAATCAAAAATTCTACGAATTCTCGCAAAAATATCCAGACATTTCTTTCGGCATTTTAACTGGAGACATCAAAATCAATCCACAAGCACAAGTCCTTATTATGACTGCCGAAATTTTGTTAAATACATTGTATTCTTACAACACAATTATAACAGCACCGACATCGCAAAAACATTTCCAAATGGATATTTCAACTGAATTGGCCTGCGTAATCATGGACGAAGTCCATTATATCAACGACAAAGAACGCGGACATGTTTGGGAAGAAACCATCATGTTGCTCCCGCCAAATATACAAATGATTATGCTTTCTGCAACCCTCGCAACTCCAGAGAAATTCGCACATTGGTGTGAAACCAGACATGACGACAATACAACGGCAACGACGGACCCTAGAAAACGCGTCTATTTGGCATCCGAAACACGCAGAAGTGTTCCATTGACACATTATAGTTTCATCACTTTTACAAATTCAATCTTTAAAACAATCAAAGACAAGACCATTCAAGAAGAAATCCACGCCATAATAAATCGCACATTTGTCATTCAATCCGCAAAAGGCGAATTCAACGAACCACATTATTTTAAAATGAAAAAAATGTTGGAATATCCAGTGCGAGTGAAAAGACAACACGTATTAAATCAAGTCAGTAAATACATGGTGGAACACGACATGTTGCCGGCTCTCTGTTTTGTTCTCTCAAGAAAATCGTTGGAAAAATGTGCCACAGAGGTCACAACAGTCCTATTAGAAGACGATTCTAAAGTGCCATATATTATTCATCGCGAATGCGAACAAATATTGCGGAAATTGCCGAATTATCAAGAATATCTAGAATTACCAGAATATCATTCCATGGTGAAACTCTTGGAAAAAGGCATCGCAATTCATCATGCAGGCGTCATGCCTATTTTGAGAGAAATGGTTGAACTTTTATATGCAAAAGGTTATATTAAACTCCTCTTTGCCACGGAAACATTTGCCATCGGATTAAATATGCCCACGAAAACAGTGGTATTCACTGATTGCAATAAATACGACGGCACCACATCTCGCACATTGTATTCACACGAGTATACCCAAATGGCAGGACGAGCAGGCAGGCGTGGCATTGATACCGTAGGCAATGTCATTCATTTAAACAATCTCTTTAAAAACGCGGATGTATGCACTTATAAAAAAATGTTGTGCGGTGTTCCACAAACACTCGTCTCTAAATTCAAAATATCATATCATCTTGTCTTAATGAATCTAACCACCGATTTCATGAAAAACAGCATGGTTGAACGCATTGAAGTTGCAAATGAACTCTTATTCTTGAAACACCGTAAAAATGAAATAGAAAAAGAAGTCAACGCTCATGAAATCACTCTTTCTCTCTTGAAAACGCCTCAAATAGAAATAAGGAAATACCTCAATTATACCAGAGATGTCGCCTCCTGCGTCAATAAAAGACGCAAAGAATATGAACGCACAATTCGCGGATTGGAAGAAGAATACAAAACAATTAAAACAGACAGACACTTTCTTGAAAAATACGACGAAGCCATTCAATCACGCATTTCAATTATTTCAGACATGGAATTCAGAGAGAATAGTGGGACAATAGAACATACACGGATTTTACAGATTTTAATTCGCGACGGATTTATAGGAGATGGCGATGGCGATGGCAATAATAGATTAACCATCAAAGGAAAAATCGCCGCATGTTTAAAAGAGGTTCCATGCATTTCTTTTACACGGGTAATAGAGAAAATAGGCATCCTGTCTGCAAAAGAATTGATTGCGATTTTCAGTTGTTTTACACATATTGTTGTTTCAGATGAATATAAAGCCGCACAGCCACAACCAACTTCTCTCTTGAATGAAATAGGCAGATACATTGAAGAATATCAGGACATGCCGGATGCAACGATGCATTATGATTTGTTGCCATACATGGAGCAATGGACCCAATGTGAAACCATGGAAGAATGCAAGCATCTTTTACAAAGACTACAAGAAGAAAAAGACATTTGCGTCGGCGATTTTGTCAAGGCCGTGTTAAAAATCAACAATATTTCCGCCGAATTTGAAACAGTCGCTGAAATGGTGGGAGATTATTCCTTTCTCTCTTTACTGAAACAAATACCTTCAATGACTCTCAAATATATCGCTACCAATCAATCATTGTATGTATAAATGGAAATATGCATGGGAAATAAATAGGCAATAAACATGCGAGAAATAGAATATGCACCGGGGAAAAAAATCAATCATATTTAATTAAATAACAAAATCTTTTTCTATGTTTACATAATTCTACATTTTCTTCAATTCTTTGTTTAATTTCATCATATGCAACCTTTTGGTCCCACCCTTTTATATACCACGCTCCAGGCTTTTCTTCACTAACATAACTGGTCTTTGATATTAGTGGGGCTCTTCTCTCAATTGCAATTCGCAATATTTCAGTAAAAGGAATGTTTTTATCAAACTTTTCTTGTTTGCCCAAGTCAAATCGCTGGTCTTGTCCATTTGAGTCGCTATTGTATCGTTGAATGCTTTGAAAGGACATGATGCTTGTAATGACTGCAGATTTCATTCATAAAAGCATTTCATTTTTTATTGAAACCAAATAAACAACATAAGAATAAAGAATTGTAAAATACAATGATTTGCAATAAATATGATTTGCTGGAAAAAATAGGACAAGGCGCATTCAGTCAAATTTACAAGGGTCGCAACATTCGCACGGGTGAATTAGTCGCAATTAAAATAGAACCTAAAACCGCGGAAATCAAATTATTGCAAAACGAAACACGAATGTATCAATATTTGCATTCTTTTAATAAATCACAGATTCCCGAAATAAAATGGTTCGGAGTAGACACTGAGAATTATTACATGGTTATTTCATTGTTGGGTAAATCCTTGGAATCATTCAAGAGAGAACAGCCAAATGGACGGGCATATCTTTTTGATACATTGCATCTGGGAATGCAAATGATTATGTTGGTGGAATCCATTCATAAACGACGGCTGATTCATCGAGACATAAAACCGGACAATTTCTTGTTTGGGTTGGAATCGTCTTTACCGCAGGCACCTATATACTTGATTGATTTCGGATTTTGCACAAAATATAGGAACCATTTTACACCCAACAAAACATCAAATCTCATTGGAACTCCCAAATTCGCAAGCATTTCAGCACACGAATTCAATGAACTTTCTAGGCGTGATGATTTAGAAAGTGTGGGATATATATTGATTTATTTGTATATGGGTGAATTGGCCTGGGATAAAATAACAGACAATGATGAAATCAAACTCATGAAATTGCGGATGATTCACGGCGAAGACCCGTCCATACCTCTCGTATTTATAGATTATTTAAGAAATGTTAGAAATATTGCATTTTATGAAACTCCGAATTATGCAAAATTAATATCCAGATTTAGTGGCAAACAGTGAAAATGTGCGTCGTGTTGCCAAATATTATTCTATTTATATCAAAACAATATAAACAGAATCAATCCATAAGTATTATAATTAATGTCTGAAACATTACCCTTGCGATTTACAGGGCGTGTGAAATGGTTTAACAATAAAACCGGTTATGGATTCATTACTGTCACCTCTAAAGACAGTGCTGAATTTCTAAACATGGATGTTTTTGTTCATCATTCCGCAGTGAGTGTTTCTGGACAACAATATAAATATTTGGTTCAAGGCGAATATGTTGAGTTTAAATTGGCTGAAATGTCGTCGGGGCAACATAAATATCAGGTTCTAAATGTGTCGGGCATTGATGGTGGCAAATTAATGTGTGAAACGCGAAATGAAAACCAGGATGGCAGAGTTGAACCACGTGTGCGTGTTGAGCAACGCGTTGAATATCGTGAGCGTCGCGAGCATGACCCTAGAGAGGAATCATCTGACTGGACAAGTGTCAATAGACGTGTTTCAGAAGGTCGTGGTTCCGGTCGTGGAACTGGTCGTGGAACTGGTCGTGGTTCAGGTCGTGGTTCAGGTCGTGGTTCAGGTGGCAAAGAAAGAGAAACGGCTCCAAGAGAAACGACTCCAGTTTAGGTTTGCGTAGTAGTTCGGAGCAATGTTCTCGTCGTCGTAGTGTGTCGTCGTGTTACTGTGGAACGCATAGTAAAGGTATACCGCATGGTTCGTTATTAAGTGCGTCAGTAGCGTCAG
>Ga0114969_10001413_pt1 | contig 20408 bp, 22 predicted proteins | sample M_130807_MF_Meta_FD_87316 | JGI IMG/M metagenome (GOLD analysis project Ga0114969, IMG submission 87316) | Freshwater microbial communities from Lake Montjoie, Canada to study carbon cycling - M_130807_MF_MetaG | ecosystem: Environmental > Aquatic > Freshwater > Lake | place: Lake Montjoie...
AACATTAACATTAACATTAACATTAACATTAACATTAACATTAACATTAACATTAACATTAACATTAACATTAACATTAACATTAACATTAACATTAACATTAACATTAACATTAATTATTTTATGTTTTGATAAGTTCAATCCACATTTCAACACTCTTACAATGTGCAAACCATTTGAACTCATATTTACCTACGATTCTTAAAATATGTTTTCCTGCTATGTATTGTGTACCAGTATCTTCATTAAATTTATTAACAGAACCTAAATCAACAGACTCATCAAAATTATTTTGGTCATGTTTATCAATTGCTAGTATAGCCTTTTCTATAATTTCAGAAGGAAATTTACTAGAAAGTTCATGAATACATTTATTATATGAATTTGTAGTCGATGATCTATAATGTTCTGTATTTTGAATGTCACCTGTTGTTTTTTTTGGCATAGTTACTTCAATGCTTTTGTAATCGCCAAACATTTTTGATAAATGACTTCCCAAGTCCATATATAATTATATAAGTATATATAATATGTTTAAGTTGTTTTTAACCAGCATAATATCCGTATGATTTTATAAACTCAATCATATTTTTAGTTCCCATAGAATGATTACATGGCGAACAAATTGGGCGTAAATTGCTTATTTCATCAGTCCCACCATCTCTTACACTAATAACATGTCCGACTTGAAATTGACGATTAGTAATTAACACTTTTTTACAACACAAGCAACGATGTTTATTTATATCTTCGCCTATGTAATGATTCCATACACTATCTCTTACACTTGCTGGTAAAGGTCTACGTCTTTGTGTTATTTGTGTTATTTGTTTTACTTGTTCTAATGTAGATTCATGCCTTGGTAACATTTTATTTTTTGGTATTATATGTTTTACTGGTTTTACTATTATAGATTCTTGTTTTGGTAACATTTTATTTTTTTGTGTTATTTCTGATTTATGTGGAGGTTCTTGTATATTTTTATTATCAAATAATTTTGATAGATAATTATTCAAATCCATACTTATATTTATTTAATAGCATAAAATGTATTTAAATTAATTTGTTTTTATACACTGGTTGACTTGGATAGATACCACACCCCCTGTAAAAAGGAATCCGCTAAATCATCTTTTTTTTTATGCGTGACGAAAAAGTCTTTAAATTCTTTATTAATATCATTTTCTAATAAGTTCAATGTAATATCTACACTTGCTTTTTTTCGTTCAGCATAGGTGGTTTTATTTTTTGTGTTTGTGTTTTCTTCTACTATTATATTATCTTCTACAGGTTTGGTAAATGCCTTTAATTTATTGGCAGAGGATATAAACGCAATATTCGTCTTATTGTTCATAATAAAGTATTGCGCAATCATGCCTTGAATAGTCTTCATGCGGTTAGCGATAGGACTAATCTGATTTTCAATAATAATACAATCCACTTCTAGTATGGAGGGAATTTTATCCAGTTCTTTTCGGATTGAAATACCAATATCTATCATTGTCATTGCATTGGCAGATTGTTTGCCTATCGTGTCTAAAAATTTGTTTTGCATATAGGTCAGGACACTGGATACGATGATTTCTTTTTTACTGCCAACAGGATAAGTTATATTATAGTTCAGACACAATGCTTGTAAGTCTACTAGCTTCATTGTTTTAAATTTTTTGGCACATAATTTACTTGTGGGAATAATATAATCGCCCTGTTTTTTACCATGGGTTTTACAATAGTAGTGTTGGTCTTTTGAATACACTGCCTTTTTATTACATGTTTTATCTACTATTTCTACTTTAATAATGTTTTGCACATTTGTAGACATTTTAGATTTTATATTAGATTTTTTAACTTGATCTATTATTAAACAATTACAATTCATTTCTTGTCCACATAAATTAATAACATCCCATTTAATTATTTTAAATAGTTTATTATTATTATTATTATTTACAATATTATTATTATTATTATTATTTACAATATTATTATTATTAATAGTAGAGTTTTCCATGATACAATACGCTAAATTTTTAATACCCACATCTATACTAACAATCCTCATGTGTAAATATAATAGTTAGTTAAATCATTATATTTATATACTTTCGCTGTAAAACAAGTTTACACCTTTGGGCGATAGTTCGCTTACAAGGCAAAATTACAGGAGGGGAGATTCATACTCACCTGACATAATCATATCAATTGAATTCGCTAATTGTATTGCGATAACAGCAAATTCAGTCTTTGACACATTTTGAAGTGATATTATCTTATTATCATTGTGTAAAGTAATATCAGTATAATTATTTACAATTTCACCTACAATGTGATTTAATTTATATATTTTTTTCATATCATTTTTAACAGAATGTAATAATCCTGCGACGAATGTTTCAATATTTAATTTTTCATACATTAAAATAGAACATGTAGAAATTAAATGATTAATAAAAGGTCTATCTTTTTTTATATATCTATATTTATTTAATGAATATTCTTCGGCAATAATATAGGCATCCTTTATAAGTTTCATATTTTCATTACTATATCCTTTTTTGTTAGCAAATTCTAATAATTTTTCTATTGTTTCAATAATCATTAATATAAATATAAATATAAATAGATTAAAAACTTTTATTTTATATAAATATAATATAATATGGTTGCTACAATAACAATCGTTATGAACATACGCGAAAATTATTCACAAACAATAAAAACGATTGAAAGTTTAATAAAAAATACGACTCTCTCATACCGATTTATTTTCATAGATTATAAAGTGCCAGAATTTATAAAAACTTATATGAATCATCATTATAAAAATATAGAAATAATAATAAGTGATAGTCCGTATCCATCAAAAACCTTGTATAATATTATACCTATGTTAAATACAACATATACTTTATTTTTAGATAACAATATACTTTTCAATCCATTTTGGCTAGAAAAATTAATTGAATGTATGGAAACAACTAACGCGGGAATAGTAGGACCCATATATTTATTTAATAAAAATGAAATACACATGTTTGGTGGTGATATAACTATTACAAATAATAATTTTATGGAAAATCATTATCTTATACATCAAGATAAAAAAATAATAAGAAAATTAAAACCAAGAAAATGTAGTTTTGTTGAATATCATTGTTTAATGATTAGAACAGAGTTATTAAAACAAAATGTATTAGATCCTTCGTTATTAATGATTCATGAACATATAGATTTATCATTAAAGGTTAAAGATTTAGGATATGATACATATGTTACTCCTTATTCTGTTATAGAATATGTTAATGATGTAAAATTAAACGACTATGAAATTGAGTTATTTAAAGAAAGATGGAATGTTGACATTGCAGAAAAAGATATTGAGTATTTTTGTAAAAAATGGGGGTTTAATTATAATACTAGTTTTGATAATGTTAGAAACTTTGTTAAAACTCATATTAAAAAATATTTACATATATAAATGTTTAATTTTAAATTTACAAAACAAAGTAAACCATTAAAACCATCCATATCCATATCCATACCAAACGTTAAAGATTTTACACCGATAAATAATAAAATAAATTTACAATTATACAACGAACCAATCATTAAAGATATGGCAGTATTATTATGTTACTTTAATCCATGTAAATATACTAGAATTATACAAAATGCGTTTACTGTTAAACATTTATTTGATATTGCAAAAATACCCTATTTCATTACAGAAATAAAGCATGATAGCGATGATAAATATTTATTTTATCCTAGTGATAATGTTTTTCAATATAGTTCTAATAGTTATTTATTTTATAAAGAAAACTTAATTACTACAATGGAAAAAAGAATACCTGATATATATACGAAATTATGTACTATTGACTTTGATATAGTTTTTGATAATCCTGACTGGTATTCTATTATTTCGGAAAAATTAAATCATGTATCAGTAACACAACCCTTTAAAAATGCCTATTATTTAAATTTAGATTATAGTGTAAATAACGTAAAAAAAAATTGTATTGATAATAGAGAATCAATCCATATTAATTATACATTGGAACATAGCGGATTTATTTGGGCATTCAACAGAACATGGTTTAATGACTATACTATGAATGATTATTTAATAGCTGGTAGCGGTGATACAATACTTGCCAATAATATAACAAAAAAAATAGGTAATGATGCCGCATCTAAATTATATTATTCATTATTAAATTTCAAAAAATATACGACAGACGTTACTTATGACTCATGTCACCTAAATATATATCATTTAAATCATGGTTTAATCATTAATAGACAATATACTTCACTTAATATCATACTTTATGATATAATTAGTAAATTAAAAATTACATATATAGATGAAATACTTGTTAGAAGAGCAGATAACATTTTAGAATACAATCCCAACTATTTGACTCTATTTAATGATATAATGATAAACTATTTCAAAAAAAGAAATGATGACGGGTGTTAAATTTTATATAATAATAAGTATTATATAAACTATAAATCTAATTAAAATTAATAAAAATATATTGAATTAAACCCACATAAAAGTCGGTGTTTCAAAAGTGTAATTACATGAACATATATTCCCTATTATTTAAAGGAGGGGTCCTAGGGGCAAGTGAACCAGACCTGGGTTCCCCTATCGTGTAAAAACATATATCATTATTACACTTATTGATATCATTATTAATTGCTGTAGTATCATAAATAGTTTACCATATATTGAAATTGGTAAAATATCGCTGATACCAACACCTGCTTGTATTGTTGTACTAAAAAGTAAAAAATCTATTAGTGATTCTAATTTTGAATCATTATTGTGTTTTAATTTATTATTATCAAAATGTATTGAAAAATAGTAGTAAAAGAAAGCAAAAAAAATTATACAAAATAAATGTATTGCTAATGTCTTTAAAACTCGTTTCATTATATATATTTAATGTAAGTTATTTATTAAATATATATTTATAAAAGTCCGCATTTCAAATGTTTAAAGGAGGGGTCAAAGGGGAACCTAGGTTCCTCTTTATCATGTAAACAACATTCGTATACACACCTACATTAAATTTTTTTATATCATCCGGAATGAAATTCAATGCCAGCATAAGTCCACATCCTGCCGCAAAACCTAAAATATTAAATTGTGAGACCATATACCCTGCTGTAAAAGAATAGATAATTGTTTTGGTTATTGGTGTGTTGTCCATAGTATTATTATTTTATTATTATTATACTATACAAAATAATAATAAAATACTGACTGACTAATAAATTAAGCACTTCGCCCACCCGTTCTCCGTAACAATTGATCTTGTGAAAGCACCGGTGTGACCATTCGCGCCTGTAATTCAAAAGACGACAAGTACATATTTTTCAAATCACTCGTCTCATACCCATGCGGTTGCGTGGCATCGCTACACGACTTGTAGAGGAAGGGTGTATTAGAAACGGGTTGATTGTCACCATAACGGGCAGGACATGCACAGCATTCATCACAGGCACTCAACTGGTTATGCTTAATTATTTGGTCGGCATTTTCAGTTAAATATTTGCGATAATTCCAATTGGTTTTAATATTGGCTTCTTCGCGAATTTTCTCACTAATAACATTACCGGGTTGCCAGGTGGCAAAATTTCTACCATCGGACATTATAGCAGGAAAATCAAAATGAATATTATTTGATCCAGAATAGCATGTTCCCCAACTCATTTATATATATAAACAACCTTTTAAAACAACCTTCGCAGTGAAACAAGTTTAAAAGGTTGCGCCAAACAACCTTTAAAAAAAGGTTGGACCAAACACCACGTAAACTTTGCCTTAAATATTGGGTTTAATTTGGCACAACCTTTTCTAAAGGTTGGACCAAACACCACGTGAACTTTGCCTTAAATATTGGGTTTAATTTGGCACAACCTTTTCCAAAGGTTGTTGTAATAAAAACAACAATTCAGGTTTCTTAAGTTTCTTAACTTCGTCCTTTGTGGATAATTTTTTTTCAATCACCAGTTTTCTTAAATCATCTACTCGCATTTGATCCACTTTTAAGGGTGTTTGTGTTGTATGGTGTTCATCGCTCTTTTCAATCTTAATTGTCGCATTACCTAAATTTATAACATCTGTTTGTTGCTGTTGCTCTTGCTCATCATCACTTTCACTAGACTCCTCATCATCAGAATCGTCATTAATTTCATAAATAGTGGATGGTGATTTAACATCGTGTAAATCTTCTACAAACATTGACAAATTAGTCACATCAACTATCTTAATATAATGTGTCTCATCATTCAGATTAATTTCTTTAATATTAATGACTTCATTGTCTACATTCAGGTCGTTTGTGTTGCTATTATTAATAATAATAATTTTGTTTTCACATTCGTTGTTGTCATCTTCGACATGGTCATCGTCATCGGTGTCACTTTCGCTCGAACTATCATCATCATCATCTTCATCATCATCGGACACTACAATTTTAGATTGTGCTTCGGCAGACTGACGTGCTTCAGGTGTTGATACGTCTTCGGATAATACAGGTGCGCTGTCGCCTCTCAGTGCGCCACCGCCTCGCAGTTCATTTTGCATATTGGCAATAAAAGACGACAGCACCTGATTTTGTCGCATAATGGCAGTTTCTACAATATTTAACCGCATATTACAATAATAGACAATTGCTCCGCATAAGATTAAAGATACTCCAATAGAAATGATTAAATTGCTATTCATATTTCTAAACATACTCATATAATTAGAACTATGGAATATTTTTTATATTATTATTAAACGAAACATTTAATAATAATAATAATAATAATAATAATAATAATAATAATAATAATAATAATAATAATATAAAAAATAAGTAAACTATTAAATGACAAGTTCCTTAATAATCCTATGGGTATTATCGATAATTTCCTTAGGGTAATTTAAATCTATTAATACCTTAATACCGCCTTTAATAGTAGAAATGCCACTCACCATTTTATAAGTATAGTTGAAATTTATATTTTTATTTTTAGTAGAAGAGTCCGCGGTATTAGTATCTTGTTCAATCTCCATATGAAAATTAGTTATATTCTCGTCTACATCTAATCGTTTACACAAGTCTAAATAATGCGTGGTCAACATAAACGTCACATTATCGTGTTTATTTAAATACTTTAAAAATGAAAATGCGCTGCCTATCGCTTCATACGGGTTGGTGCCCGAATAAAGTTCATCAAATACGCAAAAATGCCGGTGAGTCGGGCGAGATGTTTCTATATGTGTTAAAATATCTTTACAGCGCCGTGCCTCTGCCTGAAATAAACTATCGCGTGCCGATGTATCCGGAATATTAATATAACAATGTATGCTGTCATAGGGTTCCAGTGTTGCCGATTTATAAAATCCACAACCCATTTGCTGTGAAAGAATAATATTAAATATAGTGGTTTTTAGTAGAGTTGTCTTGCCTGCGGCATTGGGTCCAGTGAGCAATATATGTTTATCCAATGTATAAGAGTTCTTAATAGGATTGGAATGGACTAGCGCAGGAAAGTACGCCTTTGTAAACTTGGTTTTAGTTTTAGTTTTAGTTTTACAAGAACTATTTTTAATTTTACAGGCGGCAATATGTTTATTTTTAATATTACTTTTCAATCCGCGCAAATTGTCTAAATAACCATTAAATCCAAAGGAATAATGTAGAGCAGCACTATACTCTTTGTTTTTATAGAGTTGATAAAAGCATTTCATAATATGCCCGATTTGTTTAAACTTCTTAATATTGACCTTGTTCGGTGCTATTTGATCCAACTCATTTTTAAAATGGAGTAGACGCAAGGAGTGTTCATTCATGACATTTATAAAAGGTTCATACGTTGTAAGTTTAAGTTTAGTGTACATTTGATTATAATCTGTCATATGCTGTAATGTTTTATCTAAATAATCCCGTATTGTAAACAATTGCTGGTGTATTTTTTTCATATTTCTGTAAAATTTAAAACAAGAGACAATATTTTGATAAATCTGTAAAAAATAAAAACCAACCGATACCATAATATAAATCAACTTATCCCAACTGGCAGATCCGACATGAAAGAGTTGACCAATGCTATGCCTGGCAAAAAGTTGTTTAAGTATTTCAACATATTTAGAGACGCTAATAGGAACACCTTGTAATTTTAATAATAAAAGTGGGAAAATAAGAAATAGTATAGGTAAGAGTAGAGAAAAAACGGGGGATGACATGTTATAAATGCTTAACCATTGGAGAAATTGTGAGTTATTATTAAATGCTTCAAACATTTGAATGTCGATATAGTAGTATTTATCATTGAAACTAGACCCTGTAGTTGTATCTATTTCATTCATTATAGCGAGAATATTATCTACTTGAGTAGGTTCTAATAAATAAGGAGTTTGGTTTTTTTGGTTTTTTTGGTTTTTTTGGTTTTTTTGGTTTTTTTGTTTTATTATTTTTTGCGAATCTTTCAAAAATTCTTTATCCGATGTATAATACTGACTCCATAATGCAATGGTTTTCTCGGAAAATGTGTTGGAAGGATTAAATACATAATTATATAAAGACTTTGTATGGGTCTCTGTTTTATCAACTAATTCTAAATCAGTTATAATGTGTTGTTCTATTTTTGTTTTGTTTTCAATATATTCAATGGGTAATTTGAATATGGGTTGTTTTTCGGTTTCATTATCATTATCATTTTCTGTTTCTTTTTCTGTTTCTTTTTCTTTTTCTACTCTTGTCATTACTTTATAACAATAGTAGAAATATTATATGTTTATTACAAACGTATAGCATTTAATTAATTTATTAACTCGACCAATTTTCAGTGAGTTCATTGATCCGTGTGCCGTAATATGCTTCAATCTCTTTTAATGTTCGCATATCGCGTTGCGTAACAAAATTAATTCCAACACCTTTGCGACCCCAGCGACCACTGCGTCCAATCCGGTGCAGGTAGGTATGTACACATTTCGGAATATCAAAATTAATAACGGTGCTGACCTGTTGAATATCAATTCCGCGAGAAGTCACATTAGATGAAATCAACACACGAAATTTACCATTTTTGAAATCCATATAATTTTGTGTGCGTTCATTTTTGTTCATCGTACTATGAATATGACACACGGGAAACCCATCCACCGACATCGCATTGTAGAGTTCCGTCACCCGACTAATACTATTGCAATAAATAATACATTGACTGATCGATATAGTACCATAAATATCCTTCAGAGTATCGTATTTTTGGTTATCATTATCGAGTGCTACATAAAATTGGTTTATTCCTTCTAAAGTCAATTGTTCTGCTTTCACGAAGATTTCTACAGGATTACGCATGAATTTTTTGGTCAACACATTCAATTCGGGTGGCATCGTTGCACTAAAGAGTGCCACTTGAACCGCGTTGGGCAAAAACTGAAAAATATTATAAACTTGATCTTTGAAACCATCCGATAGCATCTCATCTGCTTCATCAATAACCAGAATAACAATATTTTTCGAATTTAGTTTTTTCCGATTAAGCATATCATAAATACGTCCGGAACAACCGATAACAATATGGGGCGGTTTTTCTTGTAATGCCCGCGCATCTTCGTCAGTAGAGGTGCCACCAATCAGCAAATGTGTGCGCAGACCAGTAAACTGACTACCAAGCGCATCTACTACTTCTTTGGTTTGAATCGATAATTCGCGAGTCGGTGATAAAATCATTGCTTGAGTTATATTTTTGGTGATATCAATCAGTTGTAGTACACCAATGGAGAAACACCCTGTTTTACCGGTGCCGGATTGTGCCTGGGCAATAATATCTTTTTTATTAAACATGGGTACAATTGCTTTTTTTTGTATAGGACTGGGTGTTTCAAATCCATAAGAATATATTCCTCGCAATAAGGGGGTTTTTATATTGTCCAGTTCTTCCCAGGAAGATATTTCTTGATTTGTATTCGTATTCGTATTCGTAGACGCCGTTAAAATGTCAGACATTATAGTATATTACATGTAATACTATATTTAAGTGAAAATCGTGTAGTATATATTGTGTAATACTTTAACATATTTAAGCGAAATGAATATAAACATTACTCGATAATATTTATAACAATTATTGTTATACCATGACTACGACACTTATTAATAAATATAATAAGGCGGATTTTGAAAAAATTCAGATGGATGGATTTGTCTATACATTGACTGCAGATATTATTCAAATCATTCAAAACATAGCAACACAAGTGGGTTCGCCCGAATATATTAAATCACCCCAGTTTGAAAAACAAGAACCTGTTAAAAATAATGTGGGCGCGGGCGCGGGCATGGGTGCCGGATACAGAATTAAACGAAATAAACCACAAGAACTAAATAATAACGATTGGAATGCGGTACGGCATTTTCCAACCACCATCATAAACAAAAAAGAGGGCATCGATGCGTCTATTGACCAAATTAGAAAGCATTTGAATAAAATGACCAACAAGACCTATGTGTCGTTGAAAGAAAAGATTATTGATGAGATTAAACAAATTACGAATAATACCAACGGAGAAGTGACGGATGATATGAATAAAATCGGTGAAGCGATATTTAATATTGCGAGTGGTAATAGTTTTTTCTCGACCATGTATGCCGAACTATTTAAAGAGTTGATGGAGCAGTTTGATTTTATGCGGGATATTTTTCTGTTGAATTTTGATAAATTTCGGTCCATATTTAACACGATTGAATATTGTGATCCCAATAAGGATTATGACAAATTTTGTGTAAATAACAAGATGAATGAACAGCGACGAGCAATCAGTCTATTTTATGTAAATTTGATGTTGCAAGACATTATTGAACCAATTAAACTGATAACTATTATTAATGATTTACAGAATTATATGAATACACTGGTTGTCGAGGAAAACAATAAAAGTATTGTAGATGAATTATCGGAGGTGTTGTATATTCTTATTACCAATAGTTATGATATGTTGAAAAATGATGCGTGTTGGCAAGAGATTGTCGCGCGGGTTAAACAATTTTCGGAATTGAAACCGAATGTCGTGCCGAGTATTACCAACAAGGCACTTTTTAAACATATGGATATGTTGGATGTGATTTGATTACAAATAAAGATTTGGATTTGGATTTGGATTTCTTGGTGAAAAAATCAATACGCGACATAATAAATTTCGAAATAAGAAGCATTATTTTATTATATATAAAAATATATATTTATATATAAAATTTAAATAATAATTTGTCTTTACTATTTAAATTATTATTTAAATACTTTTATTTATATAATTATAATATGTGTGATACTCTATACAATAGTATATTTTATAAATTCGAAGAAAAGGAAAACTATGAAAACAAGATTATAAATATCGATGAATTTATGAGTGATATGGAAAAATCTTATACAAGCATAAGCAGTCATACAAGCATAAGCAGTGATACAAGCACAAGCACAAGCAGTAGCAGTCGTAATAGTTCCAGTATACATAGTGACGATGATGGTGAAAATTTAAATCACACTTTTTTAGAAGTGGAATATAGTACCAATTATAATGTGAAAGGTTTGTCACAAATTATGGACTATTATGAATTGAGTAAAAAAAATATGCGAAAAGATGAAATGGTACAACTTATTATTTTATTTGAAACAGATCCAACTAATTTTAAGATGGTTACTAGACGGCGACGTATGTGGCAGCATATCCATGAATTAAAACGAGACAAGTATTTTAGTAAATTTATATTATTTACGATGGTTTAATTATTTATGATATTGTAATATTTATATAAATAGGTATTTATATATATATATTATTATATAAATGGTAAAATCACTCCTTAATTCTACAATAAATTATCCTGAACATAAAACACTCTATGAAGAAGATAAGGGATTTGAAGCATCCATCTACAAAGTAGAACTATTAGATGAGGATGTTATTATTGCTCTGGGTCAGTGCAAATATATCTACATTGATAGCAATGTATTATTTTATCCTATTTATTTAGTTAAAAATAATAAGGTGACGATACAAATTGGAGTCTATGAGTTAATCGCTGCGGACGCCGCAACTATTATTGATGAAGAGGGTGATGTGGATGTGAGTTTACTGGGCGAACCGCTACTCTTTCCATTTGTAGGTAAATCTATAGTGGTGGACGACGCCAGTGTGAGTGCCAGTGTTGCCAGTGCTAGCGCTATTGCCAGTGAGCAAACGTTGGCAGACGCTTTAAAAGAAAAGGAAACTTTCAAAGATACTAAAGATTTGCCCTGGATTCAAAAATTTATGCAAAACAATCACTATAAAATAATAAATAACGAGGGTAAAGGTGAATGTTTATTTGCTACTATTCGTGATGGATTAAAAAGTGTCGATATTAATACCAGTGTAGACGATATGCGAAAGGTCTTGGCGTTGAATGCGACGAATGAAGTCTACTTAAATTATAAAGAACTCTATGAAAGGAGTTTAGAAGAAGATAAAATAATTACACGAGAAATTAAAGTATTAACTGACCGCCACAATGATTTAAAAAAACAAATACAAGTAGAAAAAGACCGCAATACCCAGTTGGCAATTATAGCGCAAGCAGAAGAAATAATTATACGTCTCAAAGAATTAAAGCGGGATAGAGCAGGCACGAAATCAATGATTGAAGAGTTTAAATTTATTAAAGGTATAAAAGATCTAGAAATGTTTAAATTAAAATTACAAACATGTGAGTTTTGGGGTGATACGTGGGCAATTTCTACTCTGGAACGCGCCTTAAATGTCAAATTAATTTTAATGTCGCGTGCCAGTTTTAAAGGTAAAGATGTAGATAACGTATTAACGTGTGGACAATTGAATGATGCTAGTGCCGAAGGCACCGAAGGCACCACATTCACTCCCAACCATTACATTATTTTAGATTATGACGGGTCACATTATCAACTCATCACCTATAAAGACCGGGGTGCATTTACCTTTAAAGAGTTGCCTTATGATATTAAAATGTTGGTCGTCGACAAATGCTTGGAACGACAGGCAGGACCCTATTATAGTATTCCTGATTTTAAAGAATTTATGAAAAAGTTACCGGCAGCACAGGCACAGGCACAAGCGGCAGACGCAGTAGAGGCACAGGCACAGGCACAGGCACAGGCACAGGCACAGACACCAGCAGAAATTATACAAACAGATTTATATGACCAGGCAACGACATTCCAATTTTATTTAAATTCACTGGATGCTCCCGCCCCCGGAAAAGGCGCTGGCGAATCCGTGGGACCGGAAGGACACAAATTTTATAGTGAATTGGCAAAAATACCCTCCTGGCGCAGAAAGTTATCTAATTTTTGGGAATCGGAATTTACTCTAGATGGTAAAAAATGGGGTTCAGTAGAACATTATTATCAGGGCAGTAAATTTAAACGCACGAATCCGGATTTCTATGCGCAATTCTCTCTGGATTCGGGGTCGGCACTATCCAAAGATGTTTTAATGGCAAACGCAGCAGGCAGCAAAAATGGCAAATACAAAGGCGAACTGGTGAGACCTAAAAATATTGCGCTGGATAAAGATTTCTTTGAAGTGAGGGAGACGGGCATGACACGTGCTAATTTAGAATTACAAGCAGCAATGATGGCAAAGTTTTCGCAAAATGAAGAGTTGAAACGCTTGTTGAAGGCGACTAAAAAGGCGAAATTGAATCATTTCTCGCGAGGATCGCCACCCGAAGTGTTTACTGATTTGATGATAGTGCGGAAAACCCTTTTACAATAAAGTATATAAATAAATATGTAAATAAATATAAATAAATAATAAATGTTTTAATGTTTATTATTTATATATGAATATTCCAGAGGAAACTATCGATATTATTAAACCTTTTATATCACACTTTAATAAATATAAATCGCCTCATTTAACTAAAAAAAAAGAAATACAATTACATCAACTCTTACTCTTTCTCTACAATGATATTCATAATGCTTTTAAATCTTTTCGCATTGAAAATGCGAAAAGTAACGTTGCCTTTTCAGTGATTAACGCCCACGATGTGGGCGTTTTAAATGAGAAAAGGTATAATAAAGTAGAAAAGACAGATTGTTTTGTAGGTAAATCTACAAAAATAGAAACCAGTTCAGATAGAATTGTACCCGATTCCTACAATAGTTCGGTTTTCCCACGTTATATTCGCACCTTTATAGAAAAACATGAAACGGGTTATCTTACATATGAGTGTACTATTGGTGGGCGTGCTATTAAAATCATATTTACCCAGTTCGACGCAACAACGAGAGACGACGATAGTGAAAATGAAGTTAAAATGATGTATATCTGGTTAACCATCTGTAGTCTTTATGCGGCAGAAACATGTGCCAAGACCTTAACCATCTATATATATAAAACTCCTTTTAATAAAAATCTACCCGATAACAAGTTAACCACTTTAAGTAGTGAACATGTCAACACCGCCTATACATCGAGTTGCGTTTCCAATGGTGAAATTGTGGTCTTTCGTAAAGAGGAGTGGTTTAAGGTGTTTATACATGAAACATTTCATACGTTTGGATTAGATTTTAGTAGTACAAATAGTAATAATAATATTAATAATAATAATAAAATTATTCATGATGGTGTAAAAAAACTCTTTCCCATTAAAAGTGACTTTAATATTTACGAAGCCTATACTGAAACCTGGGCACGTATCATTAATAGTTGTTTTTATAGTTATAATACTCTGAAAGATAAAAAAGATAAGAAACAATTCATCACAAACTCTACATTTTGCTTAGAATTAGAAAGAATGTTTACATTATATCAGTGCAATAAAGTATTACGATTTATGGGATTAAACTATACAGATATTTGTACTACGAATCAAGATGAATCGACAAATGTTTCTTTTTCTTTGAGAAAGAATTTATATAAGGAAAACACAAATGTATTTGCTTATTATATTTTAAGTGCTTTATTTATAAATAATTATTTTGAATTTTTAAATTGGTGCCATAATAATAATACAAATAATAATAATAATAATACAAACCAATTATGTTTAAAATTTAAAAATACAAATGATACTAATAAAGCATTTGTTGACTATATTAGTAGACAATACCAATGTGATGACTTGTTAAAAGGTCTAGAGGATATGAATCAATTACATACTAAGATAGTTAAAAACTCTACTAATGATGTAAAAAATAATAACAATAATGATAAAATAAATAAAACAAATAATATAATATTATCGACCACCAGAATGACCTTGTTTGGTTAAATAATTATAGTAGATAAGATACGCAACAATTATTTATTCAAAGGTATAAAAAGATTTTATAATATCCATATATAATAATGACTACTATTATACAGAATATAAATCAAAATTTAATACTTCATAACGTAAATGATACAAATAATGAAAATGTTATCATTTCAAATGCTACTAAAATAGTAGATAATGAGAATGAAAATGAATATGTAAAAAAAAAATATAAAGCACGCAAAATTATCAAAGATAAAGGCACAGCAGATGTGTTAGAGATACCACCTTTTTCCAGTCATAATACTTTTTTAACTAAAACATATAACGTACCTCAATTAAAAGAGATTTGTAAATTTTATAAACTTAAGGTGACTGGTAATAAACAAGTATTAATAAACAAAATATACCACTACTTGTATTTCTCGAGTTATATTGTTGTTATTCAAAGAGCATGGAGGAAAAATTTATTTAAAACATATAATAAATTACGCGGTCCTGCTAAATTCAATCGATCATTATGTGTGAATGAGACTGATTTTAGTTCAATGGATCCTTTAAAAGAGATACCCTTTAACCAATTTTTTAGTTATACCGATGTAGATGGAAAAATATATGGTTTTGATATTGTCTCTTTATATAATTTATTGGATGATGAAGATTTAAAAGATTCCAATCCCTACAATCGCAATCCGATACCCAATAAAACTAAAATGAATTTTAAACGACTTATAAATATTAGCAAAATTCTGGGTGAAAATTTAAATATGAATTTAGTAGTAGAGGAAGAGATAACTGATCCAGTCAAACTCATTGAAATGCGAGCATTAAATATATTTCGAGAAATAGATAATTTAGGCAATTATACTAGTCCCCTGTGGTTTACACAATTAAATCAGCGACAAGTGGTTAAATTTCTACAAGAATTAAGGGATATTTGGACATATCGAGCACATTTAGACAATAATATCATGATGGAAATTTGCCCTCCTAATGGCAATCCATTTGATATATTAGATATGAATATGATTATTAATATTCCACTTTATAACATCAAAATATTGGCACTCATTGTTATTGAACGATTTGTTAAAACTGGGATGGATAGAGAATCGAAAATTTTAGGCGCCAATTATGTTTTATGTGCACTTACTTTAGTGAGTACGGAAGCAGCAGATGCATTACCTTGGTTGTATCAGTCGGTTGTCTAAAAAGGGGAAACAAGGTCTGTTTCACTTGCCCCTTCTCTTACACCTTTGGGTATTTACAACGTCGGTTATTTATAAAATTGATATTAATTCATATTATCACTTAATATCAAATATAAAATGGAAATTACAAAATATAATAGCGATTCGGGTAATAGAGATTTGTCAAGCGAAACAAGTTATAATAAGGATATACCATTCATTGAAATATTACAAAAAGCAAATGAATTAAAGGCATTTTTGATTGTAAAAACCAGTTATATAAACAATGATAGACCTGGTGCTTGGTATATAAAAGGTTATAATAATCATTACACCTATGAAGAAATTAAATTACAAATTGAGGAAAATGTTAAAAATAAAAAACATACTAAACGAATTTGTTATTTAATTAAATATTTAAATTAATATATTAAGAAATTCGACATTTTTAAATGTTAAAAGTTGTAAAAAGGAGGGGATTAAGGGAACATTTGTTATTTTATTTTTAATTTTTTCAAAGTTTTTGAAAAAACGTTGTAGAAATAAAAGAAGGGTTCAAATTTTAATAGGAGGGGTTTAAGGGGAACCTTGGTTCCCTTTGGAACTGGGTTCCCCTTAATATATATGCGTTAAAAGACTTAAATAAAAGATATTATAGTAGAGTATAAGAAGATGGCCAAGAACTCGACTAAGACTGCTACTGCTACTGCTAGTGTGACTGCTACTCCCGTGACCGATGCTGCCCCGGCGGTGGTGAAGGCACCCAAGACTCCCAAGACCAAGACGGCACCCGCCGCTGCTTCTGCCGCGCCTGTTGTTGCTGTTGCCAGTGCTGCCAGTGCTGCCGCGCCAGTGGTTGATGCCACGCCCAAGAAAGTCCGGGCACCCAAAACCCCCAAGGTTGTTGAGACACCCGCTGTTGTTGCCTCGACTGATGCTTCTGCTGCGGCGCCGCTTGCGGATGCTCCCCAGGTCAGCAATGATTTTTCCAGTTTCTCTTCCAAACTCCAGCAAGTTAGCGCGCTCCTGTCGGCACTCAAGGTGGAGTTTCGCACGCTGGAACGCAAGTCTTCGCGCGAGTTGAAGACGGCGACCAAGGCCGGTGCCAAGCGCAAGCGCAAGACTGGCAATCGTTCGCCCAGTGGTTTCGTCAAACCCACGCTGATTAGTGCTGAACTCGCCACTTTTCTCGGCAAGACGCAAGGCACTGAGATGGCGCGCACAGAGGTGACCCGCGAGATTAACGCCTATATCCGAGCCAATAGTCTCCAGGACAAGACGAATGGTCGCAAGATTAACGCGGACTCGAAGTTGTCGTCGCTGCTGAAGTTGAAGGCGGATGAGGAGTTGACATACTTTAATCTCCAGCGCTACATGAGCCCGCATTTTCAGAAGGCTGCCGCCGCCGCTGCTGCTCTTGCCGCTGCGCCTGTGGTTGCTTAGATCGAAAATCTAATTTCATAAAATAAAAATAAAAATAAAAATATATATATTATTTCAATTGTAATATATATATATTCTTCAACACGATAAATAAACTTTATTCATTGAATAATTCAAATACTAATAAAATAAAATAACCTCCAAAACAAGTAGTCATATTTAATCTAATTGTAAAAATTCAAATACTAATTAAATACAATTAAATAAAGATATAGAGTGTCTATCATTAATAGTTCCAATTTGGTCCGAATTGTTTAAAAAATTGATTTAAAAAGAACCCCCTATACTATAGTAACATATAACATAACAAGATGAGTTCTTCTACTGACGTTCAAGCGATGGTTATCAATGCGACTTTGTTTAATCCCGAGAAGGATACAAAATATACCAAACCGAAGGTTAATGCTTCGGGTGGCAAGTCTATTGGGATATGCAATGCGCATACCGGCAAGAGTTTGTATCTCAGCACACCACTTATGATGACTTGGGGTGCGCAAAAGTTTGTCGATGAGAAAACTGGCAAGGTATCCTATTCTATGTCGCTTCAGTTTCCGGGTGATCAATATCGAACTGATGCGACAGATAAGATGTTAGCGTCAATTGTTGAATTTGAAAAGAAAATCAAGGCAGATGCTCTCAAGTATTCCAAGGAATGGTTGAACAAGGCCAAGACCTCTGCCGAGGTGATTGATGCGTTGTTTCATCCGATGCTCAAGTATCCGAAGGACAAGAATACTGGCGAACCGGATATGACGCGTCCACCCACATTGAATGTGAAAATTGGATGCTGGGATAATAAGTTTAATTGTGAAATCTTCGATACAGAAACACGTCTTTTGTTTCCAAATGAAGATACACCGGATGTGGGTCCTCTGGAACTTATTCCCAAGCAGATGAACTTGGCAAATGTAATACAATGTGGCGGGATCTGGCTGGCGAATGGTAAATTCGGATGTACTTGGAAGTTGTTTCAGGCGGTTGTCAAACCGCGCACAAGTATGCGTGGCAAGTGTATGATTTCGTTGTCGGCAGATGATAAATCACAATTAGAAAAGCGTTCTAGCGAGGCAGAATGCGCTGACGATGATGATCATGATGACCATGATGTGGTGGCAGCACCTGCGACTGCGAATACACTTACAGTTGCTGAAGATAGTGATGACGAGGGAGCAGCGCCAGCAGCAGCGCCAGTTGCTGTGCCTGTGCCTGTTGCAGTAGTAGCACCAGTCGAAGAAGCACCAGTTGTTATCAATGCTCCCGCAGTTAAGAAAGTTGTTAAGAAGATTGTTAAGAAGTAAATAGTTAGTTAGATAAAAATATATAATTAATTATAAATAAAAAATAAAAATATAAATAAAAAATAATTAAAAATATTAATTATTTTTTATTGTCATAATAAAAAAATAAATAAATAAATAAAAAAAAATAAAATTGATTATTAAAATTGTAATATACAATTTAGTACATCTAAAAATGAAAATAATAGTTGAACTTGTAGGCATCTATTTGCTATGGATTTGTATTCATTATGTGGCAGGAAATGTATACGCATATTTGTGTACACCAACTACATTCACAGGATTTATAACATCGCCGTTTTTAGCAGTAACTCCCGAGTGTAAAGCAATAAGATGGGTCATTTATAATGGTGGCAACATTATAAATGATATGTGGATTATTGTCGGAACGTGGGTTTCCAGATATTTATTACAAACCATTCGTCAATAAATGACCATAAAATTGAAATACTTTTCATATATAGACTCTGTCACAACTACACATACATATAAAAAAATGGGATCCACTGCTATGTTGTTTGAAGGCAACAACGAACAACATATTGTTCCTGCGCGATTTGCTGAATTACGCGAATTACAAAAAAACAAAAAAAAAGAACTCCGTCTAATTCTTATACAAGAGTATTGTCACTTGCTGCCGGAAGAATTATGGGATATAATTCTGACAATGGTCTTTTCTGAGGAGAGCGAAGACCGGCGGGCATACTTTACTTTTATTCGTAAAGATGAAATTTATAACAACGACCATTATACATTCGAGGGAACAGCAATAGAATGTTCAATGGCATTGGCACACATGCGTTTGTTTGTCAATCCGGAGGATCATCAAGATGACACTCCCACAGACACGTATTGCAGCGGTTTGTGTGAGATGTTACAAATTGCCTGCCCAGATGAATACGGCAACCAGTGTGCGTGTCGATGGAAGCATCGGGTCTTTAAAACACGAAAACATTTTACCGATTATAGTGCTTTGTGGAATATGCCGGGCAATAGTTTCAACTCTTATGTGGTAGGAAATACGGGGGAATTAAAAGCATTGTCGTATCATAGTGAAAGGGGGAACCCAGGTTCCCCCTGACCCCCTCCTGTAATTTTGCAAAAAATAAAAATAAAAATAAAAATAAAAAATAAAAAATAAAAATAAAAAATAAAAAATAAAAAATAAAAAATAAAAA
>Ga0114969_10001414_pt1 | contig 20407 bp, 18 predicted proteins | sample M_130807_MF_Meta_FD_87316 | JGI IMG/M metagenome (GOLD analysis project Ga0114969, IMG submission 87316) | Freshwater microbial communities from Lake Montjoie, Canada to study carbon cycling - M_130807_MF_MetaG | ecosystem: Environmental > Aquatic > Freshwater > Lake | place: Lake Montjoie...
ATAGCCGTCCTCTTCGCCGACGATGCCCTCAAGTTCGCCGAGGCGCATGCCGTCAGCGTCGGTCATGTCGGCGCCCTTGTCGTACAAGTGCTCGCGTTCCTGGAGTGCGCTCCACAGGCGCTTGTTGCCCATGATCACGGTGTCGGCGACGGTGAACTTGTCGTACGCAAACTGATCCTGTCGCAAGACACCGAACTTGTCGGGCCGGATGACCGTGCCTTTTTGCGGCGGCTGATCGCCGGTGAGGAGCCGCATGAAGGTGGTTTTGCCGGCGCCGTTCGGGCCGGTGAGGCCGTAGCGGCGACCCTGCGAAAACGTCGTGGTGACGTCCTCGAAGAGGATCTTGTTGCCGAAGCGCATGGAGACGTTTTGAACGGAAATCACAACCTTCAATTGTAGCCGATGCAGGACAATGGGCCGTGCTCACGGCGTCCCGCGTCAAGATTCTCGCTGCTCAGGCAGGTTTTGACCTGTGCGGCATCGCCCGAGCGGAACGCCACCCGAAACTGGCCCGTTTAGCCGACTGGATTGCCCAGGGCTATGCCGGCGAAATGGACTATCTGGCCGATTCGCTCGGTGAGCGGATGGATCCGTCGGTGACCTTGCCGACCGCCAAGTCGATCATCTCCGTGGCGGTGGTCTACAACACGGCCGCGCCGTACTCAGCCACGGTCACCGATCCGGATGTGGTCGCGATTGCCCGCTACGCCTGGGGTGACGACTACCACGTCGTGTTGCGGCAGCGACTTCGTGTGCTCTTGACCGCACTCGCGGCAGAGGCCGAGCCCGGTTTCGAAGCGCTCACGTGCGTTGATCATGAGGCTGTGCAGGAGCGCGTGTTTGCGGAAGCCGCAGGCCTCGGCTGGATCGGCAAGAACACGTGCGTGATCAATCCGCAGCTGGGGTCGTGGCTGTTTCTCGGTGAGCTATTCACCAATGCTGAGCTCGAGCCTGACGAGCCGATCGCCGACATGTGCGGTACGTGCACCAAGTGTATTGAGGCGTGTCCCACGCAGGCGATTCCCCAGTCCTACACGGTGGATGCCACACGTTGTCTCTCGTACCTCACGATCGAAACGCGCGGCGAAATCGATCCCGCCCTCCAGCCATCCGTGAAGACACAGGTCTACGGTTGCGATATCTGTCAGGACGTGTGTCCGTGGAATCGTAAAGCCGTTGTGTCTGACGATCCCGCGTGGCAGCCACGCGAGGGATTTCTGTTTCCTCGTCTGGTGGATCTCAGTGCGACCGGCGATGCCGAGCTGAGCGCGAAACTGAAGGGTAGTGCCATGAAACGCGCCGGACTGGGACGCTTTCGGCGCACCTTGCGCTACGCGGCAGCCGCTCGGGCCGAAGAATCGTGACGCGCTGGCTGCGCCAGCCCGCGCGATCTCGATAGTATTGAGACATGTCGCTCGCGCCGTGCCTCCTGCTGTCGATGCCTCAGCTGCAGGATCCAAACTTTCTCAAGTCTGTGATTCTGGTCTGCGACCATTCTGCCGAAGGCGCGTTTGGCCTGATCGTCAATCACCCTTCCGAGTTTGTGGCCGCCGAAGCCGTGCAACTCCAGCCGGAGCTCGAGGCGCCCAACGACATGCCCCTGCTGATCGGTGGTCCGGTGGAGCCGCAGCGTGGCTGGATTCTGACGAGCCGTGCGCCCGACATGCCCGGCTACGAGAGCGAGAAGCGGACGGATGGAATCCTGTCGAAGGAGATTGGCGCGGGCCTGCATCTGTCGGCGTCGCCGCTGCTGTTGCGTCGCGTCATCCAAGCACACCCAGTTCCGCGGCGCACGGTCGTGTTGGCTGGTTACGCCGGCTGGGGGCCGGGGCAGTTGGATGAAGAGCTCGCGCAATCGGCGTGGCTGATCGCGCCCGTGGAACTCGACCTGATCTTCGAGATTCCATCGGCGGTGTGCTGGGAAATGGCGATGAAGCGGCTGGGCGTCGATCCCCACTTCCTGCAACCAGGAAGTGGGGTTCATTAGTTGTTGGCCGAACTAAAGTTCGGCCCTACTTAATAACGACGGGGTCGAGGCCGAGGCGCTTCGCTTCCGCGTTGAACGCGACGAGATCTTTCGCGATGAACCCTGCGAGCTTGTCGGTCTGCACCTTCAGCTTGGCCGTGAGATCCGCGAAGATTTTTGGCGCTTCGCTCGTCGGGCGACCATCCCCGTTGCCGACCATCGACAAGACGCCGGCGAGCCAGTTGTTGATCTTGATCGGGAAGTTGAGCGGATCCTGACCGCTCTGGTTCTTCACCTGATAGATCTCGCTCTCGACCGAACTCGCGCCCTCGACGAGAAGGCCGCTGACCGACTTGAGCTTCGCGTCGCCGTTCGACTTGGCCAGCCGGTCGGCAATCTGCGCCTTCAGATCCCGGATCTTGATCACCGTGTTGTTGGCTTCGCTCGTCTTGTCGCGGACCTGAATCAGGAAGTTGAACTGCGCGACAAGGTCCGCATCCGTCGCGGAGTAGAGCGGGTGGCGTTCCACGACCAACGGCTGTGAGTACGACTTGCCATCGACCGTGAGTTTCACGGTGTACGTGCCTGGCGCTGCCATGGGGCCCGTGACGCTGCCACCCCACAGGATCATGTTCGGGAACGACGTCGCGTCCGGGTACCGCAGATTCCACGCGCCGTTGTTGACGCCGATCGCTGTGGACAGCGGCGCCGCGGCGCCACCGCCTCGGCCACCGCGGCCACCGCCGCCACCTGCCCCACCTGCGCCAGCTGCCGGCGCGGGCGGTGTTGCTGTGCCGCCCGTCAGCGTGCGAATGACCGTGCCCTTGCTGTCGAGGAACTCCATGGTGATCGCCGACGCCGGCTTTCGCAGGATGTACTGCACCGTCGCCTGGTTATATGAGCGGATCGCGTTGTTCGGCTTGAGCAAGACGACGTCATTGGCGGGAACGCCGGCGCCTGACTGACGCAGCGGTCCAACGTTGTCGAGCACGTAGAACCCGCGCCCGTGCGTCGCGATCGCCAGATCGTTGCGCTCGATCACCAGGTCATGCACGGGCGTGTCCGGCAGGTTCAGATTGAACGGCTGCCAGTTGTCGCCGTCGTTGAACGAAACGTAGACGCCGTGCTGCGTGCCCGCGTAGAGCATGCCCTTGCGGGTCGGATCTTCACGCACGACGTGCACGTAGTCGTTCGCCGGAATGCCGTTCACGATCTTGGTCCAGGTCGCGCCCCAGTCTCGCGTGCGGTAGATGTACGGGGAGAAATCGTCGAGCAGCGGCCGCTTGACCGCGGCATAGGCGCCACCGACCGTGAACTTCGATGCGTCGATAATGCTCACGCGGCCGAAATCCGGCATGTCCTTGGGCGTGACCTTGGCCCACGTGAGGCCGGCATTGCGCGTGACGTGCATGAGACCGTCGTCCGAGCCCGCCCAGATGACGTTGACGTCCGTCTTGCCCGGTCCGATGGCGAAGACCGTCGCGTACACTTCCGGGCCGTTCATGTCGTGGGTAATCGGACCACCCGACACATCCATCGTCTTGGGGTCGTGGCGCGTGAGGTCGCCGCCGAGGCGTGTCCAGCTTTCGCCCTGGTTCGTGCTCTTCCACACGTGCTGCGTCGCTGTGTAGATCACCTTCGGATCCACGGGCGAGAACATGATCGGGAACGTCCACTGGGTGCGTTCCGGAATTTCCTTCGCCGGCTGTCCCGAGTAGATGAGCGGGTACGGTCCGACTTCGCGCGACTCGCCGGTGCGGCGGTTCAGGCGTTCGAGCCACGAGCCGTTGTTGCCGCCCGAGAAGAAGACGTCAGCGTCTTTCGGATCGGGTGCGATGTAGCCGGGCTCAGCGCCGCCGATGCCGTACGGCGCGGGCACCGCGTTGCCGCCGCCCCGACCACCACGGCCACCGCCGACGGCCGGTGCCAACCCGGTCGCGCTCGACACGCACACCGTGCTGCCATCCTGCTGAGCGCCGCAGGCGTGGAAAGGCAGATGTCGCGTCGTGGCCACGTGGTAGTACTGCGCCGTCGGGTAGTCGCGCTGCGTCCACGCCGTGCCGCCGTTGAGCGTCACAGAGCCGCCGCTGTCATTCGCGTGCAGCTGATGGTTGGAATCGTCGGGATCGATCCAGAGTTCGTGCGAGTCGCCGCCGACATAGCTCGTCAGCGTCTTGCCGCCGTCAACGCTCTTGAACGTGCCGACGTTGAGGGCGTAGACCGTGTCCTTCGCGTGCGGATCCGCGCTGATGTGCGTGTAGTAGAACGCGCGCTGACGGATGTTGCGGCCGCCATTGACCAGCTTCCACGTCGCGCCCGCATCGTCGGACGAGAACAGACCGCCGTCCGCGTTTTCGATGATGGCGTAGACGCGCTTGGCGTCGGCGCCCGAGACCGCGACGCCGATCTTGCCGATCATGCCGCTCGGCAGGCCGGGATTGCGCGTGATCTCCGTCCACGTCTCACCCGCGTCCGTGCTCTTGAAGAGGCCGCTGCCCGGGCCGCCGCTCGACGCCGTGTATTCCAGACGGAAGGCTTCCCAGAGCGCCGCGTACATCGTGTTCGTGTTGTGCGGATCGATCGAGATGTCGATCGCCGCCGTCTTGTTGTCGCGGAACAGCGTGCGCTTCCACGTCTTGCCGCCGTCAACCGACTTGAAGACGCCACGCTTCTCGCTCGGGGCACTCAACTTGCCGAAGGCCGCGACCCACATGATGTCGGGGTTGGTCGGATGAATGCGGATCTTCGAGATCACCGGTGAATCCTCGAAGCCCATGTGCGTCCAGGTCTTGCCCGCGTCGGTCGACTTGTACAGGCCGTCGCCCGACATGATGTTGCCGCGAATGCAGGACTCGCCCATGCCGATCCAGACGATGTCGGGATTCGATTCGGAGACCGCGACGGCGCCAACCGATGAGCTCGTGATCTGGCCGTCGGTGACCGGCGACCAGTTTTCGCCCTTGTCGGTGGTCTTCCACAGTCCGCCGCCCACCTGGCCGACGTATCCCTCGTTAGGGCGGCCTTTGACGCCGGCGATGGCGATCGACCGGCCGGCACGGTCGCTCGGTCCGATGCTGCGCCACTTCAGACTGGCGAGCACGAGCGGATCCATCGTCGTCGGACCGGTGGCGAGTGGCGCGGACGCCGGCGCCATGGTCGGCGTGGCCTGGCGAACGGGCGTGCCCGTCTGGCCGGCAACGCGCAGCGTCAGGGCACCAACAAATCCGAGAGTGGCAAGCGTGAGCAGAAAACCAAGGCGTTGAGCGGAGCGGGGCATTCAGGTCCTCCTACAGGGCGTCGGAGGACGATTATAGAGCCTGCCGCGCCGAAGCTCGCCCAAGGATGCGCGCGAGCCAAGGCGGGAATTTACGGGGCCGTAATACGTACGACACGAACGAGTCACGCCAAATTCTTACGCTTGCGTGCTTGGTTGCGACGTCCGACACCATTGCCGTCGGACGGTTCCGGCTACCAACAGGGGAGTGATGAGGATGAGAACGAAGAAGCTTTGGGCGTGGGTGCTTCCGCTCATGTTGTTGACGTCGGCCACGATCGCCTCGGCACAGACCGACGCGGGGCGGATCACCGGCAACGTGCGCGACCAGCAGAGTGCGTCCGTCGCCGGTGCCAAGGTGACGGTGAAGAACGAGAAGACGGGGGAGACGCGCGCGGCGGAAACGAACGCCCAGGGCGTGTTTGTCATTTCCTCGCTGAAACCGTCCACCTACACGATCACCGTCAAGAAAGACGGTTTCGCCCCGATCGAGTACGACTCAATGCCGGTCGCGGTCGGCCGGGAACTCGCGCTCGACTTCGAATTCAAGCCGGCGGGCGTCACCGACTCGGTGACGGTCACCGGTGCCGCCCCGCTGATCGACATCAGCTCGGCCAAGATCGGCGTCAACGTCAGCGAGCGCGAAGTGATGGGGCTGCCGGTCAACGGCCGTCAGATGTCGCAGCTGATGTTGCAGGCACCCGGTTCGCAGAACGCGGGCACCGGCACCTGGGGCGATATTCGCTTCTCGGGTCGCGCGGTCGAACAGAACGTCATCAAGTACGACGGCGTGGAAGCGTCGGGCATCATTGACGCGGCACCGGGCGTCGCCAACGGCGAGAACGCCAGCCTCTTCAAACTCCAGGCCAGCCTCGAGAACGTTCAGGAATTCCGCGTCGAGTCGAGCGGCTATCCGGCCGAGTTCGGCACCGGCACCGGCGGCCAGATCAGTGTCATCACCAAGTCGGGCGGCAACGTGTTTCACGGCTCGCTGTTCGAGTATCTGCGCAACGACCGCTTCGACAGCGCGAACTACTTCGACTCGCAGCGCAATCCTGACGGCAGCATCATCGCCAAGGCGGGCAGCGCGTCGACGGTGCCCAAGTCGCCGCTCAAGCTGAACCAGTTCGGCGGGTCGATCGGCGGACCGATCACGAAAGACAAAGCGTTCTTCTTCGCCAGCTACGAAGGCTACCGGCTCGACGCCGGCCGCAACTTCATTCAGGCCGTCCCAAGCGCCGCCGCGTGGGCCCGCGCCGTTCCTGCGATCGCCGCGTTTCGGTCGGGTTTCCTCGCGCCGGACGCGCGTATCCTCTCCGGCGCATCGACCAGCGCTGACTTCGACATCGCGCAGTGGCAGGCCAACCAGCACGTGTCGGAGAGCGCGTTCAGCGCGCGCATCGATCTGCGCATCAACAACAACTGGTCGAGCTACGTGCGCGTGTCGCACGATCAGGCCGAGAGCCGCGATCCGCAGGACGTGAGCGGCCGCTTCTTCAAGACGACCATCAACCCGACCAACGCGATCTTCAACCTCCAGGGGATCTTCGGCAACGGCACGATCAACGAGTTCAAGATCGGCTACAACGCGGCCAACAGCACCGAGAGCGCGGATACGCAGGCCGGGTTCGAAAACATCGCGATCAGCCTGAGCGGCAGCGTCGCCAACTCGGGCATCGCCGGTCAGGGCGGCTCGTCGGGCATTGCCAGCCCGGGCGGCCTCGTCCGCGTCAACAGCGCCGGCAACGGCCGCGGCGCGCCGTACAACCCGTACTCGATCACGTTCGCCGACTCGATCAGCCGAGTGACCGGCTCGCACTACATGAAGATCGGTGCGGATGTGCGCCTGATCCGCATGACGACCGACCAGCTCGGTGGCATCACGTATACGTTCCCGAACGTGACGGCCTTTCTCGCCAACACGCCGACGTCGATCCAGTATTTCGGCGACCTGAGCGAGGCGAGCCCGTTCCACAACGGCGCGACCGGTCTCAAGCACATCAAGCAGGAGTACTACGTTGGCTACGTGCAGGACGAATGGCGCGTGAACAACAAACTGACGCTCAACTACGGCCTGCGCTACGACTACTACGTGCCCCTGAAGGAAACCGACAATCGCATCGTCAAATTCAACGTGGCGACCGGCGTGATCGATCCCGACACGACGCCCCTCTACAAGTCGAAGAAGGACAACTTCCAGCCGCGCGTGTCGCTGACCTACGCGCTCACGCCGAAGACCGTGTTCAAAGCTGGCGCCGGCGTCTTCGTCGGCCCTGGTCAGACGGAAGACCAGATTCAGCCGATCGAAGCCGAGCGCGTCAACACGACGGCGACGAGCGGTGCGTTCCTGTCCTATCCGGTCGATCCGAATGCCGTGCGCGCGAACTTCGTCAACAACCCGAACAACCGCAGCTACCAGCCGCGAGCCTACTCGAACGACTACACGCTGCCGGAGAAGATCTACCAGTACACCGCGTCATTGCAGCAGGAGCTCGGAATGGGCTTCGCGGCGACGGCCTCGTATGTCGGAAGCCGCGGCACCAACCTCTTTCTGCGCAGCGTCACCAACCAGATCGTGGGTGTTCGCACGAATGGCGCGTCGGCCGGCACCACGGTTCGTGAATTCGACATCGTGACGTGCGCCAACGGCACGACCGGCACGGGCATTCTGTGCACGGGGTCGACCATCGCAACCATTCAGCGTCCCTACGCCGAGATCGACTACAAGACCAGCGGCGGCAAGGACAGCTACAACGCTCTGCAGCTCGCGCTCACGCGCCGTGCCGCGGCCGGCATCTCGCTGAACGTTCAGTACACCTACGGCTTCAGCAAGGGCACCACGGGCGGTTCGAACGAGGCGACGACGGCGGGTAACAACGCCAGCTTCGCGTCGGAGCGCCCGGCGAACCGCGCGAACCAGACGGACTTCTCGTACGACGAGGGCTACAACAACTTCGACGTGCGTCACACGTTCAACTTCAGCGCGCTCTACAACGTGCCTGGCCAAGGTCTCTTCCTCGGCGGCTGGTCACTGGGTGGCATCGTGACGGCTCGCAGCGGCCTCCCGCTTCAGGTCTTCATCGGCCGCAATGACATCGTCTACGTGGATGCTGCCGGTAACGCGTTCCTCAATCCGGCGGCGGATCGCACGGCGGTGGTCAACGTGCCGGGCGGCGGTGCGTCGCGCAACACGCGCCGGCCGGACGTGATCCCCGGCGTCGATCCGTTCGTGAAGAACGGCGGCCTCGTGTTCCTCAACCCGGCGGCGTTCGCGACGCCGAAGCCGGGCACGTTCGGCAATCTGGAGCGCAACTCGATCCATGGGCCGAACTTCTGGCAGGCCGATCTGGTTGTTTCGAAGCGCATCGGTTCGGCGAACAGCCGCAACGCCGAGCTGCGGTTTGAAGTCTTCAATATCTTCGACCACACGAATCTGGCCGGTGTCGTCGCGACGCTGCCGAACGCTCTACCGAGCGCTGCCTTGACGGAAGCGAACAAGGTCCAGCCGGGGCAGGCCTACACGTCAGGCGCCGCGGGCACGTTTGGACGCGCCACATCAACCGTGGGCACCACGGTCGGCGTCGGCACGAATCGTCAGATCCAGTTGGCGCTCCGGTTCAACTTCTAGACCACACACCGTCGTAAAGAACAGGGGCTCCGGGCGAATGCCTGGAGCCCCTGATCATTTTTGCGCCACCAACGAACGCCGCGAGGTGCGATCTCGCTATCGGGGAAGTTGGGCGGTGAGCCGCGACGCTTCGGTGGACACCAGCCGGTCGAGCCAGGTGGCGTCGGTGAGATACCGGGCCATGACCGACGCGCTCATCCGCGAGCGGTAGTTGATCACGTCGGCCCGCGCGAGGATAGACGCGACGACATGGCTGAAAAACTCGAAGCCGGCCCCGGGAGGAACTCCGGCGCGCGCGGCCTCGAGCGGCAGCCGTTCGCGCACACGCGCTTCGATCGCTGGAAACAGCCTCAGGATGGTTGACTCGCGAACGAAGCGGGGGCCGGCTGTCGCTTCGTAGACGCTGCCGTCATTGCCGACCGCCACCACGCGCTCGACGCCGGGGCGGCCAAGCAGCACCAGATCGGCTCCGCTGAGACTGGTGCTCGCGGGGTGATTGTGGGCGAGCACGAGACGCACGCTGCCGGCCTCGAGCATCGCATCGACAACTGCGGGGAACCGCACCGCGTTGGCGTCGCCCTCGACGGCGCCGAGCACGCGGCCATCGGTGGTCAGCACGATGAGTCGTTCGTGATCCGGCAAACCGCTCGGACCGCCGATCAGCTGGACCCAGAATCGGCTTGGCATCCCTGGGAGCTGTTCGCCGACCGGGGCGCGCGGGCGATCATCCCAGGTCGGTGTCTGCGCCGTCTCGGTGTGCGCAGACATCGGCATGCCGGCGACTATAGCCGTGCACATCAAGAGCAGGCGAGCGGCCCTGCGCATACTGATGGGGATTGTAGCGTTACTGAATTGTCATATTGCAGTCTTTTTGTTGTTACATGACGTGTCCGGGGACGGCTATCTCTTCAGTATCCCGTCGATGAAGGCGATCGCTTTCGGGTCGCGCGAGCGTCCGAGCGCGCTGAACGCGGTGCTGCGTGCCGAGCTGTCGACCTTTTGCGTGGCCAGGGTGATCAGCGCCTCCACACTACCGTCGCGGTGCAGGCCGATCGCGGAAATCGCGCTGCTGTTGATCCGTTTTCGCATGTCGTTGGGCGTGCCCGAGACTTCCTTCAGGCTGATCAATCCCTCGAGATAGCGCACGCTGTCGGACGCCACCACGCCGTCGAGCCAGATCACCTTGCGGCCGCCGGCGTCGATCGGGCAGTCGTCCGAGAATGTGCGCACGCGCTCGACGTGTTTGTCGACGATCCGCAGCATCACCAAAATCTCTGTGCCGGCTTCGAGTCTGGCCGGGCCCGTCGGCGCCGCAAACTGTGGCCGCGCGGCTCCCGGTACTGCGTCGCCCTTGCCGTCCACCGTCGGTCCGACGGATGGCTCAACCGGGCAACCGCGCTGGCCGGGCTCATCGTTCCACTGGTAGTAGCAGCACGAGTTGCCCATCGACGGTGCCGCCGTTTCGCGCCAGCCGATCCATGTCGGCTCGGTGGCCGCCACGCTGATCGACGCGATGTCTTTGTCGAGACTCGTCACCCGACGAGTCTCGACCTGTCCGTTCTGAATCTGTGGCTGCTGCGCGGAGAGCGCGGCCACGCTGGCCATGAACACGAGCGCCGTGAGTTTCATGGCGGTGTCCTTACTTGATGATTTCCATCAGGTAGTCCTGCGCGGCTTTGTTCTTCGGCATGTTGCTCAGCCGGCTGACGATGTCTTTCTTCAGCTCGAAGTTGGATTCCTTGCGCACGCAGGCGATCAGGCCCTCGGCGTTGTTCTGGTTGGCGAGGCCCGAGATAACGGCCTTCTTCGCGTCTACTTCCGTCAAGCTGCCGTAGATGTCGATCAGCGCCTGGCCAGAGCGCTCAGCCTTCATGTTGCCAAGGCTGCGGATCGCTCGATTGCGCAGCTCGAGCTCTTTCTCACCCTTCGCCACCTCGATGATGCGGTCGTAGGCGCCCATCGAACCGAGCGTGCTGAGGATCTGCAGCTTCAGTTCTTTGTTCGCTTCCTTCTGGTAGATGGACCAGAGTTCCGTGCCGCCCTGAGCGGAGCCGAGCTGGCTGACCGCTTCGTTACGCAGCGTCGAGACCGTGGTGCCGCTGATCACGTTCACGAGCGCTGCGCGATCGCCGGAGCTGCCGAAGGCGCGAATGATGGCCCGCTTCACGTCGTCGTTCTGCGACGCCGTGTAAATCTCCATCAGTTCAGCGCTCGTCGTCTTGCCGCCTTCGCGGCCGCGATTGATCCCGAGATAGTTGATGGCCTTGGTCTGCAGATCCGGCGTGCCGCTCTTGGCCGTATTCACGAGAATCGTGTGCGCTTGCGCCGAGTTGCTCTGCGCCAGCACGAAGAGCGCGCGTTCCTTGAGCTTGAGCGAGCCAGCGGAGGCGAGCACGCCCTGCACGAGCGGAATCGCACGTTCCGGATCTGAATTGACGAGTCCCTGCAGCGCGAGCAGCTTCAGGTCTTCGTTGTCTTCATTCTCGGGACGCGCGGCCTGACCGCCGGTCCGCTTGATCTCGGCTTCGAGCACCTTCGCGTCGGAGAGGTATTTGCTGTCCTTGAAGGACTTCTGCAGCTCGCTGAGCGTGGTGTTGGCGTCTGAGGATTTGCCGAGCTTGAACTGCGCGAACGCCTTCCAGTAGAGCGCGCCATCTGTGCGCGTGCCCTTTGACTGAATCGCCTGATCGAAGCGCGTGATCGCCTGTTCGTACTGACGCGACGACAGCGCATTCTGCCCCTGGTCGTAGAAGCTGCGCTCGCGGTCGCTCGAATACGTCTGCGAGAAGCTCGAGCTCATCGTCTGAGCGAACGCCTCGCTGTTATAGGCGAACGCACGGTTCACCGACGCCAGCTCACGGGCTTGCTCGCGGGCCTGCTCGCGAGCGAGGTTGGCTTCTTCACGCGCCCGTTCGGTGATGGCCTGGATGTCTTCCCTGCTCATCCGAATGGCGTCAAGATCGGGGATCATGACCTGCGCCAGCGGCGCGATCTTGGCGACCGGCGGAACCGGTGCCACCGGCGGTACGGGTGGCACTTGGGTCTGTGCACCGGCCACGGCCGGCACCAACAGCGACATCAGGGCAAACATCGACAATGTCTTCATAGGGTCCTCACACTCTTGACGGATTGGGTTGACAGGGTTTTCTCACGCTCTCGCACAGCGGTCGTGAGCGCGCGCACCTTAAAGAGGAGGCTGTCGTCCTCGATCCGGGCGCGCAGAGACTTCAGGTCTTGCGTGTTCATGTGTTCAGGGCTGCCGGCCACATCGACCAGCACACGTTCGAGATCCTCGAGCACCGACGACAGTTCCATGTCGCCGTTGAGCGTGGCGGTGTCGCGATACAGGCGGCCGGCCGCGATCAGGTCGCGCGCGGCCTGCTGTTGGTAGCTGAGGTCCACGCGCTTCACATCTTTTCCGCCGGGTCCACCCGGCTCCGGCGCGTTCTTGATTTCCACGAGCAGGTTCTCGGTCTGCTCAAAGTGATCGCCGAGCGCCGACAGCAGCACACGCTCGCGCACCGTTTTTGCATCGGCCACGTCGGTATTGACCCTGGGCGTCGTGCCACCGCCGGTTCGCTGCCAGAGCCCGCCGCTGATGAAGGCCAGCGCGATGACGGCCGCGAGGCCAGCCACCGGCGCCCACACTTTCGGCGACCACCAGCTGAGCTTCGCCACTTTCTGCGGGAGCTGGGGCTGAATCCGCGCCCACATGACGCGCTCGAAACCTGCGGGTGCTTCTGCGACATCGGCGCTGTCGACCATCTGCATCGTGCGCTGCAACTGCGCCCAGTTCTGGTGGCACGCGCCGCAGTCGGTCAGGTGCTGGTCGATCCTCGGCGCGTCGGTTGGAGCTTCGCCGTAGAAGTGCAGGATCAGTTCGTCGTCCGTGATGTGTGGCGTCATAGCAAGGGTTCCAATGCGACCCGCATTTTCTTTACGGCGCGAAAAATGCTGTGCTTCGTGGCGTTCGTCTTCATGCCGAGCGAGGCGCCAATTTCTTCAATCGAGTGCCCGTGGTAGTGCCGCATCAGAAAGGCCGCCCGTTCCTTCGGGCTCAAGCCCTCGAGCGCGGTCTGCACCCGCTCGCTGATCTCGCCCGCATAGACCATGTCGTGCGCATCGGGTGCGGTAGTAGCTTTCGGGCAGTGTGTTGGCCCACACGAGCGCGATCAGGCAGCCCAGCGGCAAGGCGAGCATGGAGTCGATCACAAACTCGGATGGACGTTTCAGGGGATGTGGTTTCACGGCGTCCTCGCTTGACGTGCGATGGTGCCGGAATCCACGATCTGCCCCAGACGCGAGATGGCCTGAAACGTCATCGTGTCGCCGACGATTTCGACGAGCATGAATGTTTGATCCTGATCGAAGCCCGCCGCCATCAGCGCCGACCGTCTGGTGTCGCCCTTGCGCAACTGGCCCGAGGAGCCCTCGACGAAATACGTGATGCCCTTTTGGGGTTTGAGGCGCTCGTAGATGTGATCGTGCCCGGAGAACACGACGCTGACGCCGGCCGCGACAAACAGCGGCTCGAGGACAACGCGCAGATCGACCGACGAGCCATGCGTGCCGCCATCCGAATACAGCGGGTGATGGAAGTAGCAGATCTTCCAGTCCTCACGTGAGTTCTTCAATTGCTCGGTGATCCAGACGACCTGCTTCGGATCGAGGATGTCGCTGTCGAGCACGAAGAAGCGCACGTTCTTCTCGACATAGGTGTAGTACCGCTGACCGCCCATGTTGAAGGGCGGGTATTTGATGTTCTCGGGCGCGTCGTGGTTGCCGAGCGACGCGTAGAACTTCACGCCGGCGTCGAGCAACGCTTTGTAGGGCTTCGAGAATTTCTGGACGAGGTCATTCGGCGTCTGGCGGCCGTAGATGTTGTCGCCGAGCATGATGACGCGGTCGAAGACGAATGTCGCTCGGGAGGCGACCATCTGGTTCGCCACTTGGTACTGTTCGGGATCGCCGTCGCCCGAATCGCCGATCACCGCAAATTTGACGGAGTCTCGTGCGTTCGGCAGCGCGACCTGTTGCGCGGCCAGCGGCCAGCAGAGCGCGACTGCGACGAGTACCGCGACGATCATACGAGGGTGGCGGGGCATCGTCACCCGTCCACAATGGCCGCACTCAGCTCGTCGTGTCTGTGCTGTTCTGAACGAGGCGACCCATCTGTTCATCAAATGAGGCGGATGGGGCTCCGGCGATGGGCCAGTCGTAGCGAAAGATATCGACGGTGGCCGGCGTCAGCAGTGGCATCCGACCGGTCAGTTGCGCGCGCGCCCACTCGACATAGCCGGCCGCCGTGGCCGCCCACGCGGGGAGCGTGCGCGGGAGTGTCAATCCGCGCACGCGCTGCAGCCACTCGAACGGCGCGCGCTGCGGCAGGTTGTGGCCGCCGGCGGGAATGATCGCGCCGGTCTCGCCACGGTCGAGCGCGTCCACATGCGCTTCAGCCACATCATCAACCCACGCGAATGACCAGATGGTCTCGGGGCCGATCAGCCCCGGCAGTCGGCCCGCGACATGGTCGGCGACCATGCGTCCGATCAGGTTGCCTTCGGAGGCGATTCCCGGACCAAAGATGACACCGGGCACAATCGACACGATCGGTGCGCCCGCATCGGCGGCGCGTCTGGCCACAGTCAGCGCGTCGGCTTTCGTGCGCTGATAGTCGTTGGCGCAAAGCGGCGTGTCGCGTCCGCGCGGCGGCAGCGCGAGAAACGACGAGGTGTAGACGATGCGCGCGTGGCCCGAGGCGGTGGCGGCGGCGATGACGTTCTTGAGTCCACCGACGTTGATGTCGTCGAAGTCCTGGGCGCGGCGCCGCCAGATGCTCACGAGCGCGGCGGTGTGTACGATGGCGTCGGTCTCACGCGCCGCAGCGATGAGCGCCTCGCGATCACGCACGTCGCCGCCGCTGGCACGGGAGAACGGCACGGGCGCGTGGCCGCGCGCGGTCAGCGCGCGGCAGATGGCGCTGCCCAAATATCCCGTTCCGCCGGTGACGAGGACGCGCACGCGGCAATTCTAGCTGCCTCCGCGTGTTATTCTGCGACGGATGTTCAAGCGGCAAACGACGGGCTCCGTCGTGTGTGTGTCGTGCGGGTACCTCGTCGGCGTCAATGACGAACGTTGCTACAACTGTGGCCGGCGTAATCCCGGGCTCTGGGGGTACGCGACGGCGGTGCGGCGTCTCGGTAACGACATGGGCTTCGTGCCGCTCGTGATCGGGATCTGCGGCATTGCCTTTCTCTTGTCGCTCTTACTGTCTCGCGGTGCGATTGGCGGCGGCAGCCTGTTCTCGATTCTGTCACCGAGCCAGTACGCGCTGATTGAAATGGGCGCGTCCGGGCGATTCCCCGTCCTCGTGATGGACCGCTGGTGGTCGGTGCTCTCGGCCGTGTGGCTGCACGGGAGCCTGCTGCACATTGTGTTCAACATGTATTTCATCCGCATGTTGGCGCCCTCGGTGGGTGAGCTCTACGGCCCGGGCCGAATGGTCATCATCTACACGGTGGCCGGTGTCGCCGGATTTATGGCGAGCACCCTGTTCGGCGTGCAGCTTACCGTCGGCGCGTCCGGTGCCATCTTCGGTTTGCTCGGCGCGCTCGTGCACTACGGTCGTCGAACGGGCTCTAGCCACATTTCCTCGCAAGCCTGGTCGATCGCCATCACGAACGTCGTCTTCGGCTTTCTGATGGCTGGCGTCGATAACTACGCGCATATCGGAGGCTTTATCGGCGGCTTCCTCACGGCGATGGTGCTCGATCCGCTCAAGCCGGAGCGCATCAACCACATGGCGATCGCACTGGCGTGCATCGTGCTGTCGTTGCTCTCGATCGTCGCCTCGATCTTCGTGCCGATCGCACTGTAGGTGTCCATGAGAAAACCCGCTGTTCTGATCACCGGTGCCAGTGGCGAAATCGGTCACGGCCTCATCGAGAAGCTGGCTGCCGACGGCGATCGCGCGATCGTCACGCTCGACCTGGCGCCGCTCGACCCGTCGCTCGCGAAGAAGGTGAAGAGCGAGATCATCGGCTCGATCCTCGATCGCGTCGCCCTCGAGCGCATCCTCGCCGAGTTCGAAGTGGACCTCGTGTTCCATCTCGCCGCACTGCTGTCAACGCGCTCCGAGTTCTCGCCGCTCACGGCCCACGAAGTGAACGTCGGCGGCACGCTGAACCTGCTCGAGTTTGCGCAACAGCAATCGAGCACGCACGGCCGCCCCGTCGTCTTCATGTATCCATCGTCGATCGCGGTCTACGGCATGCCGTCACTCGAGATCAAGGCCGCCGCAGGCCGCGTGAAGGAAGATCAGTGGACCGAGTCGACGACGATGTACGGCTGCAACAAGTTGTATTGCGAGCAACTTGGTCGGTACTACGCGCGGCACTACAAGCAGCTGTCGGCTGAGCACATGGGGCAGGTCGATTTCCGCGGCCTGCGATTCCCAGGGCTGATCTCCGCGGTGACAGTGCCGTCGGGCGGCACGTCAGACTTTGCGCCCGAGATGATTCACGCTGCGGCGAAAGGCGAGCCGTACGCGTGTTTCGTGCGACCCGACACGAAGATTCCGTTCATGGCGATGCCCGATGGCGTCGCGGCGTTGCTCGCGTTGGCGAAGGCGCCGCGCGCTGCGCTGACGCTGCCGGCCTACAACCTCGGGGCGTTCGCACCATCGGCGGCCGAGGTCGAAGCGGAAGTGCGTCGGGCGTTTCCCAATGCCGAGATCAGCTACCGGGTTGACACGAAGCGGCAGGGGATCGTCGACTCGTGGCCGGCCGATGTGGATGACGCGGCGGCGCGGCGCGATTGGGGATTCACACCCACGTACGGATTCGAGTCGGCGTTTCGGGAGTATCTGATTCCGACGATCAAGAAGAGATACGCGTAGACTGGTTCATGCCCAAACTGACAGTTGAAGGCGTTGGCACGTTCGACGTCGAATCCGGAAAGCGTCTGGTCCTGGCACTCGAGCAGGACGCGAAGATCGACCAGTTGCATGCGTGCGGTGGCCGCGCGCGTTGCACGACGTGTCGTGTGGAATTCGTCGAGGGCGAGCCGTCCGCGATGACGGTGGCGGAAAAGACGGTGCTGGCCGCCCGCGGCTTGAGCGGTGTGCGCCTCTCGTGCCAGATGCTGTGCGATCACGACATGACGGTGCGCGCCACCAGCCGCCTCGAAGGCAGCGGTCGCGCCGACGCGGGCCCGACGCCGCAGAACGCGATCGAACCACCCGCCGAATACTAAAGACTTAGCGGTTCTGTATTGCGCGCTCGGCGCGGATCTGGTCGGCGCGGGTCAGCGCCGCGTCGATGTTGGGGCACATATTGTCGGCGCCAATGTGGTCGGCAAATCCTGAGGCGCGCATCAGCTTCGCCGGCTGTTCCCGGGCGCCGCAGAAGAGCGCCTGGCGGCCGGACTTCTTCAGAACATCCGCGGCATCTTCGAGTGCTTTGAGTCCGGTGGCATCGAGCGCCGTCATGTTGCGGAGCCGGAAGGCGACGATCGCCGGCAGCGACTCGACGTGATCGAAGAGGCGCGTGAGCTGGTCGGTTGAGCCAAAGAGAAATGGCCCATGAATCCGGAAGATCGCCATGTCGTCCGGGATCGGCTTGTCCTGCAACACGTGCGCCTTGCTCTCGCGCACGTAGTCGTCGGTGACGCGCGAGACGGTCGTCGTCTCGGACACGCGGCGAATGAACAGCAGCGCGGCCAGCACCATGCCGACTTCCACGGCGACCGTCAGGTCGGCAAAGACCGTGAGAAAGAGCGTGACGGCCCACACCGCGCGATCGGTGTAGCTCTGGCGCAGCAGCGGCAGGATCTCGGCCCACTCGCCCATGTTCGCGGCGACGATCATCAGGATGGCGGCGAGCACCGCGAGCGGAATCCGCGCGGCCAGCGGCGCACCCACAAGCAGGATGATGACGAGCGTCGCGGCGTGAATCATGCCCGATACCGGTGTGCGACCACCGGACCGCACGTTCGTTGCGGTGCGTGCGATCGCGCCGGTCGCGGGCAACCCACCGAACATCGGCGAGATCACATTGGCGACGCCTTGCGCGATGAGTTCCACGTTGGGGTTGTGTCGATCGCCGGTCATGCGGTCGGCGACCACCGCCGACATCAATGATTCAATGGCTCCGAGCATGGCAACCGTCACGGCCGGAGAAATCAGTTTCAGCAGCAGACCGGGCTCCATCGGCGGAATGCTGATGTGCGGAAGGCCCGACGGCACGCCGCCGAAACGCGAGCCAATCGTGTCGACCGGTAGATGCAGCAGATACGCCGCCAGCGTGCCGAACACGAGGGCGACGACGGTGCCCGGCACGACCTTCACGTACCGATTGACGAGCAGGATCGTCGCGAGCGACGCGGCGGCCAGTGTGACGGCCGGGATGGAAATCGTCGGCAGGTAGTGCCCGATCATCACGAGGCGATCGAGAAAGCCGCTAGGGTTCGACGGCATCTGGACGCCGAGAAAATCACGGATCTGCGTGCTGGCGATCAACAGCGCGATGCCATTGGTGAAGCCGATGACGATCGGGCGCGGGATGAACTTCACCGCGCTGCCCGTGCCGGTGAGTCCCATCACGATCAGGATCACGCCAGCCATTAACGTGCACACGTACAGCCCGCCGATGCCGTACTGCGTGACGATGCCCGAGATGACGACCACGAATGCGCCGGTCGGCCCGCCGATCTGGACCATCGAGCCGCCGAGGGCCGAGATGATGAAGCCGGTGACGACGGCGCAGTAAATGCCTTGTTGAGGTGAGAGGCCCGACGCGATGGCGAAGGCCATGGCAAGGGGCAGCGCGACGAGGCCTACCGTGATGCCGGCGACGAGGTCGCGGCGGAAGGTATCGGATGAGTAGTGCCGAAGGGCAATAACGGACTTCGGCAACCAGGGGGAGTCGCGTTTTCGCGTCATGTCGGGTCCGTGATGCCTTGCCACAAACGGCCGATGCTAGAGTCAAGCTTAGCCGGAAACCTTTGTGATCGATACCTCACTTCTGATCTCGGCCTATGCGCAGGGCATCTTCCCGATGAGCATGGAAGACGGCAGCATTGGCTGGTTCTCGCCCGATCCACGCGGCATTCTTCCGCTCGATGGCGTCGTCGTCTCCCGTCGTCTGGCCCGGCTCATGCGGCAGCAGAAGTTTGAGATCGTCGTCGACCATGGATTTGAGGATGTGATGCGCGCGTGCGCGGTGGATCGCGATGACGGCACGTGGATCAGCGAGGAGATCATCGAGAGCTACGTGGCGCTGTATCGTCGCGGGCTGGCGCATTCGGTTGAGGCGTGGCAGGACGGCGTGCTGGTTGGTGGGCTGTATGGCGTGCATCTGGGCGGCGCGTTTTTTGGCGAGTCGATGTTCCATCGTGTGACCGACGCATCGAAGGTCGCGCTCGTGGCGCTGGTCGATCGCCTGCAGGCCGGTGGTTTCACGTTGCTCGACACGCAGTGGACGACCCCGCATCTCGAGCAGTTTGGTGCGATCGAGATTCCGCGCGACGAGTATCTGGCGCGTTTGGCGTCAGCGATGGCGCGGCGCTGTGAGTTCTGAGACGACCTCGGGAGTCGTTTCGCTCCCAAAACGGCAACTGGCGTTTCCACGGAAACGCCAGTTACCGTTTTTTAGGCGAAACGACTCCCGAGGTCGTCTCAGTGAACGGTGTAGGGTTCGCTCAGCGTGAATGGCGCAATGGTCGCGTCGAACTCGACGCCGTCGCCGGTCAGCATCTGGTACGTGCCGGTCATCACCCCGAACGGCGTGCGCAGGGGGCAGCCTGAGGTGTAGGTGAACGTCTCGCCCGGCTTGAGCACCGGTTGTTCGCCGACCACGCCCGGGCCTTTCACTTCTTCCATATGGTTGTTGCCGTCGGTGATGATCCAGTGGCGGGTCACGAGCTGCACGGTCTGATCGCCGTCGTTCGTGATGGTGATCGTGTAGAGGAAGAACCAATAATGGTCGGCCGGCCGCGAACGCGCGGCCGCATACTCGGCATTGACGAGCACGCGAACACCACGGGTCACTGCTTCGGACGTGAACATAGGATCCATGATGGACGATTCGACAAAGGCGGAGCAAGCGCGGCGCTGGGGCTTTTGCGCCACGTGCACGCATGCCATCGCAATCAGCAACGATCGCGGCAGCACCTTCGTGCAGTGCGGCCGGGCCAAGGACGACCCGAACTATCGCCGCTATCCGTCCGTCCCGGTCGGGCGCTGCGCGGGCCACGAGACCAAACCGTAGGGCGTTGGTCGGGCGTTGATGGTCGTAGGGCGGACTGGTTTCGAAGTCCGCCGAATCCCGTGGTGCTAGCGGGCCCGGCAGTCTGCGGCCTTGCCGCCCGATTGACGCAAGTAGCCAACGTAGTAGTCCATGTTGCGCGCGACGGCCGTGCGCCGCGCCTCGTCATCGCCGATCAGGCTGGACGTCGCCGCGACCCAGCCGGCGCTGCACTGGCTCGCCGCGGCACCCGAGCGCACGCACTCGATAAACGGCGCGAAGCCCTTGCGATACTC
>Ga0114969_10001415_pt1 | contig 20404 bp, 19 predicted proteins | sample M_130807_MF_Meta_FD_87316 | JGI IMG/M metagenome (GOLD analysis project Ga0114969, IMG submission 87316) | Freshwater microbial communities from Lake Montjoie, Canada to study carbon cycling - M_130807_MF_MetaG | ecosystem: Environmental > Aquatic > Freshwater > Lake | place: Lake Montjoie...
CCATACCTTGAACCATCGCACTCATCGCCACGAGCGAGGACACCCCTAGCACAATCCCTAACATGGTTAGGGCACTGCGGAACTTGTGCGCCCAGATCTCCTTTAGGCCGACCACCACAGCATTGCCCAAGCTCGTCTTGCCTATTGGAAGATCTTGCAACGATAGGTCTGCTGACGAAATGCGCGGCAGTTCCAGACTCATGATACCTGCCCTTCGGTAGGCACTTTGGAAACCCGGTCAACACCCGCCAATTTGGAATCGACTTGGTGGGCAATCTTACCGTTACGGATCTCGATGCGCCGTGGGGTTACCGCTGCGATTTCCGGATTGTGAGTTACTAGGATCACGGTGCGCCCCTCGGCCGCCAAACGCCGAAACAGAGCCAAAATCAACTCGCCCGTGTGGGTATCGAGGTTGCCGGTCGGCTCGTCGGCTAAGATAATCTTGGGATTGTTGACCAGCGCCCGGGCAATGGCTACGCGCTGTTGCTGACCGCCGGAAAGCTGATTGGGGCGATTCTTGAGGCGGTGGCTTAATTCCACCATTTCCAAGGCCTTCTCAGCGCGCTCTCGACGTTCACGACTTCCGATGCCCGCGTAGATCATCGGCAATTCAACATTCTGCAGCACGTTGAGCTTGGGCAGCAGGTTGAAGAATTGGAACACGAAGCCGATGGTGCGATTGCGCACCCGGGCCAGTTCCCGAGCCGAAGCATTGGCAATATCGGTACCTGCCAAAACCACATTACCCAGGGTCGGCGAATCCAAACAGCCCAAGATATGCATCAAGGTGGACTTGCCGCTGCCGGAAGGACCGATGATGGATACAAATTCTCCCTGATCCAGATCGAGGGATACGTCGTCCAGAGCTCGGATCTCCTCCCCACCGAGATGGTAGATCTTGGAGACGTTGCGAAGTTCGAGCAGCGCCATGTTCAGGTTCAGTCTCAGCGTTGGGCCGCGGTCGCCTTTGTGGCTACCTTGACACTGTTGGTGGCACCACCCGTTCCCAGCTCCTTGGATCGATCCTCCAAAGAAACCACCTCGCCCGCCTGAAGCCCCGAGGTGACCTCCGCGAAAAAGTAATCACTCACACCGATCTTGATGGGGCGCCGCTCCCAGGTCTCATCCTTGCGAACCCAGATGTGGCGCTCGATTTCACGGGTCGCCGGATTGGTTTCCGTAAACACCGCGGCCAGAGGTGTCGCGACCACATTATCGGCACTGGCCACCGGTATGGAAATATTGGCACTCATGCCCGGCCGAATCTGGCTGTCGACATCCTTCAGCAGGATGCGCGCTGCAAAGCCCCGAATATTATTCTTCAGGGTCGATTGAGGTGCGATGCGCTCGACCTTGCCGACCACCTTAAGGCCCGAAACCGCCTCCACGCTAACCTCCACTTGCTGGTCCACGTGGAGCCGAGTCACATCCGCCTGATTAATGTGCGCATTGACGATGAGGTCGTTGAGATTGGCTATGGTGAGCACTTCGGTGCCCGCATTAAAACCGCCCGATCCAGAAACGGCCTGACCTACAGAGATGGGCCGGGTGAGAATCGTGGAATCGAACGGGGCCATCACCTCGGTTTTTCGCAGACGTTCGACGATGAGTTCCAGAGACTTCTCCCTCAATGCCAACTCGTTCTTGGCCAAATCAAACTTAGTGCGGCTGTCTTCGAAGAGCTCCTGGGAGATGAGTTTGCCTTCAAAAAGCAACTGAGCCCGCTTGTAGTCCCGTTCCGCCTGTCCCAGTTGTAAGCGGGAGCGCTCCACATTCTTGTCTTCTTGCTGCCGCTGGGTCTGCAATTCCCGGTCATCCAACTTAAAGAGCAATTGGCCCGATTTGACCCGGTCACCCACATCCACCGGCAAGACTTCGATCTTGCCGTTGACCTCCGGCCGAACACTCACCTGCTCGGCCGGTGTGATGTCGCCCGCGGCGTTAATGGCAAACTTGATATTGCGGGTCTCAATGACCGCGGTGTCCACCTTGGTACTGACCTGCGGAACTGCCCCAGCCCGCTGCCGCTGGGTGTAAAACCATCCCCCGGCTCCCAGGGCTCCGACCAACAGGATAACAATCAGAATCTTCATCGACGATTTTGTCTTCTTACCACAATCGTACGAACACGTACAATCCACCAACGAAGTTTTCCCGCGTTGTCGGGAAGGCTTTCCGGTGCTTGGCTCGTGAGAGACGTTTTCAATGACTCCTTCATTCATCCTCCTTTTGTCCCTGTCGTTGCTGGTCTTGCGCTGGCTGGGCCAATGGTTTCTGGACCGATTGAACCGCAACCACGTCCAAACCCATGCTCACCAACCGCCCGAGGCGGTCCGGGACATCATGGATGAGTCGACCTACCGCCGCTCCGTGGACTACACACTGGCCAAATCCCGATTCGGCCAGATGGAGGAACTGTGGGGCTTGGCCATGAAGATCCTCTTTTTGAGCAGCGGATTCCTACCCTGGAGCTTGAGCTTCTGGGCTGGTTGGGTCGGTTCAGGCGTGCTGGCCACCGCCGGCTGGCTCTTGGTGATTTCGCTCGTGATGGGCTTGCCGGACCTTCCGCTAGAATGGTGGTCCCAATTTCGACTCGAGGAACGCTTTGGATTCAACAAGAGCACCCTCAAAATCTGGATCACCGATCACCTCAAGATGCTGGCCCTCAGCACGGCTTTGGGACTACCTCTGATCGCTGGCATCCTCAAACTCACTGATTGGATCGGAAACCAATGGTGGCTCTGGGCGTGGGTCCTCCTCATGGCTTTTCAGGCAGTGATGATGGTTCTGGCCCCCATCCTCATCCTACCCTTGTTCAATAAATTTACCCCGCTGCCAGAAGGTTCGCTGCGGGATCGCCTCCTGAAGCTGGGAGAACGCACCGGATTCTCCGCCAAGACCATTCAGGTGGCCGATGGCAGTCGACGCTCTGCCCACTCCAACGCGTACTTCACAGGCTTTGGGCGATTTCGGAAAATCGTGCTCTACGACACGTTGATCGCCCAGTTGACCGAGGTGGAACTCGAAGCGGTGCTGGCCCACGAAATCGGCCATTACCGGCGCGGTCATATTCCCAAGATGCTCATTTGGGCCGGCGTTTCATCGCTCGTGAGCTTCGCATTGCTGGGCTGGCTCGCTCGCCAGTCGGTGTTCCTCGAAGCCTTTGGTTTCAAAGGGTCGGCCGGGACCGCCCCGGTGCTGCTCTTGGCCGGGTTGCTGGGGGGGGCCGTCACCTTCTGGCTCACCCCTTTGGGAACCCGCCGGTCACGACTTCACGAATTCGAGGCAGATGCCTACGCCCGGAATGCCATGGGTGAAAGCGCTTCGCTCATCGGAGCCTTGCGCAAGCTGCACGAAAAAAACTTATCCAACCTAACGCCCCATCCGTGGTTCAGCGGGTTCTACTACTCGCACCCGACCTTGGTGGAGCGAGAGGCCTCCCTGCGTCTTGATTCGGGATCCACTGCTCCGGTCCACTGAACCGAAGGGCTTTTAGCGGTACATCCGCCCTTCGGCCAACGGGAAGGCATTGGGGATGTGCCGCACTTCGCGGACCTCGGCCCCGGCAAAGAGCACTTCGACGATGTCGAAGCGGAAGGCGACTTGAGGCCGGCCGAGTTCGTTGAGGTAAGCCAACGCCGTGTCGGACAGCTTGCGCTGCTTCGGGCGCCCGACTGCTTGGGCCGGACGCACCCAACTTTCCGACGACCGCGACTTCACCTCCACAAAGGCCAGCACTTCCCCGTCCCGAGCAATCAGGTCGATCTCCCCGCGCCCGTGCCGGTAGTTGGCGCACAAAATCTTCATCCCCAGCCTCTCCAATTCGACCCGAGCGGCGTCTTCGCCATTCCGCCCCAAGCGGAGGTGGGCCCCGGGTTCGACAGGCTTGACGGGTTTCCGAAATTGGCTCCAAAGACTCATGTCAGGAATAACTCCGGCTCCGGCCGGCGCAACGGCGCAAAACTCAAGCGATGGATCGGGCAAGGTCCCAGACGATGGACGGCCTCTAGGTGTTCAGGAGTCGGATAGCCTTTGTGACCGGCAAACCCATAACCCGGCCATTTTGCATCCGCCTCCCGCATCACCCGATCCCGAGTCACCTTGGCCAGCACCGAGGCGGCAGCGATGGAATAGCTCAGAGAATCTCCTTTCACCAAGGCTGTCTGGGGCCAGCGAAGGCTGCGGACTGGGCGCCCGTCCACCAACGCGTGATCCACGTCGTTCCCCAAATCGGCCAATGCCTGATTCATCGCACGATGGGTGGCTTGCAAGATGTTGATCTCATCAATCACCGAAGGTCCCACCGCAGCGATGGCGAAACGAACGGCTGGATCTCCCGTCAGTCCGGCGAAGAACTGATCCCGCTGAGCTTCGGTCAATTGCTTGGAATCATTCAAATCGGCAAACGCATTCGGAATCCCTTCCAACACCCAAGAGCGCGGCAAAATGACCGCGGCCGCAACCACTGGTCCGGCCAGCGGACCCCGACCCGCCTCATCTACTCCGGCCACACGTTCGATCCCAGATGCGAATCGGGCTCGCTCATGCAGAAACCGGTCTACAGCGGGGCGTCGCGGCATGGGCTCATCACACCGTCACGGGCGTCGGACGTCAAAGCCTGCCTTGATGGATCCAGCCCAACCAGGAGTGCAGCAACCGATTGCGGCGTGACACAAACCACACGGCAAACCGGAGTGCGCCCTGCCGGGCGCACAAAAAAAAGCCCACCAATTGGCGGGCTTTGAAAACATCGTTTGAACCGGAAGGCTCAACGAGCGTAGGTGCTGCGCTCCTTCATCCAATTGAGGTCAATGCCACGGTCCGCCGGAGCTGCTCCAATGCTAGCACCCTTCTTAGTGACGTTACCGTCGCGCCACCGCTTGATCTCAGAGTGACCATCTGCGAAGGACAGGCCACCCGCACCGTTGTGGTAGGTCGCCGGGATGTCTACCCAAGTTCCGGAATTCGGATCGACCACGAACCAACCGTCGTTAATGGAAGCCGGGTTCTCATCAATGGTCACCCAAGTGTCGGTCGGACGCTGGATCTGAGACTGACGACGGAAGCTAGTGATACCGGCACCCTGATAACCGCCGCTGCTGCTATCGGCGGCCCAAGCGTTAATTGGGTTCATCCAAGCATTCATCGACATGGAACGAACCGTCAGAACACCACCACCGCCAAGAGGACGGCGAGTGCCGCCTTGCCACGAGTGACGATCCGACGGGCACTTGTAGGGCCCCAGAGCGTTCACAAACCCGTACATCGCCGAATGCATGATCAATGTGCTGTTAGTCGCCACATTGCCCACATCCATGGTGCCCATGCACCATTGGTTTAGTGGGTAATTGCGCGTCGCGCTCGTCGCGGAAACCAAGGAATCCAGACCCGCCGTGCGGCACACCGCATCCGAATTGTCTCCGGAGTACAAAGTCCAACCCAGCATCAATTGCTTACCGTTGTTCATGCACATAATGCCCTGAGCCTTGGACTTGGCCTTGCCGAGTGCGGGCAAGAGCATGCCGGCTAGGATCGCAATAATGGCAATAACTACCAACAGCTCAATGAGCGTAAAACCGTTGCGCTGGGTATCCACCGAAACCTTATGAGAGATCTTCATGTATTTTCTAACTAGGGTCAGGACATCTTCGAACCGGAACTTCCGCTTTGCAAGTTTAGAGGAGCATTTTCAGCCCTGGCGATGGCCCTCACGATGCTTCGGCCATGGGCTAAAAAAGCCCTAGAGAGTCAACCTGCTCCACCGCCAGCCACCTGCTTGGGTTCCCCCTTGATGAGGGCCACGGCGTAGTCGCGATTCATCCGGGCGATGAAGTCGAGGGAGATTTCTTTCGGGCAAACCGCCTCGCAGCTTCCCGTCACGGTGCAGGCTCCGAAACCCTCGGTATCCATTTGTTCCACCATGGATTTGACGCGCTTGTAACGCTCGGGCTGTCCCTGCGGCATCAAACCCAAATGGGATACCTTGGCGGCTACGAAGAGCATAGCGCTGGCGTTCTTGCAGGCGGCCACGCAGGCCCCGCAGCCAATGCACTGAGCGGCATCCATCGCCAGATCGGCGTTCTCCTTCGGCACCGGGATGCTGTTGGCATCGGGCGCGCTGCCGGTGCGGACAGTGATAAATCCTCCGGCTTGCTGGATGCGGTCGAAGGACTTCCGGTCACACACCAAGTCCTTAACGATGGGGAAGGCCTTGGCGCGCCAGGGCTCGATGACAATCTCGTCGCCATTGCTGAAGCTGCGCATGTAGGTCTGGCAGGTGGCCACGCCCTTGTGAGGACCGTGGGGCTTGCCATCAATGACCAACGAGCAGGTGCCACAAATGCCCTCGCGGCAATCGTGGTCGAAGGCGATGGGATCTTCGCCCCGGTTAGAGAGCTCTTCGTTCACCACGTCGAGCATCTCCAGGAACGACATTTTCGGATTCAGCTCGGGAGACGAGTAGGTCTTGAACTCGCCCGCGGCATTCGCGTTCTTCTGGCGCCAGACTTTCAGGCTAACTTTCATTGGCAGTAGGGAAAGGGTTGTGCAGGTGGCGAGTTATTTGTAGCTCCGGGTGCTCATCTTCACTTCTTCGTAGATGAGCGGCTCTTTGTTCAGGATCGGGGCCTTGTCAGGGGCTCCGGCGTACTCCCAGGCCGCCACGAAAGCGAACTGGTCGTCACGGCGCTTCACGTCGCCCGCATTAACGACGCCCTGCTGCACTTCGACGTCGTTGGGCGTGTACTGGTACTCCTCGCGGAAGTGTCCACCGCAACTCTCCTCGCGCATGAGGGCATCACGACACATGAGCTCACCCAACTCGATGAAGTCGGCCACGCGACCGGCCTTCTCGAGGGGTTGATTCCAACCGTCCGGCTCGCCCAACGCTTTGACATTGGTGCGATATTCTTCGCGGAGGTCACCGATGAGCTGGATGCCCTTTTGAAGACCTGTCGCACTCCGGGCCATGCCGCAGTAATCCCACATGATCTTGCCCAACTGCTTATGGAAACTGTCGGGCGTGCGCTTGCCGTTGCTCGAAGTGACTTGGCGGGTGAATTTTTGAATTTCTTCTTCAGCCTGTTTAAACTCCCCGCGATCGGTCGCCGGACGGCCCCCAGCCTTCACATTGGCCAAGTAGGTCGTGATGGTGCTCGGGAGTACGAAGTAACCGTCGGAGAGTCCCTGCATCAGGGCGCTGGCTCCAAGGCGGTTGGCGCCGTGATCGGAGAAGTTGGCCTCACCCAGCACGAACAAGCCCGGGATGTTACTCATCAGGTTGTAGTCCACCCAAAGACCACCCATGGTGTAGTGGACCGCCGGGTAGATGCGCATCGGCGTCTTGTAGGCGTCCTCATTGGTGATCTCGTGGTACATGGCGAAGAGGTTGCCGTAGCGCTCGCGTACCTTGTTTTCGCCTAAACGGTGAATGGAATCAGCGAAATCTAGATAAACACCCAGACCGGTGTCGCCGATACCCCGCCCTTCGTCGCAGACGCTCTTGGCAGCTCGGCTGGCAACGTCGCGCGGAGCGAGATTGCCAAAGGCCGAGTACATCCGCTCCAGATAGTAGTCGCGATCGCCCTCAGCGATGTCAGCGGGGTTCTTCTTGCAGTCTTCCTTGCGCTTCGGGACCCAAATGCGTCCGTCGTTGCGCAGCGACTCCGACATCAGGGTCAGCTTGGACTGATAGTCGCCCGACACCGGGATGCACGTCGGGTGAATTTGCGTGTAGCAGGGATTGGCGAAGCAGGCGCCGCGCTTGTAGGCGCGCCAACTGGCCGTGACGTTGGAACCACGGGCGTAAGTGGAAAGGTTGTAGACATTGCCGTACCCACCGGTGGCGAGAACGACGGCATCGGCGCTGTGCCGGGTGATTTCGCCTGTCTGCAAGTTGCGGACGATAATGCCCTTGGCGTGGCCATCCACCACCACCAGGTCGAGCATTTCGGAATGGGTGTAGGACTTGACCCCACCCGCAGCAATCATCTTGTTCAGCGCCGAATAAGCGCCCAGCAGAAGCTGCTGACCCGTTTGGCCGCGGGCGTAGAAGGTGCGGGAAACTTGTGCACCGCCGAAGGACCGGTTGTCGAGCAACCCACCGTACTCACGAGCAAACGGGACACCCTGCGCAGCACACTGGTCGATGATGCTCACCGAAACCTCAGCCAGACGGTGTACGTTGGCCTCTCGGGCACGGTAGTCGCCACCCTTGATGGTGTCGTAGAAGAGGCGATGCACCGAATCACCGTCGTTCTGGTAATTCTTGGCCGCATTGATGCCACCTTGAGCCGCCACCGAATGGGCCCGACGCGGGGAACCGTGGAACACGAAGTTGTGCACCTCGTACCCCAACTCGGCCAAGGTCGCTGAGGCGCTGGAACCGGCCAATCCGGCTCCGACCACAATGACCTTGTACTTCCGCTTGTTGGCCGGATTGATCAGCTTGGAGCTGAACTTGTGTTTCTCCCACTTGTCAGCCAGAGGGCCGGAGGGAATCTGAGAATTGAGCGTGGCCATATCAGCGAAGAGTCTCCGTGTTGGTCGTCGGCGCCTTCATGAGGTTCTTGACGTAGTCGCCCCCCATGCCGGTCAACACCGCCACCGGGATTGAAGCATATCCCAAAAATACCGCGAAACTGGCCACTTGGGCAAAGGCGGCGATCCGAGATCCCCAAACATGGTTGCGTAAGCCCAGCGACTGGAACATCGATGACAACCCATGGCCGAGGTGAACGAACAGCAAGGCCTGAGCAATCAGGTAGAAAAGAGAAACCCAACCCACCTGGAATCCGTGAACCATCATCGCGTACACATCCTGGACCTGGGTGCCATCGGCCAAACGGGTGGTCAGAGAATGGAAATCCAAACCACCCTTCACGCCGTTCACTGGGGTCAACTGCACGGTGTAGTGCAGCAGATGATAGATGACGAAGGCCATGATCACGAGACCGCTGACCAACATGTAGCGCGAACGCCAACTAGAGCCATAGGCTGATCCGCCCACATAGCCTACCGGACGCGCCGCCTTGTTGGCCGCGCTAAGGGTGAGCGCGGCGGCCACATGGATCGTCACCGTGGCCAACAACCCCAATCGGGCTCCCCACAGGAGTCCCGGTTTGGACTTCAAGAAGTGGGCGTAGGAGTTGATCAACTCCGGGTTACCGAACACCTGGAGATTACCCACCAGATGCCCGACGACGAAACCGAAGAGCGCCAGGCCGGTCAAGGCCATCAGGTACTTCTTCCCCAGGGAGGATCGCCAAACGCGTTGCAACAAATTCATTGGATCAAAGTCACCGCAGAAACTCGAGGTTTCAATATTTCCACAGAGCCAGATACTTCCCTTACAACCCAACCGTCAAACGTTCCGGAACAGTATAAGGTTGGCTTGCAGCCATCTTAAGGGCTAGACTGGAGAGTTTATGAGTGTCTCAAGCGCGAAATTGAGCCCCCCTTAGCGCGCAATCACCCGATAGAAAAAATCGCCAACCGGTGGCGTATGCACCCAACTCAGCTTCCCGACGCCGCGATCCACCAATCCGGCTCCGGACACCGTCTGCCATGCTTCCAGCAATGAAGCGCGCCCTTGAAGCGCCCATTCTCGGGCAACCCCCGAGGTGAGTGCGAAATCAATAATCATTTGGCCGGACTCGTTCCGGCGGATTCCCTCAACCACCACTGTTCCGGAGGCAATGGCCGTTGGAGAAAACCGCACAACCAACGGAGGCGAGTACGGCAACACCTGGCCTCCGAAACGGGGACGGGCTTTTAGCTCGTAGGTTTCTCCGGTGCCGCCCTTAAAGACAAAGGATTGGCCCACAGCCAGTGAGTGGCTGGCTGGCTCGGTGCCCACCTGCGAATTGGTGAATTGCACATCGTCCAGAGACCATCCAAAGGACGGCTGAGTTTGGCTGTAAAACCGGGCACCCTCAATGGGTTCCACGAAGAAACGAAATCGAACCTGCAGTTCCACCCCGACCCAGGGGGCCAGCGAGACAGACTTGGCCACATAGCTACCATTGGGAGTCACGGAGATCCCGCGTCCCCGCTCCTGCAAGAGCGCTGTCCAATCGATGCCATTGGTAGAAACGTCCACTGAGGCGATCTGGTTGGTGGTCGTGTAGCCCAGGAAGGATTTGAAGCGAATCTCAGCGCCAGTGCCCGGGCGAATCCTCGGCTGGAACTGGAGAATCTGATCCAGCCCATTGGTGTGAACCAATTGGAAAGAGTGAGTCCCGGATGCCGGAGTTCCCAGCTTCACCGGATCCCAACCCTCTAGGCCACTGAACTGAAAGTGCACGCCTCCATCCTCGCCACCCTCGACGCCGGTAAACGCATCCCATCGCATGGACGCCCACTCGTAACCGGAGGCTCCCAACACGGACTCGACCTGAAACATGTTCAGCCCGACGGACGACGCGGAGGTGGGGCCAAGCACTCGAGTCCCGCCGTAGGGCAGAACCCAGTCTTGCTTCACATTCTTTCCGGCAAGGACAGTCACCGCGCGAGTTCCAAGTTCGTGATCACCGCTCAAAAAATGAACCCTCTGGGTTCCCTCCGCTGCGGGAATGGCATAGCCCCCGGAACTACGGGTTAGGGCGAACCAACCAGAAGTTTCTCCCTCCACTCGAACTCCCGGCACCCCCTCATCCACATCGTAGAAACCGTTGGTATTGAAGTCGTAATACACCACACCGGTTACCAGGGGTTGTGTGTCGGTACGGGCTCCGAAATCCAGTGTCACCAAGCTGGGACCCACAGTGTTGGTCACCGCCGGAGTGATGACCACGTTGGTCCCCACAATATTGGTGAACGGAGGGGTCACGCGGGAACGGGTTCCATGCACCACCCCGACTCCCAATTCCCGAAACGCTCCTTCGTGATTGCTGTTACGATGTCCGGGCGGACGCTGGACACCGCCATCTCCCAGGCCCCAGTCGACCTCGAAACTGGCGTGACCCTCCAGTGGGGACTTAGCGTAGGCATAAACACTCTCACCCCCGGCGCTCAGCGGGTAACCCGTTCCCAGCAGACGGGAAGACGTCGTATTGATCATAGCACCGGTCGCCGGGTCTCGTTCCTCATGCTCTTGGACGGCATTTTGGAGCATGTACTCGCTGTGGCTGCGGGCGATTTTGATGAGTCGCGGCTCGAAGGACAGTGGCGGTTGAGGCGGATACGCCGCGACCTCATCAACGACCCGCTGGAGATCGACGCCAAAAAAACGATAGGTGAACTGAATCTCTGAATCGGAGCTTGTCGCCAGCAAGTACCCTTCTTCCCAGGGCGAAGCTCGGGCCCGATTAATGTATTCGAGATACATCTGCTCCTCGGAAGTCGGATCCCCGATGGAATACTCACGCCATGGAACGACTGCACCCGCACCCACGGTCTCGAGTCGCTTGGCCAACGGAGCCTCCGCCAACCCGGGTGAGAGCCGAATGGCTGGAGGTGCTGGCTGCGGATCCACCGCCCCGACCCGGAGGGAAAGGAGCCCCGTCAACGCCATTAGGAACATCCAAATCCGTCCGAGCATCATAACTGAACAATATTACATTAATAATACCCCGATCCAGCCCAAACCCTAATTACCAAAAAATACCCAGTTCGACTCCATCAGGCAGTAGCGGGACTACCCAAACAAAGCCTCGGAGGCTCCCCCTCTCTCGCAGCCCGCACGTTCTACTTAGCCAGAAACTCCTCAGCGAGCGAAGGCCTTGTCTTGCGGAGTGGCCAGTTCACCGACTCAAAGAAAACACCCGTTGCCCACCGACAAAAGTCCCCGTCACGCGCCCTTTCATGGGCCATCCGTGGAAGGGATTATTCTGACTCAGACTCTCTGTGTCGCGGCGGTCACAAACCCAGGAAGCCTCCGGATCGAACAGGGTGATGTCGCCCCAGGCCCCCACCGAAAGGGTCCCTCGACCCTCGGACAGTTTGAGGAAACGGGCCGGATTGATCGTGAGTTTCTCGAGCACCCCGGAAAGCGAAAGCCGCCCGGTATGGTAAAGCTGCATCAGAGAAAGGGGCAGCTCGAGTTCCAAACCCACGATCCCGAAGGGCGCGTCGTCAAATTCGACATCCTTCTCCGACTCGGTGTGCGGGGCGTGGTCGCTGGCAATAATCTCCAAGGTTCCATCAACCAACCCCTCGAGAATCGCCTCCCGATCCACCGCAGTGCGCAACGGCGGATTCATCTTAAAGTGGGTGTGGTAAATGGGCCAAGTAGGCAGCGGGTGGCCCTGAAAGACACGCCGAGCCAATTCCTCGCCATCTCCGGACCAAAACTCTGCACTGCCAGCGATGGTCGAATCGGTGAGCGTAAAATGATGCGGACAGGCCTCTCCAGAAATCGGCACCCCCCGCTTCTTGGCTTCGCGAATCAGCCGAACGCTGCCCGCCGCACTCATGTGCTGACAGTGCACTGGTGTTCCAGTTTGTTCGGCCAAGAGGATGTTGCGGGCGACAATCAGCTCTTCACCGGCGGCAGGCCATCCGCGAAGTCCTAGGCGCAGGCTTTGAAGCCCCTCGTGCATCACGCCGTTCATGACCATCCCGTAGTCTTGGCAGTGGTCCATCACGGGCAGTCCGAACTGACGGGCGTATTCTAGGGCTCTGCGCATCAGGTCGTTGTTCTGAATACAATGGCCGTCATCGGTCAATGCCACCACGCCAGCCTTGGCCAACGAACCAATCGACGCCAATTCTTCGCCCTGAATTCCCTTACTCATCGCACCGGAGACCTCGATTCGAATCACCGCCGTGCGGGCCTTTTCCTGAATCAGGGCGACAGTGCTGGCTGAATCAATCGACGGCTGCGTGTTCGGCATGCAAACCACCGTGGTAAAGCCGCCGCGGGCAGCCGCCAGAGCGCCGGTGGCGATCGTCTCTTTGGAGGTCTGTCCCGGTTCACGAAAATGAACATGGAGGTCGATGAGTCCGGGACACACCACTTGCCCGGTGGCGTCAATCCGTTCGGCCTCCGCCGGGGCCTGCAGAGACGGGCCAACCCGGGCGATCCGCCCATCGGTCACTAGGACATCGGCCACACCGTCGAATCCATTGGCCGGATCCACCACCCGCCCGCCTGAAATCAGCAATGATCGCATTTCGGGTCCGACGCTAATGAACCCCTGGCCGTTCGGCAACGATGCCGGGGCCAACTCGCTAGAGAATCATTCTAGATCTTCAACTGGGCCTTCGTCCTCAGTCTGAACTCCGTGACGAGCCATCGCGTCCCTCAATTGGGATCGAAACTCATATCGACGAGAGGGAGTGATCACAAACCACGGGAACAAACCTGTGTTTCGCTCCAAGACCAAAACCCGGTGGCTATCAAAGAACCCATTGCGCCAATTCTCCGTCCTATGCCAGGGGAGGCTCCCCCGAGGTTTTTGAATGCGCCGAATTTGTTCGAAAGGCACCCGCCGAACGGTGGTTTTACCAAAAACCACCCGTAGGGAGCTTTGACCGATGACGTAGCGCAAGCGAGTACGGAACCAATACCAGACACCGACCCCAAGAGCCGCCACAGCGACACTCATCAAAAACCATTGGAGCGGCGTCAGTAACATAATCATCCCCTTCGACCCGCCCAAAGCAGACCTACCGGAACGGCCAGACCCGCCAACAACCAGAAGAGCACCCACCCTTTGCCGCGAACCGTCTTGAATGCCAGAAAGACTCCCAGCGCCGTCGAGAGCAACACGGCCGCGGACATGGCGCCGATGAGTCCCTGGAAGAGCTTCGGCGACGAAGGTCGACTAAATTCTCGGTCACCCGGATAAACTTGATCAGTGTGAACCACCCGAAATTTCTGCAACAGCGTCTCAGCATCACCCGCGGTCTTGAGCCGCTCTGGGTTGATCGTCTGATACCAACCCGTCGCCACAAAGAAAACCAGCAGCGGGGTGAAGAAAACCCCGAGAAACAAGTGCAGTCGGCGGATGAGTTTCATCGGTGGATTCGTGCTGCTTAAACTGAGGAAGCCTGTCTGAGCTTACTTGACCACCGGGATGCGAACCTTTTGTCCCGTGACCAGTCGCTCGGGGCGCAACTTGGGGTTGGCCTCGAGAACGTGCTTCAGGCGCACCTTCAGTCCGTACCCCTTGTTGTATTCGTTAATGATCTGGCTCACCGATTGGTTGTCACGGACAACGTGCTCATAGAATTCGTAATCGGTCGGCAACGTCGGCTTGGGCACGTCCGCCTTGGGCTCGGATTTGAGATCCGACTTAGCTCCCCCCCCGTTTCCACCGGCACCGACGCTCGGCTCTGCGGATGGCTTGCGACCTTTCGGTTTGGGATCATCGAAGCTCGGAGGCGGTGCCGTGGGCAGATCTGCGAGTCGTTTGATTTGTTGGAGCACTTTTTCGTTGTCCTCCTGACGGCGGCGATCCAAATCCCGCAATTGGTCGAGCACCTTTTTGAGTTGGTCTTGGGTTACAGAATCCTTGCCCGCCGAAGCCGCGACAGATCGAACCTCTCCGAGTTGCGAGCGCAGCTCAGCGATGGTGGACTCCAGCTTCTGGATCCGGGCCCGCAACCGTTCCTCAGATTCTTCGGCCTGTTGGAATCGAGTCTGCAACTGGCGAATGTCCTCCGGCGAGATTTCTGCCTGCAGGGACAGGATCCCACCTAGAATCATGGCCATCGACAGGGAACCAGCTCGGAGCAACCTCATACCGTGCTACCCTAAGAGCGGCACCGAATCGGGCGCAAGGCTGGCGACAGTTTCTCGTGCATCTGTGACCTAATGGAAACATTCACAAACTTGCGCCCAGATCCAACCGAGACCACTTTTCGGTTCTAAGTTTAACCTATTTGCTCGCCGCATGATTAATCGTCGTCACGCACTCAAGTCGGCTGCTGCCCTGGTTTTCGCCATGGCTGCTGCCCCTCTCCGCACCTTCGCACAATCGGCCTCCGGGCCGCACAAGTTGCCTGCGCTGGGATACGCCTTCGACGCGCTGGAGCCGTACATCGATGCCAAGACCATGGAAATTCACCATGGCAAGCATCACCAGACCTACGTCACCAAGCTCAACGAAGCCCTGTCTGATTACCCCGACCTGCAGAAACTCTCGGTGGAAGACCTGCTCAAGAACCTCAACACTGTTCCTGAGAAGATCCGCTCCGCCGTCCGCAACCACGGTGGCGGCCACTACAACCACTCCCTCTTCTGGCAGTGCCTCAAGAAGGATTCAGCCCCGCTGACCGAAGGTGGACCGCTCATGAAGGCCTTCGGCGAACTCTTCAGCAGTGAAGACGAGGCCAAGGAAGAATTTCTCAAGCGCGCCATGGGCGTTTTCGGAAGCGGATGGCTTTGGGTTGTGGTCACCAAGGACAAGAGCCTGAAGCTGGTCACCACTGCCAATCAGGACAGCCCGTTGTCCAACGGCGAGGCCCCGCTCTTCGGCATCGACCTGTGGGAGCACGCCTACTACCTGAAGCACCAGAATCGCCGCGCCGACTACGTGCAGGCTCTCTCGAAGGTGCTCAACTGGGAGTTCATCGAGGCCAGGTTCGAGAAGCTCACCGCCTGAACACCGCACCCTCCGGTCTTCACGGACCGGCCGGGTTTCCATCCGATCACATCTAATCACGCCGGCGTGCACGCACTGTGCGCCGGCGTTGTCGTTTTCAGGAGGGCGATCCGCCGAGCATTCGAGCCGAACCGCTTTCGACCAGGATCTTGAGGGAATCCTCGCTGGGACGGGCTGCCAACGCCACCGCGGCCGCGGTTTCCTCGAGCGGAAAGCGATGGGTGATGAGCTTCCGGACGTCCAAGCGCCGGGAAAATACCCATCGCGCGACTTCTTTTTGCAGGGTGAAGTCCGAGGAGTAGCTGCCCATCAATCCTTTTTCATCCACGCAGAGCACCCCGAGGTCTATGGGTGCCATTTTGCCCCGCAAGGTGTGGGCAAAAAGCAGGGTCGCCCCCCCGCCCCGCAATGCGGCCTGAGCCTGGGCCACCACGGCATCCACCGGCACACAGACGACGGCGGCATCCAACCCGCGACCACGGGTCAGTGCGCGCAGCGCTTCCACCAGGTTCGTATCCGCCCCGTCCAAGGCCTTCCAAGCCCCCCAGCGTCGGGCCAAGTGACGGCGGGATTCCATGAGGTCGGTCGCCACCACACGCATCCCCAGCTCGGACAGCATTCCGATGAAGAGCAACCCGATCGGGCCCGCACCGGCCACCCAGACGGTATCGCCCTTAAGGAGAGGAAGACCACGGATGCCTTTGAGCACCGTATTCACAGGCTCAAGCATGGCCCCTTCTTCCAAACTGTTCTTGGCCGGAATCTTTACCACCCCGGGCAGGCAGAAATCCATGACCCGGACGTATTCAGCATAACCGCCACCGGCCGGCTCGAAGCCTGCCGTGATGCCCGTGCGCTTGTAGGTCTCACATTGGGCGAAGGCCCGGTGTCGGCAGAAATGGCAGTCCAGACAGGGCACGTGGTGGTGAAGCCCAACACGGTCACCCACCGACCATCCTTGGACCCGGGCACCCACCCTGACAATGGCTCCGGCTGTTTCATGGCCATAAATCCGCGGCGGCGTCTGGGTTCCGTAGTGGACCTTCTTGATGTCGGTGGGACACACCCCACAAACGCCCACCTGCACGAGGATTTCTGTGGAGCCAATCCGGGGCACCGGTACCTCCTCGACCCGCAAATCATTCACACCACGATACACCACCGCCCGCATGGTCTTGGGAATCGTCGCAGACACGCTCTAAAGCTTGAACCAAAGGCACGGGGGCGAAAACGGGATTTTGCCGGGAAAACCAGAAGGATGAACCGGGGTAATGAGACTCATCGAAACCACCTAACCACGGGCATCCTCGATCCAACTCAGTCATTCCTAGACTGGAGACCCACGCACTCCTGAAATAATGTCTCCGTCCATGAGGCCCTCCGAAGCGCATCCCCTGTCTCTGGAATCCCTGCACGGCGACATTTGGAGCCGCCTGAGCCAAGCCACTTCGGATCTGTCCCATCCGTGGCGAACCCCAACTTTGGCGACGGCCGGTCCGGATCATCCGGATGCCCGCATCGTGGTTCTGCGGGAGATCAACCTCCATGAGCGGACGCTGGTTTGTTTCTCGGACAGCCGAGCCCACAAGGTCGCCGGTGTGCGAATCCAACCCGTGGCCACATGGTGCTTCTACGATCCGGTCTCGCGCATTCAGTTGCGGGCCCGCGGAGAAACTCGAATCCATATCCAGGATGCGCTCACGCGACACCACTGGGAGAAACTGCCCCACAGCAGCCGACGCCTGTATGCCACGGTTCCCCGACCCGGAGAGCAGATCCTCGCTCCCTGGGAAATCCCCTTCGGAGACCATCCCGTGGAGCAATTCGCCGCATTGGTAACCACCGTTCATGAACTGGACTGGCTGCAGTTGAAGCCCGAGCATCATGAGCGCGCCCGGTTCCGCTGGGACGCCGATTCCTGGGGAGCCCATTGGGCCTGCCCCTGAACCGACAGAGTTTTAGAGCCCTCACGCCAGACCGTCCGCATCCAGTCATTGTGCAATACCTCGCCCATGTCCACGGCGACGCAAAGGGAGCCTTTGCCGTCCGTCCCCGCACCACGGGGGAAATCATCCGTCGCGTCTCCAGCTACCTACGGCCTTATCCGCTGCTGGCCTCGGGCACCATCGTCTGCGCCCTCTTGGGGCAACTGGCGACCTTCGCCTATCCCAAGCTGACCCGCTTCGTGATGGACGATGTGATTGGGGGCGGGCGGAAAGAACAATTGGGTGGCGCCATCCTCGGACTCCTGGCGGCCTTCGCACTCAGAGACGCCTTCAACTCCCTGCGAATCCGGCTCAACAACCGCTTCGAACAGAACGTCATCTTCGACATCCGCTGCCAGGTCTATGGCCGGCTGCAGCAACTCGCCCCCAGCTGGTTCGACCACCGGGCCACCGGTGACCTGATGACCCGAGTCATCGAGGATGTCGGAGCCATGGAACGATTGCTCATCGATGGCACCGAACAGGGCGTTGTGGCTGTCTTGGGCGTACTGGGCGTGGCGACACTGCTCTTCCTCAACGATCCTGCTCTGGCCGCCGTCGCCCTCATTCCCGTGCCGCTGCTGGTGGCCGGCGGTGTCTGGTACACTCGAACCGCCGCCTCCCGCTACCGGGCCCGCAGTCAGGCCAGCAGCGCTATGAACGCCCTCCTGATGGACAACCTTCAAGGCATTCGGCAAATCAAACTCTTCGGCCGAGAGGCTCACGAGGACTCACGCTTCGCCCAACGAGCCGATGCGCTGCGCAAAGGAACGCTGACCGTGATGAAGGCCTGGGCGGGCTACAATCCGGCCATGCAGTTCGCCTCGGCTCTGGGCACCGTGCTGGTGTTATGGCTAGGCGGGCACAAGGTCATCGAGGGTTCCATGACCCCCGGCGCCCTTGTGGAATTCTTGCTCTTTCTCGGAATGTTTTATGCCCCGCTGAATGTGCTGCATCAACTGAACCAAATGTCCCAATCGGCCCGGGCGGCCGGTGAACGCGTCTTTGATATTCTGGATGCCCCAGCGGAGGCCGCCACGGCCCCTTCCAATCCAACCCGCTCCAACCCCAACCCCTCCAATCCAACCAGCACGTCCCCGACCCGCCTCCGGGGGGAGGTCTCGTTCGAAGGTGTCTCGGCCGCCTACGAAGGACGCCCGGATGCGCTGAACGACATCGATCTGCAAGTGCACGCCGGCCAAACAATTGCCCTGGTCGGGCCCACCGGTGCGGGCAAATCCACTTTGGTCAACCTGTTACCGCGCTTCTATCCGATCGCCAGAGGTCGGATCACGGTCGATGGCCAACCCTTGGAATCCATCCCGTTGGGCTTCCTACGCTCCCAGATCGCCGTCGTCAGCCAAGAGCCCTTCCTCTTCAATGGCACGATCCGCGAAAACATTCTCTATGGCCGCCTCGATGCGACCGAAACTGAATTGATTGCGGCGGCCGAGACGGCCAACGCCGCCGAGTTCATCGGACGCTTGCCCGACGGGTTCGACACTCGGGTGGGAGAGCGGGGTATTCGCCTGAGCGTGGGCGAAAAACAGCGCATTAGTATTGCGCGAGCCCTGCTGAAGGATGCTCCCATCCTCATCCTCGACGAGGCCACCGCCAGCGTCGACACCGCCACGGAACGGTTGATCCAGGAAGCCCTCAAGCGATTGATGAGCAACCGAACCAGCTTCGTGATCGCCCACCGGTTGGGCACGATCCGCGATGCGGATCTCATCGTGGTACTCAAAGATGGCCGCATCGTGGAACGCGGCACCCACTCGGAGCTTCTGGCTATTGACGGACTCTACACCCGCCTCCACCGGGCCCAGGAGGCCTCCGCGGCCATTCTCTGATCTTCGATCTCTGCACCCCAAAAAGCTCCATGGAAACCCTGATCGCGCAACTCGACCGCCACCTCCGCAAAAGCCCCGTGCTGGGGCGCGATGTCTATCTTGCAACGACCGCCGTGGTGGTGGGCGATGTCACTCTCGGCGACGAATCCAGCGTCTGGTATGGCGCCGTGCTGCGCGGGGACATCAACCGGATTGAAATTGGCCGCGGCACCAACATTCAGGACAACGCCGTCTTGCACCTCTCCGACGACCATGCGTGTGTCCTCGGAAACCATGTCACCGTTGGCCACTCCGCCAATGTCCACGCCTGCACCATTGGGGACCGCTGCCTGATCGGCATGGGGGCCACGGTCCTGGACGGATCGATCATCGGTGAGGAATGCCTCATCGGGGCCAACGCGCTGGTCACCCCCGGTTCCCGGATCCCGGCCGGTTCCATGGTCTTGGGATCCCCGGCCAAGGTCGTCCGCCCGCTGACCTCAGAGGAACGCGCCGGTCTGAAGCACTGGGCCGACAAGTATGTGACCAATGGCGCCTACTGCCTCCGCCACGGCCTGCACCTCGGAAAACCGCTCTGAACATCACGGACTAGGCAGGGTTTCGACTCGCCGTTCAGAACCACTCTTTTTTGCCGAGCACGTAGATGCGTTCGAACTCCTCATCGGACTTGGTCAGATAGAGAATCCCCTCGATCACCCCGATGATCCACATGACAAGACCGCCCCAACCGCAGGTGAGGACGGTCACCAGAATCATGATCAGGCCGGGTTTGGTCATGCCGAGGATGAATTTGTGGACCCCCAGAGCACCCAGTAGAATCGCGCAAATCCCGGCAGCGATCTTGTTACCGTTCTGGGAGGCCGGAGCGGTACCGGGGACCGGGGCTGAAACATCGCGAAACACCCCCACTGCGGACGGACCCCTGACCTCGAAATCCACTCTCATGCCGCGGGTAGGCGGCTCAGCCGAACGCCACTCGGAACCCGAGAATTGATACCGTTGCTGATCGTCACCGCTA
>Ga0114969_10001420_pt1 | contig 20361 bp, 7 predicted proteins | sample M_130807_MF_Meta_FD_87316 | JGI IMG/M metagenome (GOLD analysis project Ga0114969, IMG submission 87316) | Freshwater microbial communities from Lake Montjoie, Canada to study carbon cycling - M_130807_MF_MetaG | ecosystem: Environmental > Aquatic > Freshwater > Lake | place: Lake Montjoie...
GCATGCCGATATCCCGCTGAGATGCCAGTTACAAAGCCTAACGCATTAATGCCAGTATATTTTTTACCACTAATCACTGGATTCCCAGAATTTCCCCATCCAGTAATTTTTCCATCAACTGTTAAAGCAATTAAATATCCAGATCCAGCGCTTACCGAATCAATATTATTTACATATTTACTAAAAGGCTGTGGAAGACCGCCATTGTCAATATATAAACTTGAAACCCTATTTATGAATGGCCAATTAATTATTTCACCAGTATTTAAACTTACATCGGAAAATATTAAATCTGCTCCATAACCATGAATAATACCATTTTTATCTACTGCATAACTTGTATTGATACCTGCATCAAAATTTTTATAATAAAAGTTATACTTAAGATCTCTTTCACCGAATACATTATCACCACCCCATGCAAATAAATAATTATATCCATTAGTAGAGGTATACTCAACAATTCCATGGTCGTACCCCAAAGATATATTTTGCGCATTTAAATAGCTTAACCCGCTAACTAAATTATTATTTATACTCGCCTTACCACCAACTGAATACGGTATTTCTAATTGGTAATTAGAATTCGTACCCCAAGCTGTCAAGTATCTATTCATTCTTGTAATTTACACTTATAAGTACTAATTTTAAGCCATTATTTAAATATATTTTTTAAAAATTAAATAATCTAATATAATAATATATATGTTAGAAAATACAATTGTTTATTTGTTTATTAGTATCGGATGCAGTTGTTTATGGTCATTATCGACTATTTTTAGCCCTTTAAGGAATATCGTCGCAAAAAAAAATACAGGATTTTTACAAAAAGTATTATTATGCATGGAATGTTCATCTTTTTGGATTGGAACTTTTTTAGGATTAATATTTCCGCCATTTAATAACTATTTGATTTTAAATAATTTAATTTTAAATAATATTATTATATCAATTTTTGGTGGAATTATAACTTATCTTTCAGTTAAGATATTAAATAGATACGAAATTTTATGAAAACAAATTTACTAGAACAAATCTTTAATAATTTTAATAAAATTATAATAGATGAAAATGATAATAATATAATAAAAGATATTAAAAACTCATTAAGTGGCGAGTTATTAATGATCATTCTTTTAAATTTAACTGTAATTTCTAAAAAATTAGAAAATTTAGTACTTATTAATTTTGAAAATATTCCTGAAATTTATCCAGATGTAGTTAGCTCTATACATAATCCAAACTGTTCGTGTCGTGGGAAAGTACGTAAATATTTTTCTAGAAATTATATAATATGTAAAGATATTTTTTTAAAAATTCTTGGCGATCCAGGCGTTTCGGAGGAACAAACGGAAATGATAGCAGATATAGTCGAATCACACTTACAAAAATTAAATAGTTATATTAAAGAGGGGCTAGAAAGAAATTTAGATTTGTCTGGAACCATATTAGAAATTGCGAATAACAAAGAAGAATTTTATAAAACTATTCAAAAAATAAAAAAATTAGAACAATTTTATATAGGTATCTCAATTATAGAAAATAACGATAAATTAAAGTTATATTTTTATTAGTGTATAGACCAACCACCACCATCTCCAGTATAATTGTCGTCTTTAGGTTCGCATGATACGCATGTTATAAATTTTTGAGTTGATTCACACCATACATTATCATGTATAATCCAGTTCTCATTTTCTAGACATCCTACGGCTAGACTTATATACCCAAGTGACGAACAGGTGCAATCACGTTCACAGTAATAGCATGTGCGATTACCTTCTGGACAATCTTTGCCTGACTCCCTTATTGTATCAGCTTCACCCGTACAATCATTAGGCTGTGTTTCTGACCAGACCGTAGCACCATCGTTATAATATGTACAACATGAGCATTTCTGAGCAGTTAACATTTGTGAGAGTGTTATTGTTCTATTTTCACGTCTCGTATCTCCAGGGCAATAATTTGAAGTCCCCTTGCCAAAAGCTCCACTTATCAATGAACAGTCATACACATTTGTTCTATAAGTAAACGACACTTTAAGAAGATACTTTCCCCCAATTCTTAACTTCCCGACGGATTGTCTTACACTTGTATTTGTATTCGGTCCAGTCCAAGTTATACTTCCACCCGCACCAGTAGAAAGACTCCATGTTATTGGCCCAATAGGATCAATATCATCACAAATATTTGAAAAGCCAATAGAGCTTATTTGAAGTATATACGAGTCGAGTTCAAAAAAGTCTGTTGGACATACTAACTGAGCACTTACACCTGAAATTTTTCCATATTTATTCTTGTCTCCAAGGCAATTACTGCTATTTCTGGGGGATTCACAACATCCACCTCCTGGCGGTGGTGGCCCCGATCCCGTCGATGGCGAAGGTGAGGGTGAGGGTGAGGGCGGAGGCGGCGCCGAAGGCGAAGGCGAAGGCGAAGGCGAAGGCGAAGGCGAAGGCGAAGGCGAAGGCGAAGGCGATGGTCCAGGTGGGTCTTCTGGCGGTGGAGGTGGTGGATCTGGTGGATCAGGAGTCGGATCTAAATCATCACCAGGAGATTCTGGATCGGAATGGCAAGACTGGATTGACAAAAGCGCAGTTTTTTGTACTCTTACCCCCCCAGAATTTGTATAATAGCAAGGTGGTCTTAGCACCTCCGTAGTAGTAATTGTACCCCCCTCTGGACATATAAGGTCATCGGAGGATGGTTCCTTGGCATCTTCACAATTGCTGTCTGGCGGTGGTGGTGGTGGCGGTGGCGGTGGCGGTGGCGGTGGTACCGACGGAGACGGAGACGGAGACGGAGACGGAGACGGAGACGGGCTAGGTGTCGGAGGCCATGGTGGATCATTAGGGCCGTATTCTGGAGTATATAATTGAGATAGATTATTGCGAAGAATATAATTTTCTAAAATATCCCAGTCTAAATTAACTGGCAATAAAAAGCTTTCTGTTGAATTTATAGTGCTAATACAATCAACAACTCCAGTACAGCATGGAATAACATCATCATCGAATATAATAGCTGTAGCCCTGGCTGTAGAAATATTTTTGCTAGTAATCTCTCTAAAAAGATCATTATTATATATAAAATATTTCTGAGCATCTAGTTCAAAATATCCGCTCCACGGAACTTCGAGTTTATTATTTCGAGCCAAATGAAAACCTAAATTTACACCCGTTTGATCTGGTGTCATCCAGTAATTCCATCTGATACCGCTAGCAAGTGATTTTTGAGTAACATTCGGAAAATTTGGACCCATGAAATAAAACTTTGCAGTACCAATAACGCTATATAATTTATAATCGCCTCTTTTTTCAATTTTAAATTGAGCATATTTATTTTTTTCACACCCAGTAAAAATTTCTCCTACAAAACCAATTTCTGCGTTAAGCGCTTGTAAAGATACATCTTCATACCTTGATTTTAAAATATAATCTCCAGTTGGTAAATTTTGTGGATTAAACTCAAAATAATTAGAACCAAGTAAATTATTTTGACTATTTATTCGATAAAATCCGCCTTGTTGACTAGAAATAAGTTTAGTTATACCAGTACCAAATCCAGTTATATAAATATTTTCATCTGGACTTGTATAAACAATTGAATCGTCTGCCCCCAATACTTCATAAAAGGTTCCGCTAACCTTTCCAGATGGTGTGTATATATCGCCACTTAATAATGTGCCATCCATTTGATATAGAACTGCATTGATTCCAGAACCACTAAAGGTTCGTCCAGAAATATAATTTTTTTGATATAACTCAGCAATTAGTAATTTACCAGTTTGTTTAGAGTCGAACCTTAAAACAACATCGTTAAATAAACTTTGAGAGGTTCCCGTTAAACTAAATTCAATAATACTTTCATCTGTAGGTTGATAAAGACCATACGCTCCAGAGATATAATATAAATCGCTAGGCGCGCCAGAAAAAGTAAGAAAATTACTTGTTGTGGCCATGCTTTCTTTCCAGCCGAAAAATCCTTGGTCACCCCATCCAGAAATTCTGTTGCCGCTAAGACCAGTTACAGTTACACCAGTAAAATATGGAATTTGAAATAAACTATCAAAATATCCAGTTCCACTGATAGTAGGTCCTAATCTTGAGATTCTAGTCCTACCACCAGTAGGATATCCATTATACCAAGAATAAGTTCCAGAGGCTAATTGGTAATCGCTATTTTCAAAATTCCATTCAAATCCACTATTCTCTGGTATTAAATTAAAAACATCAACTGGAATCACTACTCCAGTTTTATTTAATCGCCCTATTGAGCCAGAGTTTGGGTATCCGCTAGCAATTAATTCTAAATCTAAACTTATTGAACAACCTTGGGCCGTGAAATTTTGAGAAATTACTTTTGTTAAATACCCAGTAACAGTGCTCTCGCTTAATTGTAAAGTAACTGGATTAAAACCTGTATATTCGGTAGTTGTTCCCGTTACTGGTCCAGAAAAAGGTTTCGAAAAAGTATACTTGCCTGGTTCGAAATTATACTCACCAAAATCTCCAATTAATTTTCCAGATAATCTCTGGCCAGTAGCGTAAGCAAATCCAACAAGATTTAATCCAGTAGTAAAATTTCCAAGTACAGACCGAGTAGGGCTAATAAGACTTATATTTTCACACTCATCGGAATTAAAATCAGAAATTATATTCCCAGTCCATGACTTAAAAATAGTAGAAATTCCAGTATTCATAATGTCTACTTTTTGTTGTTCAAAAATAGATCCAGTTGCTGATAAATTATATGCAGTTCCAGTAACATATCCGCCAGCATATGTAACATAACCACTATAATTTATATTGTTACTATAACCAGTGCCAATAATATTAGATAAAAATTCAATATCACCATAGCCGCTACTTAAAACTCTATAGTCTGAAGAAACAATCTGATTCTCTGCGATTTTAAATACTTTTCCAAAACCCGAGCCAGTATTAAATTCAAAATTATTCAATAAAGAATTATATCCGCTTACCAGTCCAGTAATTTTGCTTTCTATATATCCTTGTCCCGAAATGTATCCAGAAACTCGCTGTCCAGTTAAAAATCCAGTATAGAGATTACCTATATAATAATTTCCAGTATATCCAGAAACATAGGTTAATGAAATTTCTAAATTTTGACCATATGAATTACCAACAGCTACCGTGTAAAAAGTATTAGTATTATTTAAAATAATTGTATTAACTGGATTTAAAGTCAAGTAGAATAGATCATCTTCATAAAATACGCTAGAAAGGTCAATATCAATACTTTCGGTTCCGATATTAGAATATAAATTTAAATTTATCCTCTGTAGCCCCTGAGAAAAAGAAGTATTATTAATTAAATAAAATTGCGCGCTTGATAATGGGGGCACATTTAAATTCTCTAGACCGCTTGTATTAAACAGTCCATTTCCAACTTCGCCAGAATAAAAAATAATATTATATTTGCCACTATTAATAAAATTTACTGGCACTACAAATCCAGAATTATATGCTATGTTTGTATCAATATAGTACTGCGGTTTTTCACCTAAAATTTTTAAAGAGTTAAAATCTACACTACCGCCTGTTGACTCTAAAATAAAACCGCCTATATTCCCAGACCCTTTACGATTCAAACCTAAAAATAATGGTTTATTATCTCTATATAAATCAATTGTTTTTTTAGTTATATTTCCAGAGTAATTTATAATTTTATCTAAAGTTAAGCCATCAATTAGATCCCCCATTGAAGAAAAAACCTTATTATTTTTAATATTAAAAATCAAATCATTGCCAGACGATCCTGAGAAATAAAAATTATATTGACCAGTACTATTAACTAAACTAAATGAATTAGTCCAATTAACTTCCTCCTGTTCATAGAGCGGTCTAAATTTATTTGTGTTAATAATCATTAGTTTTTATTATATAAAACTGAATCATAATTTTGACTGACTTTGATGGCAGAGTCTTTTATCGTTTTATTTTGTCGGCCCGTCCAAGATATTTGCCCACCAATAGGATTTCGTTGGGGGATAATTTCAGAAATTCTTTGTTCATTTAAAGATTCAATAATAGAATCTTGAAATTCATATAATGTATAAGCGCCATCATCTCCGATATTAATTTGTACAGACTTCAAACCTTCAGATATTTTATATTTTTTAGGATAAACTCCCGCTACTTTAAAAGTTGCTTTTTTCTGAGAATCTTTTTGTGTTATGCCAATATAATCTTCAAATTTTTTACCAAGAGTTTCAAAATTTTCTTTAGTTATCATACATTTCTTTCTTTGCAATTGATCCATATTTCTCTCGTTAGATAAATCTTGAATTGCGTAATCAATTTTTGCAACATTTTTTTCTTCTGGCCATTTTGTATATATATATTTTAATTTTGGCAATATTTTAGGAAATTTAGCGCTAGCTTCCGAAAAAACTCTATAACCAGCTGTATCATCATCAGCACTAACTTCTACAATTGTACCCGTAAGCTCAAGTGTGAATTCATCCTCTTTTTCTTTTTTTGTTGCTGGTCTATATTTATCTTTAATAATTTTATTATTTCCAAAAGCCTGTACTGGGCAGTATAAATCAATTCCTGGTAATTTAATTTTTACACATTTTCTACCATTTAATCCCCATGGACCCTTCTTAATTGTAATAGCTTCTCCATCTGCATTTTGATCCTCTTCAGTTCTTTGCTGAGATTTTTTTGGTTCTAATGGGTGATCTGATGTAGTAAATTCGACTGCTTCAAAAGCTTTATCAGGGTTTTTTGTTACGTCTCTGCATATAAAAATTTTAATATCACGATTAGTTTTTGCTTCGGGGTAAAGGGTAAATAGCCATTTTGGACGACCATCTTGGTCAGAATAAACTTGTGGAGCTACATCACGATACCAACTAAATAAGGATTCATAATAGATAAAAGAACGTTTATCTGGAAACCATTTTGGTTCCCTATTTACAAGAATAAAGGAGTGTGCAACTTTTTTTACTTCTTTAAGTATTGACTCAGGTCCAAAGTTTTTTATCTTTTCCCAATATTTTTTGTCTTCATTTTCAATTTCTAATTGATTATTTGGAATATCTGTAAAAAAAGTACCAATTTTAGAATTTTCTTCGTGACCAAATTTAAAAATTTCTAAACCTTCTACGCTTTCATTTTCTTTATACCACTTACCGTTAGCCCCATCTGGGGCTGATATATTTATTTGACTATTAGTATTTGTACCCCCAGGTATCGTATAACTAATATCTAATTTTTTATACCAGTATTGTCCTAAAAAATTCTCAGCCCTGTTTATTCTGTCTTTCACCTGCTTATCATAAAAATCCTCATTCAGTTCTGCCACCATAAAATAATAACTAGGAGCTTCTTCAGCATATCCATTTTTTTTGTCTTCAGCGTCTAGTAGGGCTTTTTTAACTTTATCCATTTTTTCTCGCGCACGGTTAAAATTTTTTCTACTTTCCTCATCGGCGCTCGTAGCAGAATATATAGCCCTAACTTTCATATTGCCAAAAAATGTAAGATAACTTTTGGGGCCACTTGGTTTAGACTCATCTTCATAAGATAATAAATATTTCTGTAAAGCATCGGCACTAGTTATTTGATAATACCAAAACCATAAAAAAGCATTGTGTGCATTTTCACCAAGATATGATACTGCCGTTAAAAGCTCCTCTACATCCGCAACATTTTTAATCTTATCATTCTCCTCATTTAAAGAGGTTATACTTTCGAATATTCTACCAGATGCAGTCGCAGCAGCTAGATCGGTATTACCATCGCTTAATTCAGCTTTGCCTAATTTACTAGTACCCTTTTTATTACCAACTGCATCTATATCGTATAAATCTTGAGTAACAAGGCACTGTACAATTTCTAACCTTTCAGTCTTACACTCATATAATTCACGACGCCCTACTTTTTCATAAGTAGCGATATACCCACGTGAGAAAGTATTTTCTAGAGTTTCGCCCTTATTTAAATCGATTATATCGATCTCTTTATCATTTTCCTTAAAATCTGGAATTTCAAGAGGTTTTGTTCTATCTATAAAAAATAATTTATTATCTACTGGATCATAATAGTATGCTAGACCCAAATCTTGACACCAAGAACTCAGGACACTTTTTAAGGATCCTTCATGGGCACGTTTTACTTCTTTATATTTATCAAACTGTTGCGGATTATCAATTGTAAGAATATTTTTAATATTTTTTATTAATTCATTAATAGTATAAAAAACTTCAAAAATTTCAAAATCTATTCTATCTTTCTTGCAAGTATAATCATATTTATCTTCTGGCATGTATGGGCATGGATCGCACCAATCAATGTCTTTATTAGATGACTCTGCATAGTCAACTGTTGAATCCATATCTTTATCACATGGATGGTATGGTTTTCCGACTATAATTAAAGAATCATCATTGTCATCCCCGTTTTTATTACCATTTTTTGTGTGCATCACTACAAAATATTTATCTAATTTAGAACTAATATCAACATATTGTAATTCTAAAGTTTTTTGATTAACACTTTTATTTAAATTATAACTAATCAAATAGCCTTTAAAATCAAATTCGTCAAATTTAATAGTAATCTCTTTTTCATAACTCAATTCTGGGGTAGAATATTCACCTTTTTCATTAACTACATTAACTGTTAATGTAGATGGAGATTCTCCGCCATTAAAATTCCAATTAATACTATAAGGGAATCCACCATAAAAATTACCTTTAATATTTTTTACTTTAATAGTTTTAGTCATAAGTTAAAAAATCCACCATTATTATAAATTATATTAGCCTTTACATCAAAAAATCCTTTTCCAGTATTAGAGTCGATTCCTGCCAACTCTAAATAATCAGTATCTAATAACTGCCTTACACCATTTTTATATATTTCTGAAAAATTATATAAATAAGGTTTAGATATTTTAAAATTATTACCACTGCCAGTAATTGTAAAATTCGTAGATTTGATAATACCCACTAAATTTCCAGTAATACCAGTATAATAATAAGAATTTTTATTAAATTGTATGTTATTATTCCCATCTAAATTATAATCTAATCCACTAATTAATTTAAGTCCATTAAAATAGATATTATATAAATTTCCACTCCATCCAGTTAATACATGGTATCCAACACCCCCAGTAACTGAAAAGTCATCTATAAATAATCCAGTATTATATGATAAAACAAAATCAGTCATTAGATTATCATTTTGATTGTATTTATTATAAAAATAAATAGAATTACCATCAGTAATATAATCATTTATTAAATATTTACCAGAATTATAATTTGTGCCCGTAACATAAAATCCACCAGTATGTTGTAATTGGCCATTCGCATATATTATGGAATTTGGATATAAATTAATATTTTCATCTAAAGTGAAACGTTCTGAAAAAATTTGATAACTTAATTTAGAATTTTTTAATAAAGTATTATCATAACTATCTAATAGATTTAATTCTATAAAATCATCCTCTGTATTTTTTGATAAAAAATTAATATAATTTTTACCGAAAGAATTCAGATATCCACTATTTTTAATAATACTGTCACCGCTATAACCAGTTACAGTGTCAAAACTAATGACACCAGTTAAATCTATTAGACCACTTGCTGGAACTGAACCTGTCAAAAGTGTTTCTACATACCCAGAATATATTTCACCAAAATCTCCAGTGATTTCACCAGTAGCAGTTAACTCAACACCAGTTAATTCTACAGTGTAACCAATAATACCTGACTGGTATCCAGTTATACCAGTTACTAAATTTTCTATACTTACAGATAATGAGCCAGTCAGATATTGATTAACAAAGCCGCTATTGATATTTACTATTTCATAGTTATAAATAGATGGCGAAAAGATTAATAACTCATCCATAAAACCAGTAAATTTAGAATTAAAAGCGTAAGTTCCAGTCGCTGATGGATTATATCCTAAATATAGACTGTTTGAATCATATAAATATTTTGTTGAAATATTATGATCATATGAAATTAAATTATTTTTAAAAAAATCGTAATATCCAAAAGATAAACTATTTTGAGTAATTGATAAAAATATAGAATTTTTATTGGCAAGAGCATCATCACCTACAAAAATTTCTGGACCATTTTCTGAAAAATATTCAAAGTATAAACGATTATTCGAAGTAATTCCAAAATCAAACCCCTTATAAACAAAATTATTTTTTATAGCCCCAAGTTCTGTGTATGTTTGTATATTTCCAGTCTTAATTGTAGAAATAAGTGTTGATCCGCCCCTTTTTAAATTTTCATAGACAAGACATAACGTAAAATCTTGAATGTCAATTCCCGTTGTATTCACAATTATAGCCGACCTACCGACTGAAAAATATCCAGATTCAGTTAAATTATACGGAGGGTTCGGATTATTCCAAAAAGCATCTTGCCATCCATAATAATAAATTGATGTATCTAAGATTCCTGTAATATTAGAATCTCCACTCTTATTATAGATTCTTGAAACATTGGATCCACTTTTTATAAAATCAAAATATAATTTACAATTATCATTTGCGATCCCAGGGATTTGGTCTAAAAAATAATTAATAGCAGCATTCATAATTTTTCGACCCTTGTTTCACAATTTTCCGAAAGAACAAAATCGTATATATATCCATTATCAGAATATACATTTGAAGTTATTCGACTTTCTGTTACTATTCGCGTTTTCTTAGAAACGCCTAAATCGTTAGCAAAGGTATCTAGCTTCGCTTCTATAAATTTTTTTAACTCAGCGTTTAACGTCGCATTTTTTCCGATAGCATTTCCTTGTATAGAAATTACCCCCCTTTTATAGAACTGCATATCAAAAATACCGTTATCCCCACGTAAAAATTGTACTGGATTATATATGTCAATAGATGGCGTACATGATAGGGTATAATTTATTTGAAAAAAGTTCTTAGCTGGATCGTCTAGATATTCATTAGTATAAGTAATATTGAATTGTATAGAAGTGGTTGTTTCTCCATCAAATTTTGATCTTGTTATATTATAATCAGTAGGTTCTTTAGAAAGCGGCTGTAATAAAGGTTTTCCTGATTTTGAAACACGGTCACTAGCTAATTTATAAAAATCAATTGAAGAAAATTCCTTTTCTAATTTTTCTTTTAATTTTGATTGTGATCCGCGCGCAGTAATATTACCATTTAAATTAATACTCGTAATATCTTTTTCATAATTATAAATTATGGCATAAGATATAGTTCTTTTTATATCATATGGATCACTAGTATATGTATAACTAAAATTCATAGAATTATTTTCAGAATTTTCAATTATATTATAATTTTCTGGAATTTTATTTAGATAACTAAAACCAGTTAATTTTGAAAATTTTGTTTGAACTAAATTAAAGGTATTAAGTTGATTAAAATCACTTTTTAGTGAATCTTTAGTAGAAGTCAAAGTTCCCACCAAATTACCATTTATTGACGCAGAATATAGTCCAGTTTTATCATCATAATTAATGTCTATAGTATAAAATAATGTCGATGAAGATTTGGAACTAGATCTATAAATATATTCGATATCAAGACTCACACTACCGTCCATTCTATTAATTGTTTCGACTTTTTTTCTAGGGGCTATTGATGCTTCTGGATTCTTTAACTGACCAATCTGGAAAAAAATTTGTGGAGCTGCATCTGGATTTAAACTACTAATAAAACTGCGCGCATTCGAAACTGCATTCGGGGATTGACTTGTTGAAATACCACGAGCCGAAATTCTTCTTGTTAATACAATCGTACCGTCTTTATTTTCAGATATTTGTTTAGAATCAACTGGATCTAAAACGCTATAAGTAGTAAAAGATAATTCATTTGGATAACCAGTAAAATTTACAGTAAAGTCGGCTGTTCCAAAAAAATTTGATTGAGTAATATCTGCAGATTGACAGCGCGCAATTGGTAAATTAATACCCCCAGCATTAAGACTCACAAAATCATTTTTCAAACCGTCCAATAAAGATTTAACTTTCTGAGTAATGCCTTGAGATTCGGGACAGTAATCACTACTACTCGGAACTATTCTTCCCTGAACAGTAACAGTCTTTAATATTTTCCATTTACCCCCTACAATCACCTGTTCGTCACTAACACCAACAAAAGGGGTTATTTCTCCACAAACTGAAGAGAAATTAAAACCACCATATGATACAGAGTCTGCCATAATAATATCCTTATACCTTTATATACATTACACTTGAACATCTACCATTGTAAAATATGTTGCATTTAATTTTAATTCACGATTTGAGGGGGAGAACTCGTAACTTAAACTAGATAATTTAGTATTACTCGCAACAGGCTTATTGCTAGAAAGTAAACCCTTAGCTTGAGTTAAATATTCTGGAAATTTTAACGAAGATATTCCATTTAAGACGATACTAATAGTGGTATCATTTGGTATTATATTTTTTTGTAATTGGGCAATTTCTTTTTGTTCAACTATATTAAATGTAGCAAAAATTTTTCTATCGTAATCTTTACTAATTGTTACCAATTTTTTTCTAATGTTCTCAGATTCTCCGAATAAAGACGTACTTGTACTATAACTATATTTATAATTAATTGTTCCATTTATTTCGGAATGAGTCTCCTCTGTAGCTGTTTTTTCAAATTTTGAAATATCCCCGCCATCCTCCGAAATAATTGTAGAAATTCTTGATTTTATACCTGTTTTTTTGCTATTCCAGATGCCTAAAGCTAAATTATATTTTTCAGATGTTGCTTTTGACTCTTTACCCCCAGTGATAGTTCCGCTCTCTGAACCAGTATAATCTCCAGCTGGGGTTTGTTGTATATCAATTGTAAATTCCCAATAGCCCTTTGTATCAATAACCTCTTTTGAATTTGTAAAAGTTATTGAATATGTAGCCCTGCCCTCAAATGGCGCCCCAGTAAAATTTTTACTTATAGGCTGATTAATTAAAGGCGCATCTTCTGAACCTGTAATATAGCCACTTAGCCTACCAAAAGCGCTGTCAATAAGAGTTTTAACTTGACCGCTAGCCGTATTATAATTTGATTCTGCATTGGTATCACTATTGCCAATACACTCACCATCCTCGGTAATAGTAATAATTCCAGCTGGCGAATATTCAGTTTTTACATTTGTAGTAACAATTAAATTATCAGCGTTTCCAACGCTAACTGACCTAGGCGCTAAATCAAAACTAACATTTGCACTATAAGAGTTTGTAGTCTCGTCATATGATTGTGTGTAATATTTTCTAATTCCAGTTTTTTGATATTGACCGATAATCAAACTAACTAGAGTATTATTATTTAAAAAACTTTTAATAATAGTTTCTGCTATAGACTTTTGCGAACCTGGGGCTTTAGAATTAAAACTAAAAGATATTTCTTGCGAATAAGAATCTTTAACCCCCTCCCCTTTATTGAAATTACTAGATTCACTAAAGTTTTCTATATATTGAAAATTAGATTTATTAACACTACCTAAGTTATCATTTGTAATATTATTTAAATTACCCTGTAATCTTATTACAGCCGTAGCTGTATATTTTTTATTTTGAACATCTGGCCCTTCAGCGGTACTAGAGAAATTACTGATATAACCTTCACCAAAATAAGTTCCATTTACAGAGATTGGTGTTTCGAAAGTATTAGATGTGAATGCAGAATTTTCAAAACTATTTACTAGACCATGAATTGTAGAGCTACTATTTCCAGCTGTTAAAGCGATAAAATTACCCTCAACAGTTATTTCATAAACTGTTCTCCATCTAACATTATCACCAAAAAAATCGCTTTTACTTGACGCGCTTAAAACTTGTACATTTGGGAAATTCATAAATTTTTATTTAGCTATTTGCTTGGGTGGTAAATTATATTTTCCAGGATTTTTATCTTGTACTAAATTTACGACTTGACCCATCCTACTAACACTGGCAGATAATGCTTGTAATTTAGGTACTTCTGTTTCAAGTAACTGTTTTACTTGGTCACTAAGTGCTTTTACATCTATATTTTCAGTACTAGCATTTGCAGTAATATTAATGCCACCGACGGAAACGCTAATATTATTACCACCGCTACTACCAGTATCAGCAAAATTTGGAAAATAACCGCCAGCCCATCTACCACTTGCACCACGACCACCAAATTTTCCGCCCCCACCAACAAATCCAGATTTTTCTTCTACAGCCCTTCTAGCCTTTTCTAAAGTTGGTTCCTGCTTTTTATTAAATACAGCCCGACCTTCTGGATTATCTGCTTCTTTTAATTCTGGTAATTTTAAAGAATAAACGTCACTACTAGATACATTTGCTTCTCTTTTTTCTTTTTCAAAAGTTCTTTGTAATTTTCCTAAATCTGCGGGATTAACACTTTCTGGCATACCAAGGCCAAATTCTCGCGCCATAGATTCTCTTTTATTTGGTAATTGTCCTAAATTAGCGGGATTAACACTTTTTGGCATGCCAAGGCCCATTTCAGTTGCCAAATCTTCATTAACAGGCTTAGAAATATATTTTGGTTGAGTCGGCATGGTCCTAGAGTACATAACTTTACCATCGGGGGTGACAATTACCCTAGATAAATTATTAGTATTAATATTTTTTCCATTAACTTTTTTACCAGCTTGTAAAGCACGTTCTGCTAATGTCATAGCACCAAAGCCCTGTTCTCCGACTTGCCCTAAACGTGACCCTCTAGTTACATCCCCATTTTGCATTCTTAATTTTAATGCGTTCTTTTGCATAACCAATGCGCGCGCTTTAGCTGGATTCCTTTCGGCGCGGCTTCTTTTATTTAAATCTGCAATTTGTTTTGCGAGGTCGATTCTACTTCCAGATCCTGCTGCACTATACATATCACTTATGCCAGTTTCATTATAATTTTTATCATAATTTTTAAATTCGGCACTTGCACCCATAGCGTATCTCATTAATTGAGCTTGAAGTTCTCGCTCTGATTGTGCCTTATTTTTTGCCATATTATTTGGCGCTTTTTTGAAATTTGGTGGAATATAAGGTTGTGGTTGTTTGAAAGTTTGCGCTTTTTTTAAAGCTTCTTTTGTTATCTCTGATGCTCTAGAAAATGGTTGCGGTGGTGGCTCTGGAATCTCTGGATTTGCGGTTGGTGGAACTGGGGTGCGGTCTTCTGGTCCAAAAGTCAAATCACCTAAATAAGAACCAATATATGCGCCACCTATCCCCCCACCTATAGTGCCAAACGGTCCAAATAGACTCCCTAAAAATGCGCCTCCCAAACTAGATGCGCCTTCTATAAGAGCACGGCCACCAGCTTCAAGATAACCCATTCCATTTTGAGTGCGGCTAATAAATTGTGGAATAGCAAATAATAATTGAATTGCTCCTGACTTACCAACCTTTGTAACGAGGGCTCCTACTGATTTTACATTAAATCTTTGTAATAAAGCTGCAACTCCTTTTGGTCCAGCCGCTTTTGCCGCCTGTGATACGGTTGTAGTCGAAGGAATGCTTTTCCCCAAGGCACTATTAATTGTACTATTAGAAACAGTTCCACCAGCGGCTTTACTTCCTAAGAAATCATTAATTGCACTGTTGGGTACGGTTGCAAAATTCGGAAAATAACCGCCAGCCGCTATACGACTTACATTTTTAAGACCACCACCAAAAGCTGCCATTTGTAATGGGTTTAATATTGCATCACTTTTTGGATTAAATTGATTTTTACTCAACATTACTGGTCGTCCGCCACCGTAACCATATTTAGATTGTTCTTGAGTTTCCTGTTTAAAATTCTTTGCTATGTATTCTTTAGTATTTGCAAATGCTGGGAAAAACCCTCCAGCAGCGCCAGGTGCAAAATCTGCTGGTTTTCCATTTTCTAAATAAATAACATTTTTACCACTACTGGTATTATTATCATTTTTTCTTTCAGTTGATCCTGGTGACTGTAATTCTTGTAAAATATTACTAAGAATGGTATTGCTAGTTTTAATACCTAAAACCATATTACTTTCCGTCGTAACAAATGCAGAGGCGCCCTGATCTTTTAAAAGGTTTTCTAATTCTGGGGTTAACCCTCCCGCCGCCTTAGCCGCATTTTGTATTTCTTGGGCAATAGCAGGCATTATGCCAAACTGTGCTTTTGTTTGAGCTTCGGCAGTTGCACCTGCAATATCTTTATTACTAGCCGCATCACCAAGATTGAATTTACTTCCTAAAGTTTTTCTAAATGCATCAGCTATATCTTGACTACCTTGAAAATTTTGTAAATTATCAAATACATTATTTAGAGTCGTTTCAATATCAGTAGCTTGAGCACTTACAATTTGGTCTATTACTGGGCTACCAGCTAAGTTTTCACCGACATTTTGTCCAGCAATTTTACTTAATTCCACTACAATCGATCCTAAATTACGACCCAATTCAGCCTGACCGCCGAGTGTTTGTGGATTGCCCATTATTTTCGCGCTGACAATGGATTCGTTTAATTTATCAGTTAAATCCCCTAGGCCATTAGTAATAAAACCTTCAAATCCACCAAAACTCGTTTTAGCCGCATTTTGAAAAATTTTGGCAATTTCTGTAAATTTTTGCTGAGCAAGTAAAACTTTTTGTTCAGTTTGAATAACCCTCTGCTCTTGTAAAGTTTTGTTAGCTGTTTGTAATTGGGTTTCTAAAGTCTCTAATTTTTTATCGGTTTCATTCCCACCATCACTAAATTGTGGAGATTTCTGAAGAGATTCTATTATCTGTTTAACGTTAAAACCAGTATCAGTATTAAAAGCAGGCAAAAGATCAGTTATATTATTTATATCAAAGCTATTTTGCATTTGAGATAATACCTGCTGTAATTGCGCAAAATTTTCACGAGCAACCTGTTCAGCTGATTTATTTTCGTCGGGCTGCCCTAGTGTTGCAGATTTATTGAATAAAGTATCATTAGATAACCCAATAGCCTCAACAAGCGTTTGCATCGCTTCAGTAATTGGCGCTTGAACGGCTTGTGCAAATGCTTGATCTATCCCTGCCACCCCAGCTATAGAACTACTTTGTAGACTAGCTCTAGAAGTTTCTCCAATAAAATTACTAGTGAGTTCCGCTGTATTAGTCAAATCAGCTACTTTGATTCTACCTTTAGCGTCCTTGATTGCAGCAGAAATTGCTATTTGATTTTTCGTTGATTCGATTATAGAGCTTGAATATTTTACGTAGTTTGTTTTTATTGTCTCTAATGATTTACTTAATGCTGCGATAACAGCACTACCTTGCCCAGTATTTCTAATTATATTTGCTTGTACATCTATCTGATCATTAAGTAATTGAACAAGCAGGCCGCGTGTTTGTGCTTCATTTTTAACTAATTTATCAACTTCTAGTTGATCATACCCTAATTCCTCAAGAGCCTTTGCATACCCATCAACATCTTGACTAAGATCTGCCAATCTTTTTAATTGTGCTAGAGATTCCCTTCCAGCTTCTGCGGGTCTTTTTTTCTTAGTTTTTTCATCCGTTACACTCAATTCAGCAATAGATTTTGCGAATATAGAGGAACCAGTTTTTTTCCTTTTTTCCGCTAGAGTTTTAGCTTCAGCGTCTCGACTCTCTTGACCCTTAAACAAACTACTAAAATCACCAGTTATACCAGGCTTAAGATCATTTAATCTTTGTATACCCGCGTCAACAGTTTCTTTTTTAGCAGCAGTATCATTTGCTTCTTGAAGTTTTTTTGTATTTTCTTCGATAGCTTTTCTTAATGACTCCTGATCTTTATTTATAATAGCTGTTTGCAATTTAGCTCGTATAGTGGGATCTTCTGTTTGCGCGCCGATGCTTGTCAAAAGCTTGGTCTGCAATGTCCCAGCCTCTACGCTCTGACCCTTGTTACGTAATTCGGCAATTTGTTCAAAAGTAGTTAAAGATTGTTGGGCTATATTACTGAATGCACTTAACTTTTGAGAAGCTTCTTTTGATGCTCTTGATAATTCGGGTAAATCAGTTGCCGCTTGCTTAAATACGTCAATAGAACTTAACGCCGCTGTAGCCGCGAATGCTAATACTGCCCAACGACCTTTAGCTTTGTCTGGGGCAAAACTGGCCGCTAGACCAGCCATTGATAAAGCTTGCCCACCAGCACTAACAGCGGATCCTGTGACCCTTTGGGTTTTGGTTTCTTGGCCAATAGCATTTTTTATAGTTTCAGCCAGGATCGGAGCTAAAATAGTTAGACTAGTTGCGCTAGCGCTAATTATTGAATTAATTTTGGCCGAAAAACCTCCCCCAGCATTTAAAAGATCTGTATTTTTTGCTATAGTTTTTGACAATTTATCAGTAGATATCCCCGCTTCACGATCTGCAACAAGTTTTAATTGTTGAGCCTCAATATCACTCTTTAATGATGTAAGATACGCTTCTTTAGCAGTTTTTACACTTTCTCCGAAACCTTGCAAAGCATAGGCGCCGAATCCAAGTTGAGTAACTAAAGCACCAATACTTGAGCCTAAATCTGCAGATTGGACGTCTTCCTCACCAAGCGCAAAATTCGGAACGAATCCACTAGCATAGCCACGGTTTATAACCGCGCTATTTCTTGCCGCACTTGTTGGCTCATCAATTTTATTAAATACTCCAAGACCCAATGGATTATAACCCATGGCTGCAAGGCGTGGATGCTGTGCAATATAAATTTGACCCTTCGGAATTCCAGCGCCATGTTCACGAGCTACTGCATCTTGTAAGGCGGAAAAATTTGGAATAAATCCGCGCGCAAAACCTTTGCCTCTCAAAGCTTTTTTAATATTTGCGGATCCACTTATTCCGCTATTTTTAATCTCATCTAAAGCTGTTTGACGTTTAGCTTGATACTCTTTAAATCCAGGCCCACTCGTTACTTGTTTTGTCACTCCAGCAACGGCGGGTTGTGCAAATCTTAAAAGTTTAGTTAAAACATCATCAGCTAATGCTGGTGTATATTTTGCATCATAAACTCCAGGGGCCTTATTAAAAATACTTCTTAATTTAGAACTTGGATTTGCAAAGTCTATATTAGCATTTTGAGATGTAGACTGTAAACTTTTATTTACAACACTTTTTACTGCACCTTCAAATGCAACTCCAGCCGCGCCCTTGACGGCACCAGTATTGGGTAATTCACCTTTTCCCAGTGGTGTCATTGGAAGACCGCTACTTCCGAGGACTTGACCAAAATTATTAGCTTGATTTAATAGCATCTGCTCTACGTCATTTTCAACATTAGGTATATTAATACCTTGTTTTAAAGCGCCTTTATTAATGCCAGCAGTCGGCAGAACACCTTTAAATAGCTGACCTCTATATGTTGATTTTACAGGTAATTTCTGAATACCAGAAGATTCACCTGGATGAATTAATGAAGCGACCTTTCCCTTTAATATTGGACTACCCGCCGCTATATCTCCAAGGTCAATTACTGATCCAGTACCAGTGGTTGCAAAATTGGGAATGAAGCCAGCGGCGGCATTTTTTATGAATTTAGATGCTATTTGATTCGCTGCCCCAGATCTCGTTCCATATTTAGTAAAATCTTTACCTTTACTATCAATAGATCCAAAAATACTACGCCCAGTAATGTTATTGACATAGTCTATTAAAACATTTGGAAGGAATACGGATGATCCCCGCTGCATCCCCTCTTGATTAAATCTGCCTTCTAAACTCGGGTTCTTTTTTAAAATTGCGCCTACTCCAGAACGTAAATTTTCTTTATAATCTGAAGTATTTTTTTGACCTGGCACAATAATTGATCCGCCAGCGCTTGGTGGGATAACAGTGTATCCAGTTGTATTATTTCCAGATATTTTTCCACCTAATCTTATTATTTTAGATATATAACTAGTTTTATTACTATCGGAACTACTTAATTTAGCATCCCCATATAATGTTTGACGATTGATACCAAGCCGTTCCTTTACCTCTTTATCAACCGAAGATGCCGATAATACATTTGGAGCAAAATCTATAATATCACTATCTTCTACATAAGCATTTTTTAATTTTAAAGCTAATGAAATTGCATTATCAAAAACTTTTCCAGCTGCCAATTTTTTCTGGGATTTAAAATCCATAACAAAATTAGGAATAAATCCTTTTGCAGCATAATGTGGAACAACCGCTGAATCCCCATTACGACCGACTCCTGGATATTCGGTTTCTTGGTCGTTCATCACGAACTTACGCCCACCGATTGTACCTTCAGACAGATGTGGACGAACAGTAGAAGTAGCTCCTAAAGAAATCGCTGTATATTTTTCTACGATTGCGTCTGAAACAAAATTAGGAATATATCCAGCCGCTTTACCTTTTGACTTCGGAGTTGGTGTTA
>Ga0114969_10001421_pt1 | contig 20360 bp, 17 predicted proteins | sample M_130807_MF_Meta_FD_87316 | JGI IMG/M metagenome (GOLD analysis project Ga0114969, IMG submission 87316) | Freshwater microbial communities from Lake Montjoie, Canada to study carbon cycling - M_130807_MF_MetaG | ecosystem: Environmental > Aquatic > Freshwater > Lake | place: Lake Montjoie...
AATGTTATCGGGGTTATCAAGTGTTATTCTACCTATGTTGGAGCTAAAGGATACCAAAAATATGACGAACGATTTGAACAATTGCGTGAGGTTGGTCAAGAGTATGGGGCCACGACAGGACGACCAAGACAAATCGATTGGCTAGATCTTGATGAAGTAAATATAGCTTGCAAAATGAATGGTGTTGATTTTCTATATATCAACAAAATGGATGTTCTTCGACAAGTTGATAGTTCTTGGAATTTATATGAAGATCAAACGGTTGTTAGCTGTAAAGATGAAAATACTTTTATGAATCGTATTGAAAAGTATTTAGATCCGTCTATTGACATTGAATTCCAGGGGCAACTACATTGAAATTTAAGCTTAAAAAATCAGATTATCTAAGCAAGTTCTCTTTGATGAGCAAACTTGACAAGATGAAAATTTCCATGAATGAAAATAAAACAACAGGTTCTGACAGCCTGTTGTTTTATGCTAAAAATGATTTATTGAATATTTATCTAAGTAATGGTCAATCTTCTGTAAATTTTGGGATGAATATTTCTGTAGACGAAGATAAGTGCTTTGCAGTGGACGCTAATCTTTTCTATAATGCATTTTCAAACTTCCCAACAGATGAAGTTCAATTTGCTTATCTTGAAGATGACCATTCTCTTGTTTTTGGCAATAAGAAAACAAGAGTATCTCTTAGAACATCTTTAGTTTCAAATATTGACAATTTATTATTCAATTCTTTTGATATATCATCAGAAATTGAATTTGATCAATTGAACTATTCAAATTTTTCAGATGCACTAAGATTAACTTCTTTTTCTTGTGCTCCTGATATTGATGAATACCCATATACTTCAATATTGATGTTTATTGAAAAGAATGAATTCAATTGTTGTTCATCTGACAAACATAGAATTTCAATATACGGTAAAAAGTATACAAATCAAAATTCTCATTTATTGCCTAAATCTTCAGCAGATTTATTGTTAAACTTTGTAAATAAAAATGATGATTTTAGCTTTGCCATCCATAAAAATAAACTTTTTTTGAAGTGGGATAATAATATTTTCACAACATCGCTTGAAAGTAATTCCTATCAAAATGTATTTGAAAATTACAACAAGTTTTTTTCAGAATCAAATCATGTATTATCTACAAAAATTGACAAGCAACAATTACTTCAATCCATAAAGTTTATAGGAAATATTTCTTCTTCTCATACTATAACAATGCACTTTGAAGCTGACCAACTTGTTATCACAGGTTCAAGTGCAGACAAAGGTACTGTAGTTGATAAAATACAACTTGAAGAGGAAGTGGAAAGCTTAGAAGTTGTATACCTTGCAAATCATCTTTTGAAAGTAATTGAAATGCTTCCACACGAACATGTCACTCTCAATGTAAAAGAATACAATGGCTTTTATTTGCTTATGGTAGAAACATTGAGCTATAATCACATTGTTTTTCCAATGGCTTAATATGTCAAGAATTTATATTGGTTCAAAAATAGCTGTAATAGATTCTGTCAAGAAAGAATTTCCTGACAGAATTGTTGTTTTATGTGATAATCCAGAAACTCAATCTAAGAGTTATTCTGTATTTTTTGACAGTAATAAAATATTCTTGTATGACAATCCAAACTTGGAAAAGCTAAAAATTATTCATTCTCAAATCAATGCTAACAAAGGTACTCATTTTTTGTTTTATGATGATGATAGTTTTGATGGCAGAAACTCTTTGATTCAATCTATAAAGAAATCCAATCTTATATTTGATCATTCATATCCTTTATATGGTGATTTTGCTGGTTTGAGAAGAGCAATCAACAGTTATATAAATGTTTCTAAAAAATCAATAGATACTAATTGTTACGATTGGTTAAATAAAAATTGCCCCACTTTAAAAGTCAAATCTAAAACTGCCGGATCTAAAAAAGAAACCATTTGCTACGATGTTGATTTACTGAACAAAGAATTTGAAAAGATTCTCACCATCAAAGATACCATAACTTTGTCTGATTTAGAAAACTCATCGTTTGTAACTGATGCAGATATCTTTGAATTCATAGATTGCGTTATGAATAAAAACATTGAGGATGCTTTTATTTTAAGTGAAAAACTTATTGATTCTATTGGTGAACAAGCGTTATTATTAATTTTACTTTCTCAACTTATTTTTGTTTTAGAAGTTGTTGGATGTAAAGAAAATAAAATATTTTCTGCTGATAAAATTGTTGAGATTACTGAAAAAAGAGATTTACTTGGTGTGTATTTTGATGAGAATTGGCAAGAAACCAAGTATACAGTCAAGTCTCAAAACCCAATAAGGGTAAAAATAGAAATGTCTAAATCAAGGCATAATTCAGAAAAGATTTCATCAATGATTTCTAATGTGATAGATTCTATTTCTCACTTAAGAAATAATGGCAGAGTAGAGCAAAGTATGTTTTTGCTTTTGAATAAATTGTTATTTGTATAATTTATGAATGCAAGACAACTACGAACAAATTAATAAACTTGTAGAAGCATGTAAGAATAATGATTCAGCAGCTTTATTTCAACTTTATGAATTTTATAAACCCTTACTTTTATCTTCTGTAAGTCGATGCATATATAAAAATCCAAAACTCTCAAGATATAGAGATGATATTTTCCGTGAGTCAGTATTTGTTCTTCAAAAACTTGTTGAACAATATGATTCTACGTTGACATATTTTTCATATTTTTTATCAACAAGAATTGATATAAACTTATTTAGATATGTAACTGATAAATACCAAACAGAAGAATATTTTATTGAAGACTATTGCCCTGATGAAGGTTCCTATGACCCTTTCAATAAAATCAATAGTGCAATTTCGATACACGTTGCTTTGGAAAAACTAAATGACAAGCAAAGAGAAGCTATTGAATTATATTTTTTTGATGGTTTAGATCAAGAAGAAGCAGCAATTAAATTAAATATCACCCAAAGTTCTTTTTCAAAAAGATTGCAACGAGGCTTATCTAATATGAAAGAAATACTGGGTGATGATTTCTTAATTGATTGATTTTCTAAAATTATAAACTGATGCTTTTTTATCAGTAGTGAATGGATCTTTATTTTCCTCAGTTTTTTCAATCTTAATTTTCGAACCTTTTTGTGGTTCATTAGGTTTAGGCTCAGGCCCTGGGAAATTGCCCATGGGTTTACTTACTTCATTTGGATCATTTGGATTTTCATCTTTTTTCCAAGTCCATGAGTCTGTTGGCACTTCTCTTCCTATATGAACTGGCATGATAGTATCTAATTTTCTTCCACCAGGTACTTTTTGTGAAAGATCAACTAAAGATCTTGTAATTTCTGCAATGTCTTCAGCTCTTGGTTTTTGTGGTCCTGAATCATCATCAGTTTTTTCTTCTTTTGGTCTTGTTGTATCTTCTAAATCAAGAACATCACTTGATAAAAGACCATTTGCCACAGCATCAGTAATTTTACCAAAATAATCTTTCAAGTATCCTTCTAAAACTGAATCAGATACATCACTTACATCAAAAATCAACATAGATCCAGATTTGATAAGATCTTCTTCTACTTCTTTAAGCTCTTTTTCAACTTCTATTTTTCTATTGAAATTAAACTCACCTAACGATTCAAGTTCTTTTTCAAGTTTTATTCTTCTTTGAATTAAACCTCTTCTGAAATCTCTTTTACCTGCTTTTGTAAAAAATTCATGAAATATCATTTCAAGTCTATTTCTTTGTCTTTCAAGAATTTTTAAAACAGCCTCTTGTGGATCAGGAATTTCAATTACAGTGCCATCTTTTTTTCTGATTTTACCAAAGTTTTCTTTCTTGAACTCTGATGATTCATCTTCCATAAGCAATCTACGAAGATTAGTACCACCACTCATAAGATGGATTTTTTGATTGACAATATCTTGAAGCCATTGTTCTTTTGCTGCTTCATAAACTTGTTGAGAAACCATCAAATTAGATAATCTATTTTTAAATATTTCTGATAAGTAAGGAATATCTCCATGAGTTCTTGCATACATTTCAGAAGGATTCAATAAATAAGCTTCTTCTTTAGTTACTTCTGGATTCATTAATTCAGATGGAGTTGTCATTACGTCTCCTACTGCCAGATAATGCAAAGCATGAGCTATTTCGTGTCTTCTTGTTCCTTCTGTAAATTTGGTATGTGCAATACCTAAATTTTCAGCTAACTGCTTGTGATGCTCTAAAGAATCATAAGTATCAGTTCTGATGACAATTGCAGGTAAAAAGCCTTCAGATTTTGTTGGGAAACGAGGAACAAATAATCCTCTCCAATTACCATCGACAAAATCAATACCGTTAATTTGCAATTTATTAATTTTATTTTCTTTTAAAAACCTTCTTAAATGATTACCATCAAATTCCAAGATTATTAATTTCTTTGCATAGTTTTCCAAATTTTCTTTTGAGACAGTAGTGAATTGTCTTTCTTGTTCCATTCTGTCTGCATAACTTTGTTGAAAATTTGTAAATATTTGATTAGCAGAATTTTGTATTTCAAGTTCTCTTTTTTGAGTGTCTGTCATTCTTGGAGAAACATATTTTCTATCAACCTTGGGGTCATAATCTTGATTCCAAGTTTTTTCAAAAGGATCAATTTTATGAATAACACCATCCTTGGTAGCTTTATCTATTACATCTAATCCATCTGCTAAAATTACATTTTGAGCTTGTATGCTTTTTTGCTTCAATGCTTGTAAATTTGGGAGCAATCTTGTAGCAGCTGGTTTAAAATCACTTAACTTTTCTGGGAATTGTTCAAGATATTTCAGCATAGTTTCGACAGTAGAAAAACCATTGAATAACCATATATCTCTTATATTCAACCCACGTTCTTCACAATCTAATTTAAAGTCTCTGTTTTGTCTTAATTTTTCAAATTGAGATTCGGTGATTGTGTATTGGTTAGCATAATTACATATAATTTTTGAAAATTCATCTATGTAATATCTTTGATTTGGTTGTTCTATACATATAAATAAGAATGTTTCAATTTGATTATCAGTGTCAGTAAATAAAAATATATCTTTTACAAGTGATTCATTAAATACGCCAATCATTTCAGAAATAAGAGACATAAATTTATCTGGAGTCAATCCGCTTCTTGAATATGCTTTAAAAAATTGACCAAGTTCATATTGTCTTTCATTACTTATTTCAGCAGTTTGCAAGTATCTCAATATGCCTTGGTGAGATTGAAATAATCTTAATACTGGTTCGCCTTCTGATGCTTTTTCAATAAGTTCTTTTCTGTCTTCATTGTTTGGATTTGCTCCTAATTTAACATCACCATTTCTCATCATAAACATCATAGAAGAATCATTTATTTTTACTCCTCTGCTGTTCAAAAGATTGAGAGTCTTATATCCAATTGACAAAATACCTTTCATTTGCTCATTCATAGATTCTTCAGAAGAACCCTCATTGCCAATTTCAACATCACCAGCTTGAAATCTTTTTAATAATTCAGTGATTTTTCCAAGGTAATCTAAAATAAGAAATGTTTCAGAATCTGCGGAACCAATCTTTTTCAAGTGGTTGTCTACAAACTTAACAATATTTCTTCCAAAAAACTTTAAGTCATCTTTGTAAGAGTTTATATTTTTTTCAGCCATTTTCAAATAATTAATTTGAGTAGCATACTTTACAAGCTGCGCCATTGTAAAAACAGTAGGCATTTTATTTGGATCATTGAAGTCAGCCTTTTTTAATGTTTCTTTAAATGAACCTAACCATTCAAATTTGGGAGAGGATAAAACATCCCATGCGTCAGCTGCTTCAACTATTTTTTTAGATCGTTTGTAGTTCCACATAATACTTATTATGTTTTGTAAAAGAAGTAAAAAATCCTATGGAATAATTTTTACAAATGTTTGTATTATACTTATATGTTCCAAGAAAAACCTTAAGACACGCTACAGCTATGTCTTTGGGTTTATTTTCTTTTAAGGGGAGAATCACTGTGGTTGAAAAAAATACATCCGATGACATGATTTATAATTGGCGCAACGAGTTGCGCTCAAATAAAGATGGCGTAGTTGTTGTGGCCAGTTCCCAAGCAGCACAGTATAAGGCTCAGGGCTACAATAAATCAGAAGTGGTTGAGCTTCTTGCAGCAGATCAATACGATATTGATCTTGCAAAGAGAGTAGCTTCTAAGTTGTTTGATTCACCAACTACTGCAATTAAGGAAACTATTCAAGTTGCCGTAGTTCCAACAAAATATGATGATTGTGTTCCAGTGATTGAAAAATCCTTGGAAAAATACAGTGCAAAAGAATTTGTTAAAAAACTTTGTACAGGCTCTCATTCTATTGTAAAAACAGACGATAAGGGTATTCAGACATGGCTTAGAGCTGCAGAATTAGCTAAAATGAACTCTAACGGTAGAGTCAATTTGCATGCAGCATTGAAGCCTTGGGTAGAAGAAGCATTATTAAATTCTGTATTAGTTGCTGAATCTGAAAAACCAGAAGTTAAAACAGCTTCAAAGAATAAATATGTTGTTAGCAACAGAAAAGGTACTGTTGAAGTTGACCTTTTAAATGCAACATCTACTGGCGAAAAATTTACAAAAGGGAACTATGCTGACTTTGGCTTAGCTGATGAATATATGGTTGGTGCTGCTAATTCAGTTTCTCCTTACCAAAGATTAAAAAGAGCATTGAAAGACTAATCAATAAAAACTTCAAAATAAACAAGCCGCTTTATGCGGCTTGTTTTGCTTTTGTATAAAATTTACTATGTCAGATAAAAATGAAGAGATTGTTGATGCAATTGTTCCCGCATCAGAAAAAGTAATAATTGGGCCTTCTAAGTTATTCAGAGAATTAAAGGAAACAGATAAACCTTATTATCCTTTGCCTCCTGATAACATGAATGACATTTCTTATCCACAATTTTTAGAACCAAGATGTTCCATTTGTTCTTCGCCTTTTAGAGATTTAGCAGAACACGTATTTCTTGAAAGTGGTAAGAAGCCCCAGTCTGTTATTCAATTTTTTGCTCATTATTTTGATGCAAAACTTAACTGGATGCAGATTAACACACATATGGAGCAGCATTGTGACTTCAAAAAAATATCAACATCTGGTTTAAAAAACTATGAGCAAAGAGAAGAATTAATAGCTCCTTGGATTTTTAGAGAAAATCAATTAGCATTAATAGCTCTTCTTGTTGAGCTTGATGATGTAAGAGGCATGGATTGTTCTAAAAATAACGACCTCAAACTTAAAAGAGCTGCAATGGTAGAAAAACTAATAAGCAAAATCTTATATGTCAAAGAACAAAGAGATAATCAAGGAGTTTTTGCTATCAATATTTTTGAAATTCTTGTTAAATTGCATGAACAAATGGAAAATGAAGGCGATAAGAAAATTATAAGAGATGAAATGCAATTCTTAAGACAAAAAATACAAGCTGAGAATTAATGAGAAAACCTAACCCTCAAAAAACTCAGCAGAATGATGCAAAATCTCAACTTCTTCAACAAGCATCTGAAGTTGAAAAGTTTTTTAAAGAATCAGAATATGCTGAAGAGTTTTCTGATGATATTGTTCCTGCAACAAGATCAGAAGTAATCCCCCCTCATCCACCTGAAAAATCAAGATTCAATCCAGATAGAATTGTTGATATAATTACTTTCATAGAACACCCTTATTTTTGTAATCTTAAACCTTATCCTTGGCAAAAACTTATTCTTAAATGTTTTTATATGGGACAAGAAGGAAATACAAATCTTGTAATCAATGAAAAAAAAGAAGAAAGTGGATGTAATGGTTGTGTTTGGAACTATGTCAAAGAGAATGAAGATCTATTCTACAAAACAAGAAAAAGCCAAAAACAAATCAAAACTACGTTTTCAGTAGTAAACTCTCCATGCTTAACTTGTACTCGTTTAGATGATGAAGTAAGAATAGAAAGATACGAAGCTGCAAAAGAAGAAGCTACAAATCCAGATGCTGAAAGACAAGTTGAAGAATTGTCGCAAAGAGCAGTACTTGATAATTTTGAAACAGAAAATGATCTTTTATACTCTGATGAATTTGATCCCAAATTAAGAGTTCAAGTAAAAGAAAAAAGCTCAAAAAGATACAAATTTCAAGAATTAGTTTTAGTGCTTGGTAGACGTTCAGGAAAATCATTCTTAGTGTCTGCTATGGCACTTTATGAGCTTTATAGACTTATTTCTATGGGACATCCACAAGCAAGATATGGCTTGATGGAATTTGATGAAATAGTTTTATTGAATGTAGCTCGAAATGAAGAACAGGCAAAGAAAGCTATCTTTTCCAAAATCAAACAAACAGTTTTAGCTTCTCCATTCTTTCAACCATATATTGGAAAAGACACTGAACTTGAAATGCGATTTTACACTGAAAATGATGTGAAAGAAAATGAAAGAAGAGCGTCAAGAAGTTTAAATCCTTTTGCTGGATCTTTGGTTTTAAGATGTGGTTCAAGTAATGCTTCAGGTCTTGTTGGTCTTACTTGTTGGTGTATTATCATGGACGAAGTTGCAGCTATGGCAGGAGACAATCCTGATTCTGGTGTTGACTATGCTCTTTATGATGATTTGAAACCTTCTTTAGCTACATTTGGCAAAGATGGAAAAATGATGATGCTTTCCAACCCTAAAGGGCCTCTTGGATTGCTTTATGATTTGCATGAAAACAGATTAGACGATCCAGCAACTCTTGTTATGAGATTGCCAACTTGGTTAACTAATCCAAATATTGACAAAGCTTGGTTGGATGATCAAAAAAAGAAAAACCCAGTTGAATTTACAATGCAGTATGGTGCAGAATTTGGCGCTGCGTCATCAGATCCTATGTTTGACCAAGACTCAATAAGAAGAATGTTTTCATCTATGAGAATGGTGCCAAGATCAGAGTTTGCCCAGCCTCATATTGATTATTATTGCCATTTAGATCCAGCAAGAACTTCGGATTACTATGCATTGGCTATTTCACATACAGAAGAAATATATGGTTCAGTAGGGCCTGATTTCAAGCCACTTAAAAGAGTAGTCATTGACCACATTCATTTTTGGAATCCTCAAACTAAAAATCAACCTATCTCTGAAAGAGAAGTTGAAAATTACGTTATTGACTTGCACAAAAGATTTAGATTTAAACAAGTTAGTATTGATCAATGGAATTCACAATCTTCTGTTATCACTCTTCAAAGTAGAGGAGTTCCAATTATTGAAAGACAGTTTAATAAAGAATACAAAGAAAAGATTTACACAGAACTTACTCAGCTAATAAGAGAAGATAGAATTGATATATACGATCTTTCAAGTGGTGCTTATTTAGATACGCAAAATAATAAACATAATCTCAATGAAGTAGAAGAAGCCAAAACTCAATTTTTGTTTTTACAAAAGAAATGGAAAGGTAAAAGATATATTATAGAAGCTTTGTCTGGATATAAAGATGATATCTGCGATGCTGTGGCTGCAGTTTGTTACGAAGCTTTAACAAACAGAATTATTACAAGATCTCCGAGAAATAGAATGGTGAGTTTCGGTGGCAGGTACAGATAGAGATAATTTTATAATAAACAAATATGTCTTCAAAAAATATCAAAACAGCTCAATTTGGTGGTGTAGGTGGTGGCGGAAACGGATCACCTTTCTCACCAGGAAAAAGTCCTATTGGATCAGGTGGAAAAAATCCAGGTGGCTATGAAGTTAATTCTGACTGGGATGAAAATCTGACACTTGAAAAAATGTTGACAAAAACTCATGAAGACATGGATGTTTCAGACAGGAACATGGAATCAAGACTTACACCTCAACATAAGTTTTTTGAAGAAAATAAAGCCTATGTTTTAACTCGAGAAGAAAGATTAAAAGAAAAATTTAGAGCTGAATTACATGCTTATAAAAAATCTTTAGAAGAACATGCAGACAGTTTGCATAAGAATTCAGTCAAATATATTCAAGATCATTACAAGCTTACCGATAATGATTTGCAAACTATGGAACAAAGATTGCATCAAAGAAGGCATTTTGATGATTCTAAGAAAAGAGAATTTAAATACGAAGACCAAGTTCCAGATCAAATAAAAGCAGAAAGAACTCACTCAATATTGTCTGATAGACAATTAAATCGTATTGCTACTATTGTCATGAGAGATAAATTAACTCAAGAAAATGATGAAGATGTAGAACAAAGAAATATTTTTGATATAAAAAGATTTGAATACGCTCCAATAGGAAGAACACCTATACTTACTCATGGAGATGAATTGCATCAATATTTTGAAGATATGTTGCATGAGTACACACCAGAATCAAATGGAGCTATGGAAGTTGGAGATCTTATAACAGATGAAACCAATCCTGATTATGAAGCAAATTTTCATCCAAGAAATGAAATAGCCAATGAATTTAATGACGAATTAAAAGAAATTAATGTTTTTCAAACATTAGAAGATAATTTGCATAATAAGAAAATGCCTGATAATCAATTTGACAGAAATAACATGTCGTCTGATAAAGAAAAATACGGTAATGAAGACATGGGTGTTGAAACTGTTTACGAAGGATCTGCTTGGTTTGGATCTCATACACCAGCATCATTTGGATAATTTGTAAAATAATCATATGATGTATGATTATTTAGTAATTGGCGCTGGTTTATTTGGATCTATTTTTGCATATGAAGCAAATAAATTAGGCAAAAGTGTATTAGTAATAGAGAAAAGAAATCATATTGGTGGAAATTGTTACACCGAAGAATATGAAGACTATCATATACACACTTACGGTCCACATATTTTTCACACATCCCAAAAATATATATGGGACTATATAAATCAATTTACAGAATTTAATAATTATTCTCACAGAATAAAGTCTAACTATCAAGGCAAAATTTATTCCATGCCTATTAATTTAATGACTTTGCATCAAGTTTGGCCTGAAATTATTACACCAGAAGATGCTAAAAAGAAAATAGAAACCGAAATTATTCCCTGTTAAAATCCTAAAAACTTAGAAGAACATATCTTAAGTATGGTTGGCCCCACTTTGTATCAATACTTCATTCATGGATATACAAAGAAACAATGGGGAACAGATCCTAAAAATCTACCAGCTTCTATTATTAAAAGATTACCCATAAGATATAACTTTAAAGATCGATGGTTTCACGATCATGATATTTACGAAGGTATTCCTGTTAATGGATATACTCCTATTTTCCACAAGCTTTTAGAAGGCATAGAAACCTTCACTAATATTGATTATTTTGCAGATAGATCGTATTGGGATTCAAAAGCTCATAAAGTTGTTTTTTCAGGCCAAATTCAACAGTATTTTGAATATATGTTTGGCGATTTAGAATACAGAACATTAGAATTTAACAATTACAAAATACCCAATTCTGATTTTCAAGGATGTTCAATTGTTAATTATCCTGATCCTGAAACAAGATGGACAAGAATAACTCAACATAGACATTTTGTAAATTCAAAATCATCTAATGATTATGTAACTTATGAATACTCAAAAGACTATGACAAAAATAATCCAGATCATATTCCTTACTATCCTGTAAACACGGATAAAAATAATGAAATTTACAGAAAATACAAAGAATATTTAGAAAACAATCATTCAAATATTATTGTTGGTGGAAGATTAGCTAATTACAGATATTACGATATGGATATGACAATAGGTAATGCATTAGCTACCGTAAAGAAAGAATTTGCAGGAATGTATTAACTGTAATACAAAAAACATATTATGTCTGTCTCTTCAATGAACCTAAAAACAAAAAGAAGACAAATATTTTAATGGAACCACACAATGCCACAAAAAATATCTTCAGAAATTAAAAATCTAATTAAAAAAGCAAAAATTTTAGATCTAATAGGCAAGTACAAAGAGTCAGATAATATTTTTGTAAAGTTATCCCAATATTACGTAGAACAATCAGTCACCAAAGTACCATCTGTTCAATATTTTGAAATGGATGATATTGCTGATGAGTACGAAGAAAACGAAAAAAACTATCGTACCAAAAAACCTAATCTTAGAGTACCAGAATATTTTGACTTAGGTGTTGGTGAAGATGAAGAAAACTTAGAAGGCAAACTCCATGGCCCTGATAGTGTCCCTGGTCCTGCATATATAGATCCAGGTAATCTCGCTTCAAGTCCATCTATGGCTGGAGATGTTGATTGTTTTACTTGGGAAGAAACTTATGAAAAAAATGTTGATGAAGGCAATGGATGGAAAAACAGAATTCCATTGAGATAGGAGAAAATTATGCCAATTCCAATTAAACCAGTTCATTCATTAGATTTGCATGCTGAGATATTTGATTCACCCTCAATGGAAAATTTAGGTTTATCAGACATTCAAATTCAACTTTTAGGAATGAATTCTGCACCTAAAAAAGAAGCTTCTGTAAAGTTAAGTGAAAGATATATTTCATTGCTTACTGATATTGACAAGAATATCAATGAAGTTGTCACTGCTGCAAACGCTATTGTAAATAATAAAGATGGCAAAGTTTGCACAGTTCCAAATGAAATTTCAGACAATGAACTTTTGGCTCTTAAAACTGCAGGATTGATTAGTGGTTATGGTAGATCTGTCTCTCTAACTGACAAAGCAAAGTTAGCTTTGAGAGATTTTTATCTTAGCTCAGATGCAACAAATGAATTCAGAAAATCAAGATCAAAAGAAAAATTTGATTTAAATGAAGCAAGAACAGTTAAAGTTTCTAACACAAAATTTAGACGTGTTGCAACTTGACTGAACAAGTCTGACGAACTGGATGTTCGTTTCATAGCAAAAGATGATCATTCAAGGGCAAAAGGCTTGATGCATGCAAAACCCTTGGAAGAATTTGAAGTGGCTTATTTTATATTCCCTGTAGAAGATTGCCATTCATTTTGGAATAAAAATGTAGATTTCTCATTAACTTTAGCTTTTTTAGATAAAAATGATGAGATTGTTGATTTCAAAGATTTAGAAAAGCAAAGTCCTAAACTTGTTAGCCCAGATTCAAACAGAATTAAATTTGTTGTAGAAGCTAATAAAGGATTATTCAAAAAATTTGGAATTAAAATTGGGGATAAACTTATCCTTAAAAATAATAAACTTATAGTTGAAAAAAAATCATAAAACAAAACCTTAAAGGAAATTGAACCTTTTTTTTAGAAGGTTTTAATAAACCCCAACTACGTATTTAGGGTGCTGTTTGAAATCTTGAGGAGAAAAAATAATTATGGCTGATAGAATTTTCCCAAACAGATATCAAGAGGAACCTCTTGATTCTGACTTGGTCTACCAAGCAATTAACTGGGATAACTTTAACACCAAACTCGCAGAAGTTCAAAATGGTGACAATTTACCAGAACTTCCAGCTGAGTTCAAGGAAGTTCTTGCAAAAAAGAAATCCGAAGACATGCCAGATGAAGTTGAAGAAATGTTCAAAAAGAAGAACAAAAGAGACGATAAAGATGCTGATGATCTTTCTGATGTCCCTGAACAACTTCGCGAATTTGTAAAGAAGAAGCAAGACAACGCTAAAAGCAAGAAAGCTGAAACATGTAAATGTGGCAAAACGCCATGTGAATGTGATGATGAAATGCCAGTTAAAACAGAAGAAGCAGATGGTAAAAAAGGCAAGAATATGAAGAAAGCAAATACTGTTGTTTTCAATCATCCTTCACAATTGTCTGCAGAAGCTGTTGAATCAGCTATAGCTGAAGGCGATCAAGAATTAGCAAATGCTATTCTTGCTGCAAGACATGAAAGAAGAGTCAGATTAGCTGGCAAGATCGAAACAAGAATTGCAGAAGAAACTGAAAAATCAGTCAAGCTTGCACAAAGAAGAGTTTACAGAGAAAACTTAGTTAAGATGGCAGCTGCAAATACCAAGACTGTCAGAACTTCTAACAAGACTCAAGCACAACCAGAAGATGGATTTGTCAAGGTTTCTCAACTTGACAATCGTTCCAAGAAAGCATTTGCTTCTAAGGCAATTGCGCAAGGTTTCCCAAAAGAATATGTTGATGCTATTTTAGGTGAATCCAAGCCAGTTGTTGACAATACATCAGAAATTAGAACAGTTATGTCTTCTAAATTAACTGATAATGTCAAGAAAGCAGCTGTTTCTTCAATGGTCAAAGTTGCAACCCTTACAGATGCTGATTACTCCAGATTAGTTGATTACTGGAAGAATGAGCTTGGTTATGGCGATCAAGAGTGGATCGACGCACTCTTTACCAAAAAGTACGATAAGTAATTCCTCAAGATTAAAATCCCAGGAGATTTATTCTCCTGGGATAAAATTGTAGGAAATAAATATCCAGGGAAATAAAAATGAGTAAATTCAGAAGAGTACAAGAAACCGAAAACATACCAAATTTTATTACTAATAAATTTGTTGGTGCTTCTGTTGAAATTGAAGATGATCCATACGCTGAACTTAAGAAAAATTCAACAGAAAATAGAATCAAGATTTCTAAGCAACAAATTGGTATGACAAAGGAAGCTGCAAGTGTAAGTAAGCCTTGGGAAAAGATCTCTGGTGCTTCAATGTATGACGATCTTCGTCCACAATCATTTGAAGAAAGACTTGCAAATATTGAAGTCGGATCTATCAGAAGATCTGATTATGCTTATGACAATGGTGATAACACCAGAACTACAACAAGTGGTCTCAAAGCATTTTCAAGTGAAGATTATATGAACGCTATGCTTTCAAGATCAGCTTCAATTTTCAACCCAGACATGATTTCAATATCTGAAGAATTTCTTAATAGCCAAGAAACAACATCAAGTCAAGCAGTTTTAGAACAATCTACAAAAAGAGAAGCTAAAGCATCAAAACATCAAGCTTGGGAAGAAAAGAATTTAGGATCTCTTAGACAATCAAAGGTTGTCAATTCAAGAGCTAATTCAATCTTAAGAACTTCTGCTGATTCAGAATTCAATTCTCAATTTGGAATGATTGACCCAAGTCAATTAGATCAAAGAGAAACTTTGAGAGTTGCTAATCAAGAAAAGATTAGAGAACAAAGATTATCTATTAAGAAAAACTTTAATGAAGAAATCTTAAGAAATTCTCAACAAAGACCAAAGACATTGTCAGAAATTTATAACAGTATCAATTTAGATTTTGAAGATATAGATTAATATGAAAAAAATGTCAAATATGCCAATTGGTTCTAATCCGGCTACTGCACCTGAAGAAGCAATCAATAATCAATTGAATGCACCTGAAGCTGGAATAACTTCTAAGGAACTAACAGAATTTCTTAATAAATTAATTCGACATGGGACTAAGCCCCCACAAGAACTTTTAGAGGAATTAGGCAATTTGTCATCATCAGATAAAATTAAGAGCGACAAAATCAAAGACGAGCTTAGAAAAATTGGTAACGCTTATATTCATGGTAAGGGTCCAAAAACAAGAGATCCATTGAGTGGCAAAACGGATCCTTCAGGTCAAGCATTGTCTAAAAGATTGTTGGAAAAATTGCCAGGATTAACTGAAAACAATCAACATCAAGTAATCGCAGAGGGAACTAACGTGTACAACAACAGAATTGCACAAAATGTCAAAAAGAAGAAAAAGACAAGAGGAAATCCTTTTAGAGTATTAATGGGCAAAGTTGGAAAATTACTTGACCATGGTGTTGAAAAAAATGACATAGTTCGCTATATTGCAAAATTAAAATACTGGAATAATGAAACTATTGAAAGAGCAGTAGATATTGTTAGAGATTACAATAAAAAGAAAAAGAAAAATACTAATAATACCAAAGAAACATCAAAAAAAGCTTCATCAGAAACAAGGAATGTCGTAGCTGCCCTGGATTACGATAAACAACCAGATTTTCACAAGAGATCTACTGGTGAACTTATTTATAGAGCTTGTTTTTTATTAGATGTTTTAGAAACTGAAAAAGAAACTGTTCAGCCTTTAGACAAGCCTACTGTTGGTAAGAAAGAAGCAAAAGCAGAATTGGCTCTTGTAAAAAAAGCTCTTGTTGATAGAGGCTTAGATCAAGAAGAACTTTTACTTTTGGGTATAGGAAAATAAGATGAGCGATAAATATAAAATAAAAATACATTCTCATAATCCAGAAGTTGCACAAAAATTAATTAATGGTACAGGCTTATTTCGTATGCTTCATGACACTATTGCTGGTCTTGGAAAGCAATTAGATGAAAAAAGATTTATGCCAGCTGATTCTCCTTTTTTTGCACTTACTAAATCTGATTTTGACATAGATGACCCAATAGTCTCCAAGTTCTTTGACAATGGTGGCTTGAATAATGCTGTTAAGGTTGTTAAGCTTAATCCTTCAGAAGCACATGGAAAGATGATTGAATGTTATAATAATTTATATTCTTTTAGAACTTCTTCTGTAGCTAACAATTTACGTAAAGCTTATAATGCTTTACAAAATGCTATTGACTCCACAAATGATGCTGTGAGAGTTGAAAGAATAGCAAATAAAATTCAACAAAGATCTTCTGGTTTTTGGCAGATTGAAACATTAAATGCTATTGACGAAAGTCTGAAGTTAGCTAATACCTCTGAACTTAAAACATTAAGATATGCGAGAGAATTGGTTTTGTCTGGAGATAGAGACTTCTATGCGACAGCTTCAAAATTAGTTAAGAGTATTTTTGCAGAAGCTTATCCAAAAGCTAATACAAGAGTAGCTTACACAACTTTGAGCACACAGGACAACGAGCCATTTTTAATGTGTCCTAAGGGCATTTATCAAGGCAAACATACTGTGCCAATGGAAGTCAGCAAATGTAGAGAAAACTGCATAGACTCCAGAGTAAGTAAAGATGGTGTAGTTTCTTGTGCTTACCAAGAATGGTTAAATACAGCATTTGAACCACATGCAAAAGTTATGGCAAGATTGGATGTTTACAGACACCCTGACAATGACGAAAACCCTATGGAAATTGCAGAGGGAGAAAGGGGTCATAAACTCAAGGATACAGATTTTGGTTATGAAGCAAGATTTGATAATTCTGACCGTGGATCAAATAAGCTAAGAGATAAGCAAAATGTTACCCAGTCAAGAGAAAAACAACTTGAGGATTTAAAATCTACTTCCTATGGTCATACTCGTGAAGATGAACCAAGAAAAAGACCAAAGCAAGCTCAAACAAATTCTACAAAAGTTATTGAAGATCAATTGCCAAGAACACAACAAAAAGGTGATCATTTCTTAGAAGCTTTACTAAATAAATTAAATAGAAATGAATCCATCACTGATGATGTAAGAGAAAATCAATTAGAAGATAAATCTCTTTATAGCAGAAAAGGTGATATGGAAGATTCTTACCCTGTTCAATTAGAAAACAAAAAACAAGAAAGCGTTGATTATAAAGCTGAATTAAATAAAAATGACAATGAGCCTTCTGATTCAATTGCGCATATGTTGAATAAAACTGCAAATACAAAAGATACAACTCTCAATGGAGAGCTTGAAGGGTCAAGAAGAAATATCAAGACTGATGACACCAAAGAAATGCAGTTAAAAGAAAATAGAACTATCAATAAAGATGCTGATATTGATAAGAATATTCAGTCTCTTTTAGATGAAGATGATGATTATCATCAATTTTCTGATGAAGATCTGAAGCACTTTGCTCATGAATTAGGGTTGGACAGTTACCTTGAGGATTCAAGAACTGAAAATGATTTAGAGTCTTAAAATGTGGTACAGAAAAGTATTAGCAAGTTTGCCAGGAATATCAACTTCTGCTGACAATAAAACAAACAATCTTGATCAAGACATTGAAGGCTTAGGTGTAGGAGCAAACCAACTTTACCCTGAACTTGAAAAAATGCTTAAAGAAATGAATTTTGATCCAAAAGAATATGAATCATTACCTGATCATGCAAGAAAAAATATTTGGGACATTATAGTTCACAAATATGATACAAATTTATATAACACATTTGAAGATTCTGACACTCCTGGATTTGATGCAACAGAAGCAAGGAGACATTCTCCTTACCATACCAATCCAACATTTACTTCAATTGAAGAACAATTAGAAGCTACAAGACATCAAAGTGTTGACCGTGAGCCTAATAATATGCTTCAAGCAGAGAAAGGCAATGGTGGTATGTCAATGCTTAACGGACAAGGTGTTCCACAATATGCTTCTGGTAAGGGAGCAAGAATGTTTTATGACAATCTTCCTTCTAATCAGACATTGGTATAATATATGTTATGGCAACAAGAAATTCATTGGCATCAGCAATCAGAACATCGGCGCATTCTGTCACTGGTGAATCTATAAAAGGATCTGGATTTAATCAAGATCGAAATTATGCAAGCAGTAGAATAAATCCTGGCTTGGGACCAAGTGTCAGACAAGCTTCTATGAACACTGTCACTACTTCTCCTAACTTTTATTCTCCATTCCTTACTCCTTCTTCATTTCAAATACCTAATGCACGAAGAGAAGTTTACCTTTGGGCAAACTGGTGGGTAAACAATGAGCCAAAAGTTGCTGCAGCCATAAACTTTTACACTAATTTCCCTTTTTCAGGTTGGGAATTAGAATGTTCTTCAACTTACGTTAAAGACTATTTTGAAAAACTTGTCGAAAAATTAAACTTTCAAAAATGGCTTCCTCAAATTGCTCATACCTATTATCTTTTAGGTGATTCTTTTGTTCTTCTGTCCATTCAATGTGAAAATTGTAATGGAAGCGGTTGGAACGAAAAGAAAAATGAAGACTGCACTCATGATGGCGCTTCTTGGAAATCTATTTCTGTCTTAAACCCTGACAGCGTATTAAAAACACCAGGTATGTTAGACCAAGAAGGCACTTATGTTTATAGGCCAAGTGCAGAAGAAATAAGGGTTGTCAATGAAAGACAACCAAAAGAAATTTATGATTCAATTCCTGACAGTGTAAAAAGAATGATCTTGAAGGGTGATCCAATTAAGCTAAACCCTTTGTCTATTCATCATTTCAAACACGGTTCAAATCCATGGGAAGATTATGGTACATCTTTGATTAGGCCATTGTTCCCAATTCTTACATACAAAGATAAGTTACGCCAAGCTCAGTTTATGATTGCTGACAGACTTATTCTTCCTATTAAGGTAGTCAAAATTGGTTCTGACACAAGACCGGCATCACAAGAAGATATTGATGGTGTGCAGGACGAACTTGCAGCATTAGCATCTGATCCTAACTTGACTCTTGTAACTCACCACAATTTTGATCTTGAATGGTACGGAGCTAATAGTAAGTTCTATGTTGTAACCCCTGAATTTGAAGAGATCAATTCTGAACTTTTAGATGGCCTTATGCTATCAAAAGCTCTCTTGAATGGAGAAGGTCCTACTTATGGCAACGCTCAGGTAGGTCTTATGGCTATGGCTCAAAGATTAGAGACATTTAGAAGAGAAGTAGCTCACTGGATTGAACTCAAGATATTTAGACCAGTAGCAGAATGGAATGGATTTGTTGTTGAAGGTGAAAGAGGGCAAGAAGAAGTTATTTACCCAACAATTAAATTCAATGACTTGCAATTAAAAGATGATTCACAAAAATTGCAAATTATGGCTACTGCAAATCAACAAGGCGTTATATCAAACACTTCTTTGATTGAAGCTTTTGGGCTTGATGTTGACCAAGAAATTGAAAGACTTAGATTTGAGCAAGGTGCAAGTTTCATGAAAGAAGGGAACTTTGGAGTTCCAAGTTTTTCAATGAATCTTCAATCTGGAGCTGTCACTGGTCAAGGTTTTGCAGGACAAGCAGCACCGCCAGGGGCAGCTCCTCCAGGTGGTGGAATGCCAGCAATGCCAGGAATGGAAGCTGGTGGAATGATGCCTCCATTAGCCTCTTCTAAGGAAGAAAATTATCGTTTAGCTTTTTCTGCAATAAAGCAACTATACGATGATGCATTGGAAACAAAAAGTGAGCTTTACGGTAAAAGATATGCATCAAAAAGAATTAAATCAGCAGCGCATGAAGGTTTCATACAATCAATCATGCCAGTCACAGGAAGGGGCATACATGGACCTTTGCCTGAAAAGTACGATGGTTTTAATAAAACATTAATTCCTGAACTTCTCGGTGGGTCTATTTGTTCGCCATTAAATATTGAGGCTAAGTTTGAATACAGAATAGCAGCAATCTCAAATGATGAAAATATCAAGATAGCTTTCAAACAAAAACAAGAAATGAATCAGCCAAGCTTATATACATCTATTGAAAGGAAACTTTATGGTTTATTGCTTTCCTTAAATATGCCATATTCTTTATTTGCGCAGTATTCAGCTGGCCCTACT
>Ga0114969_10001423_pt1 | contig 20352 bp, 15 predicted proteins | sample M_130807_MF_Meta_FD_87316 | JGI IMG/M metagenome (GOLD analysis project Ga0114969, IMG submission 87316) | Freshwater microbial communities from Lake Montjoie, Canada to study carbon cycling - M_130807_MF_MetaG | ecosystem: Environmental > Aquatic > Freshwater > Lake | place: Lake Montjoie...
CCGCCCTTGTCGGGTCTCCTGACCGACAAGCTATCATTGGCGCACATGAGTTAAAAACTCCCACCTTGTATCACCAGAGAAATAAAACAATGCAGAGCTAAATAGATATTCTTCAGGCAGTTTAGCCAATTTCCATTTTTCCACTACAGGATTTTCATGAATGTATTTCATTTTCTGAAACATCACCTTATCAGTATAAACTAAAACTCCTAATGAATTTCGTTCCCATACCTGATAATTACGATCACCTGTTTCAACTTTAAATTCCGCAAGTTTTTGCGGCTCGTTTGTTTTTAGGTTATTCAATAATTGCCGGGCAGTCCATTTTAAAAAATCGCGCTGCACATCTGCTGGTTTAAATTCAGGGTGAATAGTCCAAAGCAGGTGAATATGGTTAGGCATGATGACAAATGCATAAACAGAAACTTTCTTTTGCGCCACTAAAGTTTGCAGGCTATCAGTAATTATTTTTTTTCTACTATCAGTATTTAACAATTGTTTCCAATTAAGAATAGTAGCGGTAAAAAAATATTGAATGCTTGTTTCAATCATTCTTGTAAAAATAATTATGCGACTGAATTCTGAAAACTGTCGGTCAGGAGACCCGACAGCGGCGGCGTTGAAAGCCCTGTTATAAAAACTAATATAAATATTATTAAAGGGGTATGAAAATGCTTATAATTAAACGACAGAACAAGTTTTAAAAATTCATCGATAATAAAAGCGGTTATTAAACATTGGAAAAAAATTGTCAGCCAAAGGCTGATTTTAAAACTTGATAAAACAATAAATAAGCTATACGCAATTGGTCTATCCCATGAAACAGTTAATTCGAAACCTGAATTTATATAAGTGCCAGAATCAGATAGAATTACAGGATATCCATTGTAAAATGAATACCCCATTAAAATAAATGTTGACCATAATAGGTATACAAAATATATTACAAACCTTATTTTGAAATTCATTCGGCCTTTTTTGGTGTTCCAAATTTTCATCGCTAAACAAATATAACCTTCAAAAGCCCTTGCATGGTTTATTTACCTGCACGATTAAATGGTGCGCCTCGCCAAGGCGACCTACAACGGCACAAGGTAAACGCAGGGTTCTGAATACAGTAACCCTGCTGGGAAAAAAAATCAAAAAGCCCTTCGAGAAATCGAGGGGCTTTTTTGTTTTATTTTGTGCTGCGAATAAAACCTGCTGGTGAAAACACACAGGCAGGGGCGCGAAGGGAGAAACACCAACAGGCTAAAAAAAATTCATGCTTACTGGGAGAAAATATTTCAAGAGCAACAATTTGATGAATTTTTATGTATTATTTATGAGCGACAAAATGCTGAACATCAGCTTCTTTAAAAGTCTTCCGAACAGTTGAGGTGAGGACACGAACCGAGACTGAAAATATGACGACGAATATTTTTTTACATTCGAACAATTAAAATCTTAACCCATGAAAAAAACAGCAGTAATTATTTTAATGGTGAATTTGATATTTAGAATAAATATTCATGCGCAAAATTTAACTATTGCAGAGCATCCTATTCCATTAGATTATTTTGAGCACAATGCAGGCAAGTTGACTTTGCTTGCGAACCATACCGGGCTGCATGATTATGGTTTTTACTTAGGGAGTGGGGGGATAGGTGACCAGATAGCAGATAATTATGATGTGGATGGAAGTGACGATTGTCCAAGTAATGAATTCGATAATTCTAATGTCAAAGATTTGGGAGCAAGCCCGATTGGTCAATTAACTATTTATGAATTATATCCTGGAGAACCATCAATATCCTATAATCCATCGAATTTTAATGTTTACACAAACAACGCTTCAAATAATTTTATTAGTTCTCTTGATTGTGGTAATTACGAACCACCACACGCACACGAAGAAGAAATTGTAAGGGAAGGAGAGCGAATAGCAGGTGATACTATATTAAATGAAACCAACGATGAAACTTACGACTGGCTGAGTAAACTTTCGCTGATGAAGAAGCTGCTTACCAGCAGTGCGCTGATGGATTCGAGCAGCATACTCACTATGTTTTATGATTCTACTTTGTATAGCGGCATTGGAATAATAGGAAGATTGGATGAAGGATATGCAAAGCTGAATGACAGCACACTTACTGATACAACAGAGCGAAATACCCTACTGAGTGGAATGAAGGCAAGCAATGACAGTATTGCAAGCAGTAAACTTTTTGAATTAAATGCACAGTTGGTGAATGGCGTATTTATTAATTCGTTGGGAGGTGAAAAAGATTCACTTACGGATGATGATAAGGAAGTGATTGACTTTGTGGCAATGCAGTGCCCCTATACGGGAGGTAATGCAGTGTATCTTGCCAGAGCTTTAAGATGCCTGTATGAAAAACCAATGTATTACGATGACCACTGCACCGCACAGATGCGACAGGAGCAAGCCGAAGAAGATAGTATAACTACAATGGATTTTGGAGTGATACCTAATCCGGCAGATGGAGAAGTGAAGTTTACTTACAGCGAAAACTTTAACGGACTAATATTAGTAACAGATGCACTTGGAAGAACTGTGAAAGTATTAGCTCCTGAAAAAAACAGCACAGAAGTTGAAACTATGACTGAGAGGTGGGCTGCGGGAATTTACTTTATTAAGTTTGTGGATAGCAGTGGCATAACTGAACTTAAGAAATTGGTAATTACACATTAGAAGAAAAATGAAAAAGATTGTTTTCGTTTTTCTGATGCTTATCAGTTCGGTATGTATTGCGCAGCACCGAACTGATTATTGGTTATTGGGTTATGATAATAACCCAGACCCTATTTTAAACAGACCTACTTTTTTATATAGTGGTGGAATAATGGATACTTTGTGTCACGAGCCATTTAGGATGAATTTCTTAGCTGCTTATGCATTCATTTGTGATACAATGGGTCAAGTGCTTTTTTACTCGAATGGACAATGGGTGGCAAACCGAAATAATGATACTTTATTAAATTCAGAACTTTTTAATCCAGGAAACGCGACAAATTTGTATCCTGACAAGGGATTACCTATATTCCAAAGTTTGATAATTCTTCCAATGCCGGATTCTGTTAATAAATACTACCTATTTCATGAATCATCCGACATAATTACCGTAGGAGGAAATACAGGACCTCTTTCACTCAAGTTAAAATATTCCATAATTGATATGAATAAAGATTCAAGTAGGGGTGAAATGATTGTGAAGGGGGCTGTTTTATTAAATGATACTTTAGTGAAAGGAAAAATTACGGCGTGTAAGCATGCAAATGGAAAGGATTGGTGGCTTATTACCCATCAATATGGAACAGATAAATATATTAAATTTCTTGTAACAAGCGATAGTATTTACGGACCATTTATTCAACATATTGGACAAACAACTACTTATGACTACGGAACCGCCTATTCCGCTTTTAGTCCTGATGGTGAGTGGTATGTCTCAGTTACTTTTGATGGTAAAATTGATATTATGAGATTTAACCGTTGTAAAGGGCAGTTCTATAATTGTATATGTGATTCATTACCTGTAGATATTATTTTTGATGGCTTTGGAGGTGTTGCATATTCAGCAAGCAATCGTTTTCTTTATGTAAACAGTGGATATAATTTATTTCAATTTGATTTAGAGAATACAGATATAATTTCATCAAGATTATTAGTTGGGATTTGGGATGGTAATTGCGTTCCTCAATGCAGCTATATAACTTTTTCACAATTAGCTCCTGATAATAAAATATATTTTAGAGTTGCTTCCAGTTTAGGGTTTTATCATGTGATTAATTATCCCGATAAAATTGATACTGCATGTGATTTTAAACAACGAGCAATTACATTTTGTAATTATAACCAAGTAATACCGACCTATCCCAATTATGATTTAGGACCATTAACCGGAAGTGGTTGTGATACCTTGAACCAGCCCCCTGAAGCGGAGTTTCATTTTAGTTTGTATCCTAATCCGGTGAGTGAGCAATTGAAGTTAACTTTTCATGTTGAGAGTGAAAGTAAACTAAAAGTATATGATGTGCTTGGAAGGGAAGCAATGGAGTTTACTCTTTATCCTTACTTTAAGAGTAATGTAATTGATGTGAGTAAACTTCCGAGTGGATTGTATTTATATGAAGTGAGTGATGGGGGGAAGAGATTGCAGACGGGGAAGTTTGTGAAGGTGAGAGCGAATTAAAAGTGAAAAGGACGAGCGCTAGGAACAAAGCATCTGTGGTTTAAATGTTAGATCCCTCGTACCTCGGGATGACAACAAGGAGATAAGCCGCTTCTAAAAATGAGAGTGGCTTTTTACTTATTAGAACACTTTTGATTTTGTGTTGCTACAGGTTAGGGATTGAACTGAAAATCCTTTTTGCATTTAAAGATAAACGATGGTATAGTAAGGCACCGCTTGTGTTTCGACAGGCTCAACATGACACCGCTTTACGCAAATGCAAAAAGATTGTAAGGTAAAGCCCGCCTTTTTTTGTTTCTTCGATAATGAAAATTAATACAGGCACGGCTTGTGTTTCGACAAGCTCAACATGACACCGCTTGGCTCAAAAAAAGAACCCCCAAGAAATTATTATTATTCTATTAGGTTTGAACCCTTGATGTTGATTCTCAGAATTTTTTCGGAAAGTTTTGCTTCGGCCATTCACGAGTTACTGGTGAACCGGCTGCGCACTTTTTTAACATTGATGGGAATTTCTATTGGTATTTTTTGTGTCATCACCATTTTTTCTGCGGTTGATTCGCTGGAGAATAATTTAAAATCGAGTATTGGAAAATTTGGTAATGACATAGTTTACATAAGCAAGTGGCCGTGGAGTTTCGGAAGCGATTATCCGTGGTGGGAATACTGGAAGCGACCACATGGCACTTATAACGAGATGCGGCAAATGGAAGATAAACTTCCATCGGCAAAGGCGGTTGGGATAGTGCTTTATATGGGAGGTAAGGTAATTAAGCAGGGAACTTACAGTGTAGAGAATGCTTTTATAAGCGGTGTTTCATATAACTACGATTTGATTCAGAACCTGGAATTTAGCGAAGGACGGTTTTTTACACAGGAAGAATCGTTTTCGGGGCAGCCAGTTTGTATAATAGGAGCAAGTGTGAGTGAGCAATTATTTCCGGGGAATATTGACCCCGTGGGCAGAGATATTTCTCTGCTAGACCGAAAGCTTAAAATTGTTGGGTTGTTTGCAAAGGAAGGGGAGAGCATTATGCAGAACAGCAATGATAATGCTGTGATGATTCCATATAACTTCTTAAAAACAAGGGTGTATGTTGACGGTGATGATATTGAGCCGAGCATATTGGTAAAGGCTAATGCGGGAGTAAGTTTAAATGAACTGAAGGATGAAATAAGAGGTGTTTTGCGGGGAATAAGAAGACAAAGGCCAACCGAGAAAGATAATTTTGCCATGAACCAGATAAGTTTTTTAAGCAACGGAATAAGTTCGTTGTTTTCTGTTGTGGATTGGGTGGGATTAATTATCGGAGGATTTGCAATTCTTGTAGGGGGGTTTGGAATTGCGAACATTATGTTTGTGTCGGTGCGCGAACGCACCAATATTATTGGGATAAAAAAAGCATTAGGGGCAAAAAGTTATTTTATACTTCTTGAGTTTTTAGTTGAGTCAGTTATTTTATCAATAATCGGTGGGCTATTGGGGTTGTTTTTTGTTTACCTGATATTAATTGCAGCTAATAATTTAATAGATTTTCAGTTTGTGATGAGTATGAAAAATATATTAACCGGCATAAGTATATCAGCTGTTATAGGATTAATTGCCGGATTAATTCCTGCAATATCAGCTTCGCGTTTGCATCCGGTGGATGCAATACGATTCAAGTAGATTATTTCTTTTGGTAAGTTTTGTTGGTCACTGCGTTATTTGTGGCTTCGTTGTTTTTTTATACAAATTGAAATTGATTGTCAATTTGTTTCTGTTTGAATTTTAAAAGACCCATTTACATTTATGTTGAACAGAAAAATTCAAGCATGAATCAAAAATCAAAAAACTCCATTGTTCCGATACTTATTCTTGGCGCTTTCTTTTTCATTTTCGGTTTTGTAACCTGGCTGAACGGAACACTTATTCAATATTTAAAAATTGCATGTGAGTTAAATACTTTTCAATCTCTGCTCGTAGCATTTGCTTTTTACATTTCTTACTTTGTAATGGCTTTGCCATCGTCGTGGGTGCTAAGACTAACAGGTTTTAAAAACGGAATGAGTCTTGGTTTATTTATTATGGCTTTAGGTGCAATATTGTTTATACCTGCAGCCGAGTCAAGGAATTATAATTTATTTCTTACCGGCTTATTTATTATTGGAACCGGTTTATCAATTCTGCAAACCGCTTCAAATCCATATGTAACCATTGTAGGACCAATTGAAAGTGCGGCAAAGCGCATAAGCATAATGGGAATTTGCAATAAAGTGGCTGGTGTAATGGCACCTATAATATTAGGCGCTATTGTTTTATCAGATGCTGATTCGTTAGTGAATGAATTAAAAACAATGGATGTTGCGCAAAAGAATTTTCGGTTGGATGAATTATCGTCAAGGGTAATTATGCCTTATTCCATAATGGCTGCGGTTCTTGCCTTGTTGGGAGTATTGGTTCGTTTTTCACCGTTACCGGAAATTGAAGAAGAGAATGAAAGCGTTGTAGCGAAAGATAGCATGAACCTTAACACAAATGTGTTTCAGTTTCCGCATCTTGTTTTAGGAGTGATTGCTTTATTTCTATATGTTGGAGTTGAGGTGCTGGCAGGAGATACGATTGGAAGCTACGGTCAATCGCAAGGTATTCCTTTATCAGAATCAAAAAATTTTACGGCATTTACATTATCAGCTATGGTTATAGGATACATCATAGGAATTTTTTCTATTCCTAAATTTATTAGTCAATCAAAGGCATTGGCATATTCCGCTATAATTGGTGTTGTTTTCAGTGTTATTGCAATTAATACGCAAGGTTATGTATCAGTCTTATTCATTGCGTTACTGGGTTTGGCAAATGCACTCGTATGGCCTGCTATCTGGCCTCTGGCAATAAGCGGCTTGGGAAGATTTACAAAAACCGGTTCTGCATTATTAATAATGGCAATTGCCGGCGGAGCACTTTTACCATTGCTTTATGGTCGGTTGGCTGATATTGAAAGTATAGGCCATCAGAATGCTTACTGGATATTGGTTCCCTGTTATCTCTTCATTTTGTTTTATAGTTTGAAAGGATATAAGTATTCTAAATGGAAAAGCTGATTTCAATCACTTATTATTAAATAGTTTTCTCCTTTAGATTTCTTTAGTTTGCACAATTAAAGATTTCTTATGAAAAAAATTTTTGTTCTTACGGTGTGTTTGATATTGTTTGGATTAACAGGTTCAATAGCTCAAACTACAGCAACTGATTTTACAGAAAATGATTGCGCAGGAACTTCTCATCATTTATTCAGTGAACTGGAATCAGGAAAAGTAATTGTGCTGGTTTTTGTTATGCCGTGTTCATCTTGCTTAGGGCCTGCGCTTACTGCCTATAACATTGTAGAGAGTTTTCAAGGATCAAATCCAGGACAGGTTTTATATTATTTAAGCGATGATATTGGAACAACCCTTTGTTCGCAAATTGATGGATGGGCAACCAGCAATGGTATTGGTAGCAACAGAAGTTCGTTCTCTTCTCCAAACATAAATATGAATGATTATGGAATTGCAGGCATGCCAAAAGTGGTTGTACTTGGAGGAGGAATTCAGCATAAGATTTATTACAATGAGAATGATGCTGCATCAGGAAATTCAATAAATATTCATAGCGCTATCAGCACTGCTTTAGCTGAAACAGGAATTAGTGACCTAAGTTTTTCCGATAAGGATTTTTCATTGTTAATTGATTACAGTAATTCAACAGTAAAAACTTCTTATTCATTAAATAAATCTTCACGAGTAAATATTTCAATGATTAATTCGATAGGACAGGAAATAAAAAGTGTTTCGTTTGCGAATCAATTGCCCGGAACGCAATCCCATGATTTTAATTTTGAAAACATGACGACCGGATTGTATTTTATTAATATTAAAACAAGCAATGGTTCTTATAACCGGAAATTCTTTATCGGGAAATAAATTTTTGAAATGAAATTTTTATTTTCTGTTTTAATTTCTCTCGTCGCATTATTTAATAATTATTCTTTTTCACAATCCTGCTGTTCCGGCTCAAGCAGTTGTCCCATTGCCGGCGGCGCATCACAGGGAGTTTTAGCTGAAAAGCAAGTTGAGGTAAATACCAACTACCAATATATTTTCTCTGATAAATTTTTAAATGGCGATACTGCTGACGCAAATTTCTTAGACTTATATAAAAGTCAATATAACTATTTGAGACTTGCATATGGTGTTACTGAGAAACTTACATTATCACTTGAATCAGGTTATTATTTTAATAAAACCCAGATTGGTTTAAATAAACGCGATACTATTTCTTCAAGTGGAATTGGTGATTTGATTTTATTTCCAAGATACAATGTTTACCATCATCAGGGAAGTATGGGAAATTTTGATGCAACCATTGGGTTGGGTTTAAAAATTCCAATTGGTGATTACAATGATTCATTGAAACAGGTTGAACCATTCAGTGGCACAACTTATTATTTGCGTAAGCCTCCGGCAATACAACCTTCTTCGGGTGCTCAGGATTTTATTTTTTATGCAATGGTCTTTAAGGGGTTTACTAAAGCGAAATTCAGAATTTTTTCAAATTTTATATTTATAAAAAAAGGCTGGAACCCATTGGGCGAAAAAGCGGGTAATTATTCAAGTGCAGGTTTGTTTTTCAGCAAATCTGTTCTTAAAAACCTTGGTGTTATTATGGAAGTTAAAGGTGAGCATACAAACAAACTAAAGCTCAATAACGATTTGTTTTTGATGGGATTCTACAATTATGATGTAAATGCAACGGGAGGAAATAAATTATTCATTGTTCCTCAAATTAATTACAGCTATAAATCGCTCAGTCTGTTTGCCAATGGTGAATTTCCATTGTATCAAAACCTGAATGGAACTCAAATTGCCTCTAAGTATTTATTTACAGTAGGTTTATCGTATAAATTTTTTCCGTTCAAAAAGAAAATTGCAATCGGAACATATTACTGTCCAATGCATCCACATGAAACCAGTTTAATAACCGGAAAATGTTCAATATGCGGAATGGACTATATTTTGATGAAATAAGTAGGGCTTATTATCCGAACAATAGTTTGAAATAAAAGGAAGGTTTCCGCAGTTGACTTCGAATATCTAAATCATTAAACATACAGGAAATGGTTTCCTGTACAGTTTTATTTCGCGAGGCTTTGTTTACAACAAAATTAAAAAGCCATCCGTGCTTTGATAAATTTTGTAGCCGCTTACTCAAACTCAATTCGTTCCAGAGTTTTCTATAAACTATTTCATCGTATTCCTTCAAAATTGTTTTCGAAAAATCATTTTGGTTTTTCGCTTTCAGGGCAATTTCGGCTGCTACCATTCCGCTTAACATTGCATTACCTATTCCTTCGCCTGTAAAGGGATCTATAAGTGAGCCTGCATCACCAACCAACAGATATCCATCACCTGAAATAGGTCGCTTCTTAGATCCAAGCGGCAATCCATACCCTTTAACATCATCAACTAACTCTGCGTTTTTAAACCGTTCCTTCAACGATGGATATTTTTCAATAATCTGAGGCAATAATTTTTTCAGATTTGCTTTTCGTTTACTTACAATATCACTCCGCATTCCTATTCCAACATTAGCTTGTCCGTTTGGCAAAGGAAAAATCCAGAAATAACCAGGTAGCAGTTCATCTAAAAAATGAAGTTCAATAAAATTGTCTTCATCCATTGCACTAACATTTTTATAATATGCTCGAATGCCTGCACAATAATGTTCATGCTCTACTTCTATTTTTCCAAATTCTCTTGCAAAAGCGCTATGCGCGCCATCAGCAACCACTAAAAGTTTTGAGCTGAAAAGAATTTCATTTTCATTGAGGCCAACTAACCATTCATTGTTGGTTCGTTTGAAATATTTCAATTGAGTATTTTCAATCAGTTGAATAAGCGGTTGAAGTTTTACCTGTTCAATTAAAAAATTATCGAAGTCAATTCTTTTTGAAATGAAGCCTGGTGCATTACCAACTGCCGGATAATCTTTTTTAAATGGTATCCGGATGTTCTTAAGATTTGGTGCAAAAAACTTCACACCAAATGAACCAACCTGAATAAATGATGATGAAAGCTTATTTACTAATTCAGGATTTAGTTTGTTAAGTATGCTCACCACTTTTCCGCTAAGTGCATCACCACAAATTTTATCGCGTGGAAATTTTGCTTTGTCAATCAAAACAGAAGAAATTCCTTTTGAAGCCAGAAACAAAGCAGCAGTTGCTCCTCCGGGACCACCTCCTAAAATACAAACATCTGTTTTCTGCATCCGCCAAAGAAAAGAAACCAATTTAATTTTATAAGTAAGTTTTTCAAGGTGCAATAATCTAAATACTATTTTAGCTACTGACTTGAAACAATTTTATTTGACTTCTAACTTCATGACTAACTTTCTTTTTCTTTGCAATCGCTCATGAAAAACCTTTTAGTTATTTGTTTTATGAACCTGATTTCATTTTGCTCTTTCAGTCAGATAGAAATAAACAAACAGGATTCCGGTAAATGTTTTTCTATATGCGGAGCTCCAATGATTTATCGAATTGAAAATATTACTGCAGTAAATATTCCTAAACATAAAAAAACACTCAGTATTCCAACATCTTATTTAGTAAGCTTCGATACAGTTCAGTTTGCTTCAGGTGACTCAGTTTGGAAAACATTACCGGGCATTTATGATGCAGTGGAAGAGAAAATTTCATTGAGCAATGGAAAAACAAAAACAATTACCAAATACAAGGTGATTCAGGAACCAAATCATGAATTCACGAGAGATGAAAAAAAGATAAAAGAGATAACAATTTATGAAGCAGCTGATTTGCCAGGCAGAAAAAAAATTGAATTTCCTGCCACATATACAAAAGTGAGTCTTAGAAAATTAGTAAATCCTGAAGTTAAAGAAATGGAAATACAGGTACTATGCTCAGATAAATTAACCGAAAAAATTATTGATCAGATACAAATGAAATTAAAGGGGCTGGGGTATGAGACAAATAATTTCTCTAATGAATTAGGAGAAACAACACTCGACTCATTAAAGAAATTTCAGCAAGCCAATGAACTTCCAATAGGGGGATTAAATTTTCCTACTCTTGATTTACTGGGAATTACCTATTGATTAATTTGAAGTGCCGTATAATAAAATTTATTCTGCCACCTATTTTGTTCTAAATTCACCACCTAATATTATTTGAACTGAATGATCAGGCAATCAAGAATCTTTTTTTTAATATTATCAATAGGTTTGGTTGTGTTTTTTATTTCATGCAAAAAAAATGTTGAAGTAAAACCTTCGTGGGAAACCAGCATGTTAGTTCCTATTTTGAAATCTAATTTAAACATCGCAAATATTGTTGGTGATACATTGATTCAAACCAATGCCGATAGCAGTTTACAATTGGTGTATGAAAGCACATTATATAGTTTAATCCCTGGCGATGGTGCATTCGAAATCCCAGATACAATTATTAAAGGAACTTACAACTTAACAAATCTTGCTTTAACAAATCAGGCTATTGTTTACAATCTTTCATTGGGGCAGGCTGCACAACAAATGGGAATTGCTGGAGGAGCTATAATATCGAGTAATGGTACAATGGCATCAATACCTGCAATAACAAATCAATCCTCCGGTGATAATGATGTTAATGCAACACAATTTTTTCAGACTGCAACTTTAGAGGAAGGATTTCTTGATATTACAATTCAGAATGGGTTTCCAATTGATATCAGTAACATTCAATTTCAAATCAAAAATAAGGTAAGCGGGACTATTGTAGCCGATACTTTCTTTACCAATATAGCATCGGGAAGTACAACTACTAAAACTGTTAACTTAGGTGGTAAAACAGTTGAGGGCACTTTGGTTTTTAAAATCGTAGATCTGGATAGCCCCGGAAGCGTGAACCCGGTTTTAATAGATACAACTGATGCATTAAATATAACTATGCAGGCAAGGGATATGGTTGTTAGTTCAGCAACTGCGGTATTCCCCTCGCAGGATATTATTGATGAAAACCAGGAAACTGTGTATAATCTGAGTGGTGGAGCTAAATTGAAATTTGTGACAGTTCATAGTGGTAAATTAAGAATGACTGTACGCAGTGCTATTAAACAACTTGTTCATTTTACCTACGGCTTTCCTGGGGCAACAGATGAGTTTGGTCAGGCTATAAATTTGGTTACAGATTTACCACCAGCACCTTTAGGTGGGTTAAGTACGCTCATTCAGGAATATGACCTTACAGGATATAGACTTGATTTAACGGGCATTGATCATAATTCATTTAATTCATTTGTTAACCATATTAAAGCCAGAATTGATTCAACCGGCCAAGTGCAAACTCTTTCATTTGCTGATAGTATTTATATTGATTATGGTTTAGTTGATCTTGTACCAGCATACATTGAGGGATTTTTAGGTCAACAGATTTTAACACTTGGACCAGAAGAAGTAAATTTTGATTTGTTCAAAAATATTCAAGGCGGAAGCATATCACTATCTGATGTGAATTTGGGAATTGAAATTGAAAATGGAGTGGGAGTGAATGCAAGAATGAATTTGTACGAGCTCACCGCTGTTAACTCAAAAAAGAATCAATCTGTTTCGTTAAGCAATTCTTTAATTAATTCTCCTCAAAATTTAAATAGAGCTACTGATCCGCCTTTAATACCATCAGTACTTTCATTCTTTTTAAATACGGGTAATAGCAACATAAAAAATCTGGTAGAAATATTACCGGACAAAATGAAGTATCAACTTGATTTGTTCGTGAATCCAGATGGCAACATCAGCAACTATACTGACTTTGCGTATTACAACAGCCCTTTAAATGTAAATCTGAATGTTAGCATGCCACTTTCTTTGCAAGCATCAGGACTTGTTTTTCAGGATACTGTGGACTTTGATTTATCAAATGCGAGCAGTAAAGGTTTAGATGCGATTAAAGATGGTGTGTTTACTGTTTTTGCTGATAATGGATATCCTTTACAAGCTAATTTGCAATTGTATTTATATGATGAATGGGGCGTTTTTCTTGATAGCTTGATAGTTGCTCCTCATACAATTTCAGCTGCTCCGCTAAATAGTAACTGTAAAGTTTCGGAACCTTTGCGTTCCACATTACAAGTTGCGGCTGATGAAAATAAAATGAATAGAATCAGAAATGCTAAAAAAGCAGTTGTCAAAGCAGTGTTCGATACCAAGTCAACAATTCCATGCGGAATTTATACTAACATTTACAATACCTATAATCTTTCAATAAAACTAACAGGAAGATTTACATACTTAGTTGGCCAATGATGATAAACTTTTCGCACTCAGGTTTTTTCTCAATACTAATTTTGTTTCAGTTTTCATTTTCCAATACTTCAGCACAATCTGATTCAACAAAAATTTCAGATAAAAGAACGCATTTAAAAAGCTCTTTTGATGGTTTGTTTTGGAATGGACCAGTAAACCATTTTTCTTCAGATTCTGATACATTTAAAACTAAAATTTATGTGTCAGGGGGCATTTATCTAAATAGTAATTCGCTTCCATTTTCATTTTCAAAAAAAATATTACAAAGTGGTTTTATTAATACTGAATTGAAAAAAAATGCATCTGATCATTCACAGAATTTAAATGGAATACAGGCTGGATATAAGTATGGTGGGGGATTTACAACAAAGCTGAAAAAAAATATTATTGGCTTTGGGGTAAGCGAAGAATCTATTTCAATAATTAATTATCGTCGCGACCTGTTCAATTTGATTTTTTTTGGCAATGCTGAATATGAAAACGATACAGCTTATTTGCGTGGAAGCGGATTAGCGAATCAGGGTTTTCATCGTCTTCGTTTAATATTTTCCACTTCTTCAGGAGTTGGAGATTCAAGTTGGCAGTTAAATGGTTCATTAAGTTATTTACAGGGCTATCATGTGAACTTGTTTAATGTAGGTCAAACTAAATTGTTTACAGCCCCATTTGGTGAATATTTATGGCTTCAATCGCAGTTTTCATATCAAACCAATGACATGGCAAATAGTGGTTCATTTGCTTTTAATGGAAATGGGATATCATTGGATGTTTGCGTCGCTTTTCCTGCAGGAAAATCACAGTTCATGGTTGCTATAAATGATGCAGGGTTTATTAGCTGGAATAGGAAATCTCTTTTTTACGGCATGGACACGACAATTCAATTTGAAGGAATTGAATTAGAAAATATTTTAAGTTCTGAAGGGACTTCAATTAATGATATTAATAGTGATACTATTTTAAACTACTTAGGAGTTATACAAACGACAGATGGTTTTTCTTTAAATCTACCATTGCGTTTTTCATTTGTATGGAATCGACTAATTTTTAAAAACAACATTGGAGTGAACGCAGGATTTAGTTTTCTTCCTCAATATGAAAATCTTCCAATGTTTTTTGCCTCATCTACTTTTAACCTGAAAAATTTGAAACCAACACTTTCAGTTTCGTATAATGGTTTTCAATCAATTAATGTTGGGGTTGATTTGACAGGTAAAATTTCAAATCATTTTAACTGGCAAATAGGCTTAGGACAATTAGCTTCTTTTTTATTTCCTGATAAATTAAATGGAATGAATTTCTATTCAACTGTATCATATTCATTCTGAATTTTAAAATTGTAATTTAAATTATCTTAAAAAAAAAAGGGCTGTTTGTATTAACAAACAGCCCTTTTTTTATTATCGAGAAAAATTATTCTACAATCATCTTGTGTGCAGATTTTTCATTTCCAACTGTAACAGTATAGAAATAAACACCTGAAGAAAGATTTTTTATGTTAAGATTGATATTATTAATTCCTGATTTCAAATTCTGAACAGGTAATGAAATTAAAATCTGTCCCAACAAATTAGTTACTTCAACTTTAACATCTGATGCCTTTGTTAAATTTATTGTGAATGATGTAACATCATTTGCAGGATTTGGAATGTTTTGAGAAACATTAAATGTTGATGCTTCTTTGATAGAAGGAGCAGATAAAGGATAAAAATCAGCATCGCTAAAACCAATACCCTGAACAAAATAATGTTCAGCTAATCCGGTTCCATCATCACTGGCATTTTTAGATTTAGAAGTAGTAACTGGAATCTGGTAGTTGCTTCCGTTTGTAATTACCTTGTCACTTGCATATAGCCAGTAGTTGTCACCATTATACTGATTTCCACCAGTGAAATTCCAAGGACCAGCTTGTTTTTGATTTGCTATATCATATCCGCATGAAAAAATATTCGGGAAGGTATTATTTTGATCGATATTAAAATCTGTATCTAACCATGTATAAAAAAACTTGGTACGGCTTTCATTCATTGAAGCCTGCATTCTTCCATCCCAGGTTATTCCTCCGCCATATGACCAAGGGGAAATACCACCATATACCGGTTCTGTTTGAATTGTATCAATTAAAAATGCTGCCCATCCTGTTGATGTTTGATAAACATCAAACATTTGATTGAATAATGAGTCATTCCAAATGTACCCTAGCGAATCTGGGTCAGAAGAATAAGCGCTGTTTACCTGACAAATAACATGAAGGTAATCATCACTGTCAACTAATAAATCAAATCCGTTTTTTGAAGTGAAGAATGGTCCTGTTACAGAACCATCAGTTGTAGGTTTTAAATATTGTGTTAAAGAAGTTACTGTTGAAAAATCATAAGGAGTCTGATATACCCAATTCGCTCCCGCATCAATTGTTTTAAAAATCAATGGTTGATTATAATTGTAATCAACCACAGAATCTCTACCTAAAATTACCATGTAACCGATATCTCCGGCGGCATTGAAAGCAATACTTCCGAAGTTACCCCAGTTTTGAGTATTATCTGCAGGATCATGAGAAAATGCGATATAAAATTTCTGACGATTCCAATCAAATTTATTAGTGCCGGAATTAAATGAACCTGTATTTAACACAAGACCATTAAATGGGGTTGTAGTTAAAGCTTCATTAAAATCCCAATCACTTCCTAAAACATATGCTTTAGCTTGTGCAGTAGTTGTAAAGCCATAACGAGCCATGTGCTGAAAAAATGTGCCTCCATTTGCATTTAATTCAAATTGTTGGTCATTGTTTGTCCCATCTAATTGCGAACTACAGAAAAAATTCCCAGTCCAACCACCTGATGCTGTAGATCCACTAGTAATCGGACCAGAAATTACAGCGAAAGCGTTGTTAGGATCAGTATTTCCTGCTGGATTATAAATTCCACCTGAAGGATAACGACCATATTGAGTAGTATCAGTTTGTATGATTAAAGAAGTATCCCAAGTGTTGCCACCGTCAACAGAAAAAGATGTTTGAACCAACCCACTGTTTCCTGGATAAGAACCACATTGTCTGTGCGTGAAACTGATTAGGTTCAAGTCAAAATCTCCAGTCAGGCATTGTTGAGTGGAAGTAATCAAAGTAAATAAATTGTAAGAGCTCGAAAATTTCATTTTTGAAACAGTAGAGCGATCATTGCTGCCGGTTGGAAGGTCATTGATTCCTGAATTCGCAAAATTGTAAATTGATGAAACATCATCAATTTTATTTTGAACATTCATTTTTGGGCTAAGCTTTGGCGTTAATCGGTACGCCGGAACAATTGATTGAGCAAAACTGCCAATTGTAAACAGAACTGCACCTGCTAGTAGTATTAATTTTTTCATTTGGGTTTTGATTTATTTTCAGTTTGGAGGGCTAAATGTAGCATTTTTTGCTTCTCATAAAATATTTTGTAAGTCATTTTAATATCAAACTAAATAAATGGAATTTATTCTGTTATTTAATAGTTTAATTATGCTTAGTAAAGGAAGTTTACTTTTGCCAAAATAAATGAGCAAATACGGAAAAATATTAGTTGCAATGAGTGGCGGTATTGACAGCACTGTGGCTGCAATTATGCTACACAATGAGGGATACGAAGTCATTGGAATGACCATGAAAACATGGGATTATGCATCAAGTGGTGGGAGTAAAAAGGAAACGGGTTGTTGTAATTTAGATAGTATTAATGACGCACGCTCGGTTGCAGTAGATATAGGGTTTCCTCACTACATTATTGATATCAGGGAAGAATTTGGTGATGCGGTAATTGAAAATTTTGTTGATGAATATCTTGCCGGAAGAACTCCGAATCCTTGTGTTCTTTGCAATACTCATATAAAATGGAATGCATTATTGAAAAGGGCTAACATGCTTGGTTGCGAATTCATTGCAACAGGCCATTATGCTCAACTCAGAAATGAAAATGAAAGATGGATTGTCTCAAAAGGGCGCGATGACTGGAAAGACCAATCATATGTTCTTTGGGGATTGACTCAACCAGTATTGAATATTACACGATTTCCTTTAGGCGGATTCAAGAAAACTGAAATCAGAAAAATGTGTGAGGAATGGGGGTATAAAGAATTAGCAAAAAAGAGTGAGAGTTATGAAATTTGTTTTATACCAGATAACGATTACCGGGGCTTTTTAAAACGAAGAGTTGAGGGGCTTGAAGAAAAGGTGAAAGGAGGAAATTTTGTTTTAACTGACGGAACAGTAGTAGGGCAGCACGAAGGATATCCGTTTTATACAATTGGTCAACGAAAAGGGTTGAATATCGCTTTGGGAAAACCAATGTTCGTTACAGATATTAATCCGGATACTAATACTGTTATTTTAGGAGAAGAAGAAGAACTTAATCGAACCGGAATGATTGTAGGCGGAATTAATTTAGTGAAATATGCTTCAATTGAAGATGGAATTGAAGTTACAGCAAAAATCAGATACAAAGATTCAGGTTCGCCTGCTTTAATTTATAACGATGGAAAAAATATACGAACCGAATTTTTGAGGGAAGTGAAAGGAGTAGCTCCCGGGCAATCCGCTGTATTTTATGATGGAAATGATTTGGTAGGAGGTGGAATAATTCAAAAAAGTTTTACGCTTTAATAATTGATGAACAATTATTTTTTCACTTCGTTAAAACGAAGGCTATGAATTTTAAACACATTCTGCTGACTTTCAGCGCATTTCTTTTATTGTTCACTTCGTGCAAAAAGGATCCTATATCTTCATCAATTGACGAAAGCACTAAGTACTTTCCACTGCAGGTTGGTAGATATACCATTTTTGATGTTGATAGCATTCATTACAACGATGTTACTATGACAAGTGATACCACTCGGTTTCAAATAAAAGAAGAAATAGGTTCATCATTCTCAGACAGTACTGGTGGAGTTACATATATAATTAAGCGTTACAGGCGAATGAATGATACCCTGAATTGGTTGGAAATAAACGAATGGAACGCAACAGTAAATAAAAGCAGAGCAGAAAAAACTGAAGAGAATCTCCGTTTCGTAAAAATGATTTTCCCTATAAGTGAAGGAATTAAATGGCGTGGTAATCAATACATTGATACTTCAAATGGTTTGGATGAATATTATGGTTGGGAATACGAATATTCAGAAGTCAATGTCGGCAAAATTCAAAATGGTTTGTCATTAGATTCAACAGTGACAGTCACAGAACAAAATAATGAAAACTTAATTGAAAAGGATTTTGAGCAAGAGGTTTATGCCAAAAATTTCGGGTTGATATATCGTATACAAGAGCATGTTTCTAAACAGGATGTAACTACACCCTGGACTAATCCTGAAAAAGGAAACAAAGTAATTATGATGGCAAAGGAAATTCACTAATATTCCTGAGATTGGGCGCTTAAAAAGGAAGGAAATCAATTCAGAGTTTCCGGTCTGTCAACAATTCAGTCAGTTTATCGTTTATTTGGAAACCAATTAATTCATTCGGTTTCCAGCATGAAGAAAATTATATCGTTTCTCGTTTTTCATTTTTTACTTTTTCTGTATAGTTTTTCATATTCACAAACTTCAAATTTTCATAAATACCAGATTAAATTTACTGATAAGCATAACAATCTTTTTTCTCTTTCACAGCCGGAGGAATATTTGTCAACCAAAGCAATTGAGCGTCGCCAAAAACAAAATATATTAATAGATACTTTTGACTTACCGGTTTCGCAATTATATATTGATAGTATAAAAAGCACCGGAGTTTCAGTTTTATATTCTTCAAAGTGGTTAAACTCTGTTACCATTTTCACAACTGATTCACTTGCTTTAATCAACATCAATTCATTTCCGTTTGTTAAATCAATAAAGCCAGTCGGAAAAGATCTTCCATATCAAAATCAAGTTTCATCGGTTTTTAATTCTTATCGAAAAACAGAATGCAGTGCTGATAATTATTACGGCTTCGCGTTCGATCAGATAAATCAGGTTAATGGTCAATCCTTGCACAAAAAAGGATTTAAAGGAACCGGAATGTTAATCGCTTATCTTGATGCAGGCTTTCGGAATGTTGATTTGTTACCGGCATTCGACTCACTAATGAACCGTAACGGAATTATTGCAACACATGACTTTATAACAGGAAACGACTCAGTTTATGAAGATGATAATCACGGTGCGTATTGCCTTTCTATTGTTGCCGGTAATATGCCAGGATACTATGTAGGTACTGCGCCAGATGCTGATTTTGTTTTGCTTCGGACTGAATATGGAGCAACTGAGTATCCTATTGAAGAAATTAACTGGGCAGCAGGAGCTGAGTTTGCTGATAGCATAGGTGCTGATATTATTTCCAGTTCACTTGGCTATAGTGTATTCGACGACACAACATTCAATCATTCATTTTATGATATGGATGGAAGTTCAAATCCTTCGTCTATAGCAGCGCACATTGCCTCATCAAGAGGAATAATTGTTTGTAACAGCGCAGGCAACAGTGGTGCTGATACAACTTGGCGATTTATTACCGCGCCTTCTGATGCCGATAATATTCTCACAATTGGTGCTGTTGACAGCGCAAATAATTATGCATTATTTAGCGGGCATGGTCCAACTTTCGATGGACGAATAAAACCTGATGTGGTTGCCCGAGGAACATCAACATGGTTCATTGATACCAATTTCGGGACAGTAAGAGAAGGAAATGGCACTTCGTTTTCGTGCCCTCTAATTGCTGGTTTAGTTGCTTGCTTATGGCAGCCACACCCTGATAAAACAAACGGGCAAATCATGGATGCCATTCGTAGAAGTGGATCAAAATATTTTACACCTGATAAC
>Ga0114969_10001424_pt1 | contig 20333 bp, 26 predicted proteins | sample M_130807_MF_Meta_FD_87316 | JGI IMG/M metagenome (GOLD analysis project Ga0114969, IMG submission 87316) | Freshwater microbial communities from Lake Montjoie, Canada to study carbon cycling - M_130807_MF_MetaG | ecosystem: Environmental > Aquatic > Freshwater > Lake | place: Lake Montjoie...
ATTATTACTCAAAGTAAAGAACCGAATAAATGGGAGGTGCAAGCCGAAAATATAAATACTTTTGATGCTATTGTTGAAGTCTTAAAGTTTTAGGTCATTGTATAATAAATGGCATCCTTGTCTAATATCTGCTTTTCAGAATACATCAATGAACGCGTTGAGTCCATTAACAAGATTAAGAAACCTCATTGGAAGAAAGGCGCAGCTTCGGAGCTTGCAGATACATTTATTAGCGAATGGACAAGTGGTCATTGTAGTATTGACATTGATGATGCTCGCCTTGTTAGGAATTTTATGTATGAAATTGATAAGAATAGTTTTGTACTCTCAAGCCTCAATAAAATCATTCATTCAATCTAAATAATTGTACAAAAATTACATAGGTTTATACACATCATAAAAATTCAAGTAATGAAAAATGATTCAAATTGCACAACTTTATTTTATCAATGATGAATCTGCGGAACAAATTCGTCAAATCCATACAGATATGGCTGATTATTACTTATCAATAACAAGAGGTGATTTGTTATTGATATGTGAAACAGTTGAAAATGTGACTCAACGATTCAAGATTATGTGGGACACTGTCTTGGCTGACTTGGCTTTTAAAGCAATTTCAGTTGTATATGCAGATGGTTATATAACGTGGGATGATACACAAATAATTATTCGCGATGATGACATTAGTTCTTATGATTATGGATCAGAAACTGAAGAAGTTTGGCCACCGGAAGGACCAGAAATTATAGAATTTGTTTATAAAACCCAGTTTCATTACAGTAAGTGTAGTATGAATTGTCCAGTTTGTTATGATGATTTTAATTCTACTATAATGTCACTTTGTAATCATTCAGTTTGTACATCGTGTCTCAAGAGCATGCACGAGTCAAACTTATTCACTTGTCCAATTTGTAGAAGTGACGTTTTCAAGTGGCCCATAGCAATTGCAATGGGAGCAAAGATCATTTAAAGATTTTAGGGATTATATTACAAATGGATATTGATTTTACAACTGAATTTATTAATGAACGTATAGCTTCAATCAAAAAAATTAAACTTCTTAAACAAAAAAAGGCGGCAGTTACTGAGCTTGCAAATAAACTAATCGCAGCTTGGCAAATTGGTGATCCAAATATTACAAAGTGTGATGCTTGTCTTATTAGGGCTTTTGTAACCGAGATGGATGAAAATCACCCTCTACTTTCTACTCTAAATTCAGTTGTTTCATCGGTTTAAAAACGAAACAGTATATATTATAAAATGAATAGTACTAACGCAACTTTGATTAAATTTGTTCATCCAGATGGTAATTCACACATTGAATCTATTAAAACGGATACAGCAACATATTATCTATCATTATTTTCAAATGATTTACTATTAATTTGTAAACCATTTGATAATACCGTATTTACATATCCAATTGAAAATACAATGGTTCTAGCGCGCGTAGCTACTTTAGGTATAGATATTGATTATGATAACGGTCGTATATATTGGAATGAAGATCCTGTATCACATTTTGAAGATGAAGATTCGGAACAAGAACCAATTATTTTTTCACATAATTTGGGATTCAAATTAGGTGAAACCGAATGTCCAATCTGTTATGAAGATTTTGAAAGTGGGCATATAGCTTTGTGCGGTCACGGAGCTTGTACGAGTTGTCTTAAAAAAATGGGAAAAGCCAATTTATATATATGTCCAATATGCAGAAGTAATGAATTTAAATGGGTTGTTAATTTGGCAATGGGCCACGTTTTGATATCTTGTTAATTTTTGCTCTGTGTGGGGATTGAACCCACGACCTCGGCGTGCCTAACAGTGCCTGACCACTGACGATATATCTTTATCTGATATAAGCACCACGCTCTAACCAACTGAGCTAACAGAGCGGATGGTGAAGATGGGGTTTGAACCCATGCGTGCGAACACAGCAGTTCTTAAGACTGCCCCCTTGGACCAACTCGGGCACTTCACCATATATATACCTAACTATCTCTTTAATAGTACATATATTAAGATAAGTATCATAATATAATAAATGGTTAGATGTTTAAAACTTAAACTTGCTTTACCAGTTCCAAATCATCGGGAAGATTATAAATTGTACACAATTAGTAATAGAATTTTTATAATATATATTGACGGAATAACTATAAAATTTAGTGAAATTATATCCGATTTAGAACCAGAACTTTTTGAATTAGCAACTTCAAATGCATCTTTTATATTTTTTGATAACGCAATATATGTGTAAAAAAATTATATAGGTTTTGAAAAAGTTAACTCAATTCAATTCACAATGGCTATTATAAAATCTATAACTCTTTATCACGATGGTTATGAAACGCGCAACGGTGATGGGTTTTATCCATCTGCAACACCTCAGGAATGTTGGGAGGAAATTGAAGTTCAATTCCAGTTTGTGCCAGATGGTTGTTACTGGTATCAGATATCCGAGTACAACATTAAGGGGTTTGATGGCAATGAACGATCAAACATTTTAAAATTACTAAATTATGAAAATTACAACAGTAATAGAATTGTTAGTAGGTTAGGGTACTAAAAAGGTGTTTATTTACGACTTAGAAACAAAGACCTCTACCTTGGTAAGAAAGAACAATGGCGAAAGAACAGATTCAGAAGCTATCTCACGTTGAACACATCCTTAAACGTCCAGATTCATATGTTGGCCCAGTTGCTAGAATACCAGAACAATATTGGACTCTTAATCCCGAAAAAACTAAATTTACACAAGAGCTTCTTTCATATTCCCCAGCTCTTTTGAAGATTTTTGATGAGATTCTAGTCAATGCAATTGATCGTAATTCAGGATTTCCAGCCCTTGTCAAAAAGATTGCAGTCAGTGTTGATAAAAAATCAGGTATGATTACTATTGAAAATGATGGGCCTTTAGGAGGTATTTCAGTTGAACAGCACCCAACTGAAAAACTTTGGAATCCCGAATTAACCTTTGGCCACCTTTTAACAAGTACTAACTATGATGATACTCAAGAACGTTTGGTAGGTGGTAGGAATGGGTACGGTGCTAAACTTGCTAATGTCTTTTCTAGAATGTTTATGATTAAAATACAAGATGGTGAGAATAAATTAGAATATACTCAAATGTGGGAAAACAATATGACCAAGTGTCACCCCCCAGAAATGTCTAAATTGAAAAAGTCTACATCAAGTGTTAGTATTTCATTTATTCCTGATTGGGTAAAGTTTGGTATGAAGAAGCTTGATGATGATTTTTACAAGATTATTGAAAAGCGGGTGTACGATGCTGGATTTTGCACAAGTCAAAAGTGCAAGGTTTCTTTTCAGGATCAAGAACTTGCTGCTGTATCTCCAGAGGTCTACGCTGCAATGTATCTTCCGACAGATACACCTATTGTGTGTCACAAGTCTGATCGCTGGAGTGTCTGTGTGGCCCCTTCACCAGATGGTTTCAAGCATATATCCTTTGTAAATGGGATCTGTACAAGCAAAGGTGGAACTCATGTAGATCACGTGGCTTCTTTGATTGCAGCTGGTATTATTGAAGAACTTGCTGCAAAGATTAAGCTTCGTCCCCAACAAGTCAAGGATAACTTTTTTCTTCTTGTTCGGTCAACTCTTGTTAATCCCAGTTTTAGTTCCCAAGTCAAGTCTGAATGCACCCTTCGGCATCAAGAGTTTGGAAGCAAGTTTGAACCTCCTGCAAACTTTGTAAAGTCTGTTCTCAAGACTGGAATCAAAGATCTTGTTTTGGCTCTATCAAAGTTCAAAGAAATGTCTGAACTAAAAAAGACTGATGGAACCCGCAAATCAAAGATTACAGGTATACCTAAACTTGATGATGCTAATGCAGCCGGTACTAATCGTTCTGAAAAGTGCACGCTAATTGTGACAGAAGGTGACTCGGCCAAAACTCTGGCAGTTGCCGGTATATCAGTGGTTGGTCGCGAGTATTTTGGTGTCTTTCCCCTTCGTGGCAAATGTAAGAATGTTCGTGATGCCTCTGTAAAACAACTCGTGGCCAATCAGGAGTTTTCGGATCTCAAGAAAATTCTTGGACTTCAACAAGACAAGGTGTATACTTCACTCTCTGAACTTCGTTACGGCCGACTAATGATAATGACTGATGCTGATAATGATGGGTCACATATTAAGGGGTTAATTCTAAATATGATTCATTATTTCTGGCCAAGTCTTCTCAAGTTGAACTTTGTTGTGAGTATGGTGACTCCAATTATCAAGGCTACTAAGGGTAATCAGACATTATCTTTTTTCACAGATTCTGCATTCAGAGAGTGGGAATTGGCTGTATCATCTCCAACTACATGGAAGATCAAGTACTACAAGGGATTGGGTACTTCAACATCTCTAGAGGCTCGTGATTATTTCAAGAATATTGTTAACTTGACTGTACAATTTGACGCCGATATCAAAACAAATGAATCAATAATCCTCGCGTTTGATAAGACAAAGGCTGATGACCGAAAGACTTGGCTTCTTGAAAGTACCCAAAGGACAGATCTTGAAGTTGGGTACGGGAAGATTACAAAACTGAATATAACCGATTTTATACACAAAGACTTGGTAAATTTTAGTCTTGCCGATCTTAGGCGGTCTATTGCTAGTGTCTGTGATGGGTTCAAGCCTTCTCAGAGAAAGGTTTTACACGCCTGCTTTGTTAAAAATCTCAAGGAGGAGATGAAGGTTGCTCAATTGGCAGCCTATGTATCTGAAAAGACTTCGTACCACCACGGTGAAGTTTCTCTTGCCGATACAATTGTTCGGCTTGCTCACGATTACATGGGTTCTAACAATGTGAATCTTCTAGAGCCTTGTGGTCAATTTGGTACGCGTTTGATGGGCGGCAAGGATGCTTCTCAGACAAGGTACATCTTTACAAAGTTGAGCAAGAGTGCAAGAATTCTGTTTGATCAAAGAGATGATTCAATTCTAGATTATCTTAATGATGATGGGAAGAGCATTGAGCCCGAGTTTTTTGTTCCGGTATTGCCAATTGTTCTTATAAATGGAACTGAGGGTATTGGTACAGGGTTTAGTTCTAATGTTCCGTGTTTCAATCCAGATGATATCAAGGATAATATTACCCGAGCACTTAATGGAGAACCTCTCATAAAAATGAACCCTTGGTTTAGGGGTTTCAAAGGTACAATTGTTAAACAAGATGACAACTCTTGGATTGCTAGAGGTACGTGTCACGGTCGGGTTATTACAGAGTTGCCACCCGGTCGTTGGACACAGGACTACAAAGAGTTTCTAGATGATCTGGTTGACACTAAGAAGATTTCTGGATACATCAATAATAGTACAACAGACTCTGTGAGCTTTTCTATTCAGGGATTTGAAGGCACTGATGAAGATTTTGCCAAGGATTTCAAGTTGACAAAGACTATTCACGGTACAAATATGCACTTGTTTCATCCTAAAAAGGGTATCAAAAAGTATACAAGTGCCGAAGAGATACTTGTAGACTTTGTGGAAATTCGTATTGAATATTATAAAAAACGCAAAGCCAGAATAATACTAGACTTGTCCAGTAAGTGCACTACTCTTGATGACAAGGCTAGATTTATAGAGATAGTTGTGAGTGGTGATCTTGTTATTTTCAAGAGATCTAGGGCATCTATAGAAATTGACCTTGTAAAAAAGTTTAAAAAGGATGAAAATGGAACATTTGATCACCTTATGAATATCAAGACGTATCAGTATACAAATGAAGCAATTTCTGAACTCAAGACTGAACTCAAGAAGACTTTGACAGAGTTGGAAATACTAAAAAAGACAACTGTATTGGATATGTGGAAAATGGATATTTTAAAATACTAGAAAAGAGTAGATGGTGCTTTGCCCAGTAGAAGACATTAGAGGTCAAGCCGGAACAGGTTCAGTACTGTCACTTGATGCAATAGGAAAACAGGATAAATATTTGTTGGGAGATTATTCATTCTTTAATTATTCGGCTAGAAGACATACAAATTTTCAGGTATATCAGACTGTCACAAATGTAACATCATCTAATCCAGAAACTTCAAATTGGCCATTTGATGGAACAACTGTTACTGTTACTCTTTATCCAAAACAAATGGGTGATCTTCTTACTCACATGTATATTAAATGTAGATTACCAGTAATGCAAGATGTTGGTGTTCCAGGAAATCCAGGAATGTTTCCAGATTCAAGATACTGTGACAATGTTGGGAGAGCTATTATAAAGTCTGTAAAATTTAGAGTTGATAAATACGAGGTTGAAACTATATATGATGATTGGATGCACATGTATGATGAACTATATCAAACATCTGAGCAAAAACGCGCATCAATTGACATGACATGGGGTGTTGGTAATAGACAATCTGGCCCACTTGATTTATATATACCATTACCCTTTTTCTTTTCAACTAAAACTGACTCATTTTTTCCACTTTGTGCAATTGCAAATCAACAAATTACTATTGAAATTTTATTTAACACTGTTCAATTTTTTAGTAATTCTCGAGTAAACAATTTAAGTCCTCAATATTTTTTAGGACTTAATTCTTTTAATTTAATATGTGAACAGCTTGTTGTATCAGATTCAGAACGTTTAGCATTCCAGGTTCCAAATTATAAATTACTTGCTGGCATTTCTCAAAAACAACCACAAGTACAAACAAATAATGGAGATAACAATATAAGCGTGAATCTAGTTATGAATATTCCCGTAGAAACTATACACTGGACAATGAGACAGTTATTATTTGAACAACCTGATATTCCTGGTAGCACAAATTACTTTTTAAATAGATACAATTATAGTTCATCAAACAGTTCAAGTTTGGTTGTTCAAGCAGTTAATCCAATAATGTCTGATGTGGCAGTCTTTATAAACAATCAATCCGAACTCGGATTTTTTGCAGATACTCTTAATAATGATCCAGGTAGAGCAACATTGTATAGATTTGCACAACCTCTTAAAACAAATTTATCGGCACCTTCACAAAATATGTACACGTATGCATTTTGTTTAGATGGATTAAATAATAATTTATCTGGTGCTATTGATTTTAGTCAAATTTCTGCTCAAACAACATTTTTAAAAATAACAATACTTTCATATGTAGCTGCAAACGCTGTTTCAAATGCTTTCACTGTTCAAACGTATTATAAATCTCTTAAAGCTTTAACTTTTTCAAATGGGTCTATGAGTTTTTAAAATTTGTTTATTTTCAACAATGTAGTCTATTATGTTATTTTTTACACACCATTTTATAAAATTAAGTTGCGCCACTGTAGTCATAAACGTCTTATCTGTATTTGGAACAGGATATACAAACTTATCTGATCTGCAAAAGGGATCAAATAATTTTTTACTGTACCCATCTAGACTTGACTTGTAAGCGCAATGAACAAAGAAAGTTTTGCCGTCAGTTGTTTTGTATGTTAAATTCTTTTTTTTGGCATAGTTTGTGATGAACCATTCCAGGTTTCTAAGTGAAACTGTACCTCGTTTTTCAAGGATATCAAGCAAATGATTAGAATTTTTGGGATCTTCATAGAAACTGTTAATAGAGTCAAGCAAAGTCACAGACCTACTCATTATTTTTAAATAGACTACAATCTATAAGTGGTTTTGTGATGGGAGAAGAAATGCATCCTCTATTCATACATGCGGGACAATCTGGTTTGTAAAAAGGTGGAACTCCGTGATTGTGTTGTAGGGGTCCTTGAACAATTTGGATTGGTTGATTTTTTTGTTTTTGATGAAGATGTATTTTACAGTATCCTTCAAATTTACCTTTTCTTGTACACCGAACATTTTTATCAGTAACCCCCAAACACGAGCAAGTGTCAACTATCTCTATAGTTGATGGGAGATCTCTCAACAATAGGGCAAGTGGAATTCTATGACTCAATGAAATACGTTCAGCAAATTTTGAAAGAGCACCAGAGACGCGCTTGTCAATCTCGACATCAATTAATTTAATTACCTGTTCCGATATCTGGGACGACATCCTTTTTATTATTCTTACGCGCCTTTTGTTTAATTTCAAATGCAGCATACAGATCTCCAATTTCATTTTCGGTAGACACCTTTTTAGCGCGCGAAGCCCTCTTCTTTTTTTCAAGAAGACCCTCAAATAGTTCATCCTTGGCAACAAGTGGTTCCAACAAGTCACTTACAGGGTTCATAAACTTGTTTGTAAAATAGTACTCATAGTCCAGTGGTACATTATTTTGTAGGACCCATTTAGGATCTTCTGCCATCTGGTACTGTTTTGCATTTTTGATACCAGTTTTAATGAGAACAAATGGAACTCTGTCACCTGATTGAGGTTCTGATCCAGGTTCGCGTTCTCGCATCTTTTTGACGACCGAAACGTGTGGAAGATTTTCAGACTTGTAAGAATCAGCCAACTTTTGAGAAAGAATCAACTTTTCATTTGAAACAGCGCCTTCTAAAAGTTCCCTGGCTCTTTTGCGAGCCACCTCCTTGGCACCATCTGTATTTTTTGACTCCATAATAACATCAAGGAGCTCTTTACAAGTTTCTCTGACAAATGGGGTATTGTCTCTCCGGACAACCTGAAGACCCTTGACATCTATATAGTCCATAGCCATCTTACCATCCTTGTGTCTCGTCCATAGTTTTGCTGCGTACCTCTTTTTTGAATACAAAAAGTAAGGACAATAAACTTTTTCAAGCTCTAGGTTATTTGGGGATTTGAACAATTTTGTGCACTGTGCAGCAGCCTGCTCACCAAGTTGCCAACTGTACTCAATTGCTTCTTGGCCAGTACGACCACCAACATCAAATTCAACCATCACGCTATCCGTGTCGCCGTACCTCACCTTGGCTCCTTCAAAGTTTGCTTCCACATAATTCTTAGTCTCCTCAATCATACTACGACCTTTCATAGTGGTCGTAGCAGCAATCGGAACACAGGGAAGCATACCTTTTCCGGCACCTGTAAAACCATACACAGAGTTCATAGAAATCTTATAGGCCAATTGCTTTCCATTATAAACCGCCTTCATAGATCCGGTGGCCCCAGCCATATCTTGCTTGGCCTTTTTACGAAACTGCTTGAGTTCTCTGAGAACCGCTGGAAGCAGACTTGGTACATCTTGGGCAAACTTGTGTGCACCAAAAGTTTCATAAGTTACACCGGGTATATTATCATATTTGGGATCAAGAACAAGTGTTGAGTAACACAGATTATGAGCAATCATAATAGATGGGTACAGGCCTTCAAAATCTAGGGCTGTGATTGGTGCATAATAAGCACCAGCTTGAGCCTCTAGAACTGTTGCACCCTCGTACCCTTCCGATGCCACTGCGCCCCATCTAATAGTTGGAACCATGTATCCTGTTTCTCTAGCTTTGCGAGTCATCTGACTAAACACCTTGATCTGCTGACCCCGTTCAGTCAGGTATTGAATTGGAACCCAGGTTGCCTTGGCCATCTCAAGCAGGTTCAAGAGACTGCACATCTTTTCTAAGAGTGCATGAGGAAGTAGAGTATCTTGGATACAATACTTGGCAACTTCGGACAACTTTTCTGGATCACCTTCTGCAAACCTCCTAAACATCTCCTTGGGACTCATATCAAGTTTGTGATCACCTAAAAACTTTTCAGATACCGAGTTTAGTGAATAAGAATCCAACTTTTCTTCACGCTTTACAACGTGAAATAAATCAAAAACGTATCTTCCAGGCATTGGTAAAGTTTTTAAAACATTATCACCGAGTGCACTTGATGATAGTTTCTTGTACACCATTTTACATTCGTAATTTTGAAACTTGCTGAGATCCATAAATTGAGTAGAACAGTTGGTTATCATAGATCGCTTTGCTAAATAATCTAAATCAAACCCAAAAATATTCCAACCTGTTAAAATATCAATATCGTGCTTTACAACGTACTCGCTAAACCCTAAAAGAAGCTCCTTTTCTGTTTCAAAACTAATAATAGTAGAACCCTCTACATCAGATGTTTTCTTATAACACAAACACGTTTTGTCATATATTTCGGGAGTTCCAAGACGGCGGAGGGTCACCGCAATTTGAAAAACAGCATCACCCTCAATATCAGCATCTGGAAACTTACCAGTTGAACTATTTGTTTCAATATCAAATGATGCTATAACAAATGGAGCAATTAAATCTATATCTAGAGGTTTTAAGGTTTTCCAATTATTACAAAATAAATCAATATCACATCTAGTTAGGTGCGCACGGACACAATTTTCACCAGAATCTAACCAACCAGTTGATTGAATACCCGTCCTATGCATAAATCTTAAAAGAGGTTCAACATTTGACTCGTACACTTTTAGTATTCTATTTTCCTCAGGGAGAGGACGGCGTAATTTAGAATCGCACATTTTTAGAGCCATTAGAGATGCAAATTCAAGCTTCATAAATGGACATTTTTCATTGTTTTGAAATCCCCATAAATCCTTGGCTTTCAATATATCAAAACTTGTTGGGGGATACTTGCCACATATCTTAACAATTTTTTGAAACATTACTTGAAGACCTGATTCTGTAGTACTAGTTGGTAATTTAATGAAAAAGTACGGTTTAAATATAGTTGTAACGCTTACTGATTTTGAATCTGTCGTCCTACCAAATATAGTGATTGTGTGTTCAAGATCTTCATCTTCTCCAATATCGCGAGCTTCCCACGTAAGAGCTTCAAATGCAACCATTTTTCTTTCTTACATGCGTAGCGCTCACTCGTTTTAATATATTTCTCAAGTAAGAATAAAGATGTCTATCGATCTTGTTGCCAAAGGAGTTCAGGATGCATATCTCACTGGTGATCCAGAAGTTTCTTTTTTTAGACAAAGCTATAAGCGTTACACAAACTTTGCTCAACGAACTGTTAAAATAGTTCCACAAGGACAGCTTGCCCCAGGGCAGCAAATTACACTAAAAATCCCCAATAAAGGAGATCTATTGGGGTACATTTGGATGGATCTTGGCACAGGTACAGTGTGTGACTTGGCCACTTCTAATGCAGCTTCTTATATGAATCCTCAATCATCAATCAACTCTTGTGGAATTTTTGCAGATAGTGATGATAATACCGCTGTTTTTGAGCTTTATATAGGTGGTCAGCTTATTGATCGTCAAGATTCTGTTTATATGGTTCAATACTGGCAAAAGTTTCTTTTGGATAATAGCACCAAAGCCCCCGCAGCAAGTAATGCGGGTAATATTTACACATCAACTTGGTTACCTCTTCACTTTTTCTTTTGCGACTCTGTGTATCTTCCTCTTGTATCTTTACAGTATCACGAGGTTGAAATTCGTATTCAGTTTTCGGGAAGTTCTGGATCAGCCTTGTCCCCTGCCACAACGGCTACAAATATGGCTAAAATCAATTTCTATGCCAATTATGTTCTTTTAGATACTGATGAAAGAAAGGCTCTTGTGGATAAAGAACAGGACTATCTAATTGAACAGGTTCAAAAGATTTCATTTCAGGCTAACCGAGCTGATTTAAGTTTACTAAATCATCCAGTTAAATGTTTATTGTGGGGACAAAATGATCCAGCTTATACACCAAATCCATCTTCCAACACTGTGCAATTGTATCTCAATGGCACAGAAATGTTTAATGTTCCAATGCCCTACAAAATGTTTAATCAAATTCAATCCTATTATCATTCAGAAATTGCAGCATACCGACAGGCAGCTCCTCAAGATCTTAATCAAATGTATTCATTTGCTCTCAAGGCTAATAAACATCAACCTTGTGGATCTTGCAATTTTAGTCGGCTAGATTCTGGATCATTACAACTTGATACGGGAGCACCCAATTATTTATATGCAGTAAACTATAATATTCTAAGGATTCGTAGCGGTCTAGGCGGGCTCGCATTCAGTAATTAGTTTACACCTTACTAGACAGTCTTTCTAACTGGGTAAACTCAATATCTTCTCCATTTGGAGAACGTTGTATTGCGGCACTCATACTCCTAAAAGCGACATCAATTTTTTCAGTACTAAACGTAAGTGCACAGCCCTCTTCAATATTGATACGACACGCCGTTGCAATTGCATCTTGATTGGCACCCATAAATATAAATTTCCACCCAAGTTCCTTTTTTGATTCAATTAGTTTGTTAATCTTTGGAAAATCATTTTTAGTACTCGCGTTTTCATCACCATCAGTTATGATAACGATAGTTTTGGGGTCTTCATTTATTTGAATAATCTTATCAATTGAATCAAGAAGGGCAGTTGATCCTCTAGGTATATAGTTTTTCCTATCAAGAAAAGTAGCATCTGAAATAAGAACATCTTCATATAATGATATGCATTCATAATCAAATAGATATAAACTAATTATATCTGTTTGATTTGATGTTTGTAGAAATGTATTGTAGCCACCGATTGTATCACTGAGACACGTACTCATCGAACCTGAACGATCAAGAAGGCAATAGATCTTCATCTTTTATTATATAAGTCTACATAGTTTTAAGCAATTTGTATCTTCGTGTCACAACTATGCACATTGTAATTTCCGCAAAAATATCAATAAGAGCCAAATCATATTGAGAAAGTAAAATACTTATATTAACAAACCAGTCAAACCATATGTACAATACAGATGTTATTGACATTTCGTATGATTCTTTGTGCCACGGTTTTGTCTCATCTTGCACGTTTAAAATTATCCACGGTGAAACTATATTATGGAAACATGTTCGTAGACACGTATTAAAAAATGTAAAAAGTATAAGAAAAAAATATTTTGACGGAGTGTCAACAATTATTCCTATAATTTTTAAATTTTTATTTGGTCCATAATTAAAAAATTGCGTATTTTTATTTGATAAAACTATTAAAACACCCATCATTACCCAACATAATGTAATTCTAGAAATCACAATGTGATTAAATCTTTTTAAAAAATGTGATTTTACTTCAGTTGATAATCCATCTATTTCCATTACATTTACAAAGCGTTTACTTTTTATATTAAAGTATTAAAACTATTAATTATTATAATGACTACTATTACATTAGATTTAAGTCCTCTTTTACAAAATTTTAGGTCCACTGGAGCGCAAGATCATCCATCATTTTTGATTCATGGAGCATCAAACTTTATTCCTAATATGGTTAAATTTATAGAACGTGTGCATACTCCTGTTATAGTTAATATATCAGAAAGTGAAAAATCTGATATTTTGAAAGATATGATTATAAAATATGGATCTGATAAACATTTTCACAATTATCATTATTTATATAGTTCTATAATTGATCCAACTAAAAAAATGGATATATTAGAAATTGGACTAGGAACACGGGACCCAAAAATTCCATCTACAATGTATTATTATGAATCAGAAAAACAGTTTATAAATACACCCGGTGGTTCTTTACGTTTTTTTAAAGAGTACTGCCCACTATCCAATATATATGGAGCAGATATAGATCGTAAAATATTATTTACAGAGGATCGTATAGAAACTTTTTTTGTTGATCAATTAGACATTACAAGTTTAAATTCATTATTTGAAAATCGCATGTTTGATATAATTATTGATGATGGTTTTCATCATATAAGTAGTAACATGAATACTTTACTCATAGCACTTGATCATATAAATTTAGATGGGTACATAATTATAGAAGATATCATATTCAGTGAAAATTGGCACGTAATAGATTTTGTTGTTTCACGTATACATGGATTTGAAACTAAATTAGTTAATTGTGGAACATCGGTATACATGTATGTTATAAAACGTATTTGTTAATTACAATGATATTCTTACTCAGCTGAACCGATTTTGATTTTGGTGAGACAGGTATTTATTGTATGCTTAATAATTCTTTAAAAGCTTCTTGGTTGTACCAAGTACCATTTACTAAAAACATTTGAATATTATTTTGTTCCATATATAATCCAACAGTACCATTGTATTCCCAAGAATCATATGGACCAGGTTCAATATGTTTTAAATAATGAATAGCTTCAATTATACTTTTAAAAATAAGTCCATAAAATTGTACATTGTTTGATATATGATGAAGCGTACCTATATGTTTTTGAAAAATAATGTTTGATGTCATTTCATATTATTAATTATTATTTAAATTATTGTTAGTGGTGCTTGTAATGGAATGGGTGTTGGAAGAGGTGGTGGTGGTGGCGGCGCCATTGGATTACTTGGTTTCATTTTATTTAAAGGTGGAAGACTACCTATACACTTTACACGCATATTAATAAGTTTTTGTGAAAGACCGGGATTAGCACCTGATATATATGATGCAATTTCATTAGTTCTCCGAATTGTTTTAAGTTGCCACCAATAATAAATAAACAAACCCAAAACTATTGTAAATGCAAGTACAAGACATGCAATTCCAATTTTTTGATAAAGAGATAATTCAGGAGAATCATTAGATGAAGTCATCTTATATTTAGCTTATAAAATAAAGAAACTGAATTATTTTTAACTGATACTTATTTCGGGGTTGCGACGGGTACTGCCGGTTTTACAACTGGAGGGGCTGCGGTGGGTACTGCCGGTTTTACAACTGGAGGGGCTGCGGTGGGTACTGCCGGTTTTACAACTGGAGGGGCTGCGGCGGCTGAAGCGCGCGCTGCTCTTTCTTCTGGGGTGCGTTTAACAAGTTCTTTACCACCGGGAATCATTGTTTTGGTAGCAACAATACCACCTTTTGTAAGTTCTTTGGCAGGGGCTGGCTGACCGGCTTTTGCATCTATTTTAGCTTGACGAGCCGCGGTTGCCTCTGTACGAGACTTGTCTGCTGCGGCCAACCGATCTGTCCTTTTCTGGGCAATCGCCGCCAGAGCATCTGCTTGTTTTTTAGCCCCTGCATTTTCTGGTTTGGTTGATGTTTTGGCTGATTCAAGTTTTGTTTTAAGAGCCGCTGCATTTGTTTTTGATTTAGCAAGCACCTGGTCTGTTTGAGTTTTTTTGGCATCTGGAGAAAGTTTTGGTTGAACAGGTCTTGTTGTCGCAGCCTTATTTTTACGTGCGGCTATTTCTGCATCCATTTTTAGTCTCTTTGCCGAATCGGCAGCTGATTTATTCGGGGCAGGTGCTGGTTTCTTTGATGCATTTACCCTCGCCTTATCTATAACGGTTTGTTTAATGGTTGTTGATAATTTACCAGCTGGAGTTTTACGTTCAACCTTGACTCCTCCGCCATCTACTTTTTGAGTTGTTGTTGTTTTCTGTACTTTTGAAAGTCCTGCCATACTAGAAACTGCAGATGCTTTGCGAGAAGAAACTTCCGCTGCTTTTGATACAATCTGACTTCCTGCTGTTTTTACTGCTGCAACTTTTGCTGCCAGGGCACCCCCGGCTGCTGCTGCCCCACCCGCCGCCATAGTTGCTACGCTTTTAAGACCTGAAGCCATAGAACTAAGTTTTCCACCAAGTCCAGATGTTAGTGAACTAAGTTTTCCACCAAGTCCACTAAATAAACCTGGGGCAGAAGGAGATGCTCCGGTGAGTGGGGTGGCTTTTGGTTGTTTCCATTCTGGCATATTTCCATAACAATCAAGCTTGCCATTGAGAACTGCTTGTGCAAAAGGTGGGCTCATCTGAACTACTTCTTTGGCCAACATTTGCGCACTTTGTGAATTCTTAACTTCCCACCAATAATAAATAACCATTCCAAGAATTATAAAAAAAGCCAATACCAAACCTGAAATAGCCACAATTTGACCTGTAGACATTCCACTAGGTATTTGTGCTTTTGATAAGTCATCTATCTCTGGTGAATCTGGAGATAATGCAAAGTCTTCCTTCGCCATTATTATATACAGTATAATTTTTTACTATTCAGATGCCGCTTTTGCAGCCATCATCGCTTTTGCAGCCGCTCCGGCGCCAAACTCAAGTCTAAAAACTACAATAAGAATAAAAACAAGAGCACTTATAAAGAATAAATATAAGAAGAAATATTGAACTGTAGCCCACCATTTACCAAAAATCTTTCCAAAAACTGAAAAAACTGTGGTTAAAATTGGTTCAACCATGGCTTCTATACCACTTGCTATGCCACCTGTTACAGCTCCGGTTATATCTCCAAATCCAAATTTTTCTGTATATGGTTCCTTATTAATGTATGGCTCTTCTTTGTACATCTCCATTTATTACATGAATATATTTTATTAAATAAAAAAGCCGTTCATAGACCAATTAATAATTTCTGTATAAATATCTATCACTTTTTCATTATCTCTGATCTTTTTTCCTATCTGAATAGTTTCTTTTCTAAATTTAATAACTTTTAAGTGCTGTTTTAATAATCTTGATTCAATATTTTCATCAATTAATTCTTTGTGAATTTCTTTTAGTTCTCTAAATTTTTGATAAATACTTTCAACAAGTGAATACATTCTATCAAATGGTTCAAGTTTATCTGGTACTTCAAATAGAGTCCAGTATTTGTAGACTTCTTTTATCATAATATTTGCTGTAACCAAGTCAAAGTCAACAAGTTCTAAAACAACCAACTCATACAATGAATGAAAATATTCCTTCCATTCGCAATGTAAATCGGTACAAACTTTTTCTAAATCAAATTCATCAAAAAGTTCATCTGATAATTTAATAATAAACTTGTTATATTTATTCATTTTTGAATACGGAGTCAAAATTGAATAATCTGAAATAGTTTTTCTTAGTTTGCTCAACTTTAAAATATCCTTTGTAATTTCTTGATTAATTTTAAATTTTGAGGTAGTTATGTCAAATATAACATTTTTTACAATCATATTATCATCATCATATTCCGCACCAGTTTTGATATATGCACGAAGAGCCTCAAATTGAAGATTCATCTTTTATTTATTAAGTAATCAATTCTTTTAATAATGTGCGTTATTTAGATATAAATTTGATTGCAAACTTTGAAGACATTAATTTTTTAGCTCCATTCATAGAAGGTTTACTCCATAATAACCAGCGCGCCCAAAATCCAGCTGTTTGAATTCCCCGGGATCCCCAGGTTTCACCCATACCTCTGTGTCTCTTAATGTACCGGTGCATTCTTTCAGGATCTTTATGCAGAGTAAAGTCAGAGTAGCCTTTCTGTCCAAAGTCTACGTGCTTGCCATTTTCAAAAATTGCGCGAAATTTCTTTTCTTTCTTGGGACTTGATATCAACTTGACTTTCATTTATATATATTAGTATAATAAAAAGATGCCAGTTAATGCTCAGAATAATAGGGGATTTAGTGTTAAAAATATTAAAAGAATGACACCAGCAGCTCGCACATTAACGCGTAAAAATTTACGTGTTAGTAAACTATCAAATTTATCATCTAAAAAAATTATAACAATGTTGATATTGTTATCTTTACCAACTGGTACAAATGCATTTGCATTTGTTATTCCACCAGCAGTAATTGCTGCATGCGTATCTTTTGCAACGGGATTGATGGCAGCTTTACCACAAATGATGGTACCAGCTGCTTATGCTGGATCAGCTGCTGTGATGAGAAGCCAAGTAATACAATTTTTAAGTAATACTAATGTTCGAGTTTATTCTGCAATTATTGCAGCTATAACGGTTATTCTACTTTTACAGCGTATATATAGTAGCCAGACTACGCGTTTACAAATTGCTGCGAATAAGAATAAACATGCGGCGCAACTTGTTCATAATGATAAACAGAAACAATTAAATCGCGATGCAGCAAATCGCGCCGGCCAACGTCAGCTTGAAATGTTAAATCGTATGATTCAAGGTCAGGGTACAATGGTTCAATCAGCTATTCAATCAGCTTTAACTATGACACAGCCAATGCTTCTTCAACTTCAACAGGGACAGGATCCAGTTGTACCAATTCCCCGAGTTACAAGGGTCCCACCTATGGTACTTGGGTCAGGTAGAAGACAACGTACAAATAATGTTAATCATCTCAATTAATTAATACATTTTCTACAAACTGCGATATACATCAAACAATCGCCAACAAGTTCTTGATCCTTGCAATCTATGAGGCGTTTTGTGAACGGTGCCAAAGTTCCATCCGCACATTTCATACAAAGTGCATGAAGTTTTGTCACTTGATCCGCTAGTGGTATCAAACTAATAAGTTCCCCGAAAATCTTCTGTTCAAAATCACCATCTAAACCAGCCATAATAACGTGCTTTCCTTTTGCAAGTGCTCGATCCGCAAACTCTCGAAGACCTGTAAAAAATTGTGATTCATCTATAGCAATTACCTGATGCCCCTGAATATTGATGCTTGACAAATCGTCTGTTTTGACACATTCAAAAGTTGTTTTATCGTGTGTCTGAATAACCGATTCATTTGAACGAATATCTTTTAAAGAATTAATAACAAGAATAGACCTGTCAAGAGCGCGATATCTCTTGAGACGCCGAATGAGTTCTGTTGATTTTCCTGAAAACATACATCCTATGATAAGTTCCAAACGAGCAGGCATTTCTTTTTATAATTATAAACTATAATATTTATGTAATGAAAAAACTAATCTATATGAGTAAATCTTTCCACTATGATTCCACCCGATGTCTTTTTACAAATTCGGGTCACATATGGGTTATACGGGTACTCATCATAAATAATATCAAGAAACTTAAGAGTTAACTTTTCTGGGCCAACAATTTCATACATTGTGAGACATCCAGATTTCCAAGAATAAACGGTAAGATTATCTTTAATGTACCTTGGCAGATTGTAGTATTCATCCGGAATTAAAAGTGTTTTCGCCAAAATTTTATGAATTAGACGACGAATTTTAGAAATAGCCATTGGAAGTGATTCATCTTGTCCCCAAATTTCAACCACACTGCGTCTAATATCAACCCATATATACTGACAACCAGTGTCTTCAGTTATATATTTTAGTTTACGACCACCACGACCTATAATTACTACTGGATTGATATACATTGGAATTGGAACTTCAGAATAGAAAGTATTAGATGGGGGATTATAAGGAGGCATCTTTCTGATATATCTTATAAACGACCCTGTTCTATATCCCACTTTTTATACCTTTCAACAATTATTTCTTTTAGTGGATCAACCTTTTTTTTAATTTTTTTAAACACTGATAATAATATTTCAAACATTAGTTTAGTTAACAATTAAACTTTTATATTTTTTAAATACAAGTTTAGAAACGTGATAAGTGGCACAAATACAAGACCACTAATAATTGAACATGCTGTACCAATGCACGCTTCTAATGTTGTAAATATTGGTTGTTTAAATTCTTTTATAATAAATTCTTCCTCTTTGTAATTTTTTGCTATAATTTTATGACCATTTTCAGTTGGATGAAGTCCATCACTTGTGTAGACAATATTGTTATTTTTTATAACTTTGTATATATCAAAAAATTTAACATTTTGTAAATTTAAAAACTGTCTATTAAATCTTGAATGAATTATCTGATGAATACTTTCACAAATTTTACAACTTTGAAAAGGCGCAGTTAATAAACAAATATAACGACTAATTGGAACAGCTGGGCCAATAGGTATATTACAAACTACAACGTTACTTGAAAGAGCCAATTCTTTGACTATTTCACTGTATTCACCAAATAGTTTTTTTGATAATGGTCTGTAATATATAGAAGGTAATCCCCAGTACAGTCGTATAGAATCTATGTAATGATTTACTATATTACTTGGTAGTTTCATTGAAAAATCATTTCCACCAACGTGTATTATGTATTTATTGGCAAGAACAATCTTACTTTGTTTTTGAATATTTAGTATTTTTGAAAATTTCTTACCAAGTGTTGGAGACGTGGGAAAAAGATATCTTGTCCAAATAGTTTTTGCAAAAGTATCATCAACCCATGAATCGCCTAATATAGCAATAGAATGCATTATTTATAAATATATAACATTTTTTTAAAGTCTTTGAAAAAAAACTAATGTAATGATAAAGTAATGGAAGACTTTGATATAATAATGATTTCAATATTGTCATTAATAGCCATATATCTTGTTTATGAAATAATTCCTAAAAATGAAGGATACGGTACAGAACATGCTATTGGTATGGGTAATCCACTGGCATCATCCATAGCAGATGCAGTAGCCAAAGCCAAAGCAGATGCAGCAGCCAAAGCCAAAGCAGATGCAGCAGCCAAAGCCAAAGCAGATGCAGCAGCAGCCAAAGCCAGAGCAGATGCAGATGCAGCAGCCAAAGCCAAAGCAGATGCAGCAGCAGCCAAAGCCAGAGCAGAAGCAGATGCAGCAGCCAAAGCCAAAGCAGATGCAGCAGCAGCCAAAGCCAGAGCAGATGCAGATGCAGCAGCCAAAGCCA
>Ga0114969_10001425_pt1 | contig 20324 bp, 20 predicted proteins | sample M_130807_MF_Meta_FD_87316 | JGI IMG/M metagenome (GOLD analysis project Ga0114969, IMG submission 87316) | Freshwater microbial communities from Lake Montjoie, Canada to study carbon cycling - M_130807_MF_MetaG | ecosystem: Environmental > Aquatic > Freshwater > Lake | place: Lake Montjoie...
AGTCGGCGACGCGCGCGAGCGGCAGTCGGTGAAGTTCTATCTCGTCGCGATGATCTTCTTGCTCTTCGATATTGAAGTGGCCTTCCTGTATCCCTGGGCCATCGCGTTTCGCACGCTGGCGTGGACAGGTTTTTTCCAGATCGTGACGTTCTTCTTGCTGCTGGTCACCGGGTATATCTACGTGTGGCGCAAGGGCGTCTTTGACTGGAGCGGAGAGAGACACCGGTAATGGCCGAGATCGAAATCCCCGTTCTGACGACCACCGTCGAGAAGATGGTCCAGTGGGCCCGCCGCTCGGCGATCTGGCCGGTGACCTTCGGGCTAGCGTGCTGCGCCATCGAGATGATGGCGATGGCCGCCGCGCGCTATGACATCGCGCGATTTGGCGCGGAAGTCTTCCGCGGCTCCCCGCGCCAGGCCGACCTGATGATCGTGGCGGGTCGCCTGTCACGCAAGATGGCGCCCGTGATGCGCCGCGTGTACGACCAGATGCCCGAACCCAAGTGGGTGATCTCGATGGGCGCCTGCGCGAGCTGCGGCGGTGTGTTCGACAACTACTCCATCGTGCAGGGTGTGGATCAGGTCGTGCCCGTTGATGTCTTTGTGCCCGGCTGCCCGCCGCGCCCCGAAGCGCTGATCTACGGCATCGTGCAACTGCAGCGCAAGATCGACAAGTCCAGGATGAGCGCTTGATGGCCGCCCGCGAGATCGACGTCGCATTCATCGACATCGTGCGTCAGGCCGTCCCCGAAGCGACCATCGACACTGGTGACAGCCGAGACATGGCGTCCGCCTGCGTGGATCGCGAACACCTGGTGGACGTGTGCCGCGCGCTGCGCGATCACGAGGACTTGCAGTTTGCGTTTCTGGCGGATCTGACGGCTGTGGATCGCCTCCCGTCATCGCCCCGCTACGAAGTGGTCTATCAGCTCGCGTGTCTCGGTCCGGCCTTTGGCACAGGCGTCGCGCGCCGCTTCCGCCTCAAGGTGCGATTGTTGGCCGACGATGCGCGGTTGCCGACGGTGAGTGGCATCTGGGCAGCGGCGGACTGGGCGGAACGCGAAGTGTTCGACTTGTTCGGCATCGACTTCACCGGACATCCGGACCTGCGTCGCGTGTTGCTGCCGGACGACTGGGAAGGTCATCCGCTGCGCAAGGACCATCCCGTGCAGATTCGCAAAGACACGTCGTCATGGTCACCGATGCAGCTGACCGAGGCGGAGTTCACCGCGAACATGAAGGCGGCGCGTGAGCATGCCGCGCGTGCGGCGCGCGCGATCGCAGGGCAGCGCGGGCAGGGTGACTGAGCGAGACGCGATTGTCGCGGTCTTTGACGCGACGGCCGCACTGCATCGTGAGTGGGCCAGCGCACATGCCGACGAGCTGGCGCGTGCAGCAGGAGTGATGATCGCCGCGTTGCAGCGCGGCGGCCGGATCTTGAGCTTTGGGAATGGCGGGAGTGCAACCGACGCGCAGCACCTCGCCGCGGAGTTGGTGGGCCGGTTTCAGATGGAACGGCGCGCGTGGCCTGCGCTGGCACTGACGGCGGACTCGGCCATCGTCACGGCCCTGTCCAACGATTACGGGTACGACGCGGTATTTGTTCGTCAGGTGCAGGCGCACGGTCGGCCAGATGACGTTGCGGTGGGCATCACGACGAGTGGCGCATCGGCGAACGTGACGCGAGGGTTGATCGAGGCGCGATCGTTGGGGCTTCACACGATCGCCCTGACGGGGAACGACGGCGGCGAGGCCGGACGCGTGGCGGATGTGCACCTGAATGTGCCGTCCGACAGCACGGCTCGCGTGCAGGAAGTGCACCGCACGATTGTGCATGTGATGTGTGAATTGATCGACAAAGGGCTCCAGTAGATGGCGACGCGCACAGAAACTTTGACGGTGAACATGGGGCCGCAGCACCCGAGCACGCACGGCGTGCTCCGGGTCGTGCTGGAACTCGATGGCGAAACCGTCGTGTCCGCAGACCCGTCGATCGGGTTCCTGCACACCGGCATCGAGAAGACGGCCGAACAAAAGAAGTGGCAGCAGATCGTCCCGCTCGTTGAGCGCATGGACTATCTGGGGCCGCAGTCCAACAGCCTCGCGTTCTGCCTCTCGGCCGAACGCCTGTTGGGGATCGAGGACGCGATTCCCGAGCGCGTGCAGTACATCCGCGTGCTCATTGCGGAATTGCAGCGGCTGAGCAGTCACCTGGTCTGGTTTGCCACCCACGCGATGGACATCGGCGCCGTGTCGGTGATGATGTGGGCGTTTCGCGAACGCGAGCAACTGCTCAACATCAACGAGATGGTGGCCGGTTTCCGGATGTTCCCGAGCTACATGCGCATCGGTGGACTGCGCGAAGACCTGCCGCGCGGTTACAAAGAGGTCGTGAAAGCGTTCCTCGACAAGATGCCGGGCAAGATCGACGAATACGAGTCGATGCTCACGAAGAACCAGATCTGGATCAAGCGCACGAAAGAGATCGGGTATCTCGCGAAGGAACAGACGCTGGCCTTCGGTCTGGCCGGTCCGATGCTGCGCGCCGTCGGCGTGCCGTACGACGTGCGCAAGACGTTCCCGTATTCGAAGTACGAGACCTTTGAGTTTGATGTGCCGACGCGCACCGACGGCGACGTGTTCGCGCGCTACCAGGTGCGTATGGACGAGATGCGCCAGAGCGTGCGCATCGGTCTGCAGGCGCTCGAGCGCATTGCCCCGAGTGGCGTGTACGACTGCGGCGACTACCGCATCGTGCCGCCGCCCAAGGATCGTGTCTACACGGAGATGGAAGCGCTCATTCAGCACTTCCTCATCTACTCGCAGGGCTTCAATGTGCCCAAGGGCGATGCCTACGTGCCGATCGAGGGCCCGCGCGGCGAACAGGGTTTCTATCTGGTGTCGGACGGCACCAATCGGCCGGTGCGCGTGAAGTCGCGCCCGCCGTCGTTCTACGCCATTCAGGCGCTGGCGCCGATGGTGGTCAATGGGTTGATCGCGGACGTCGTCGCCGTGATCGGCTCGACCGACATCGTCCTCGGGGACGCAGATCGATGAGGAAAGCACGATGAGTTTCCATCCACTCATGGAGTACGGCGCGGGGCATCATCAGTCGGCCCGCGTGCTGCCTGAAGAGGGGCCGGCGTTCGCATTCACGGCTGCGAATCTCGCCAAGCTCGAGGAGATCTGCACCCGCTATCCGGCAGAGCGGCGCAAGTCGGCCATCATCGCGGCGCTGTATCTGGCGCAGGGGCAGCAGGGCTACATCACGCTGAGCGCGATGCGCGCAGTCGCCGCAGCGATTCGATGCTCCACGGCTGAGGTGGAAGACATCGTCTATTTCTACACGATGTTCTACACGCGTCCGATGGGGAAGCACATCGTCATGGTCTGCCGCACGTTGTCGTGCGCCCTGGCTGGCGCCGAACGTGTCACCGAGACGCTCTCGCAGGAACTCGGACTCACGCCCGGTGAGACGGATGCCAATCGCGAGTTTTCGCTGCTGGAAGTCGAATGCCTGGGCGCGTGTGATCGTGCGCCGGTGGTCGGCGTGAATGACGACTGGCACGAGTGTCAGAAGCCCGAAGCGGCCAAGGCGCTGATCGACGGACTGCGCGCGTCGGGTGCGGCATCGCTCACCGGATGCCATTTGAAAGTGGCGGGCGAGTAATGGAACCCATTCTGACGAAGTACGTGAAACAGCCCGGCGGGGCATCGCTCGACTTCTACATGAAGGTGGGCGGCTACGAAGGCCTTCGCAAGTCCCTGGGCATGACGCCGGATCAGGTCGTGGATGTCGTGAAACAGTCGGGTCTTCGCGGACGCGGCGGCGCCGGATTCCCGACTGGTATGAAGTGGCAGTTTGTCGACAAGAAATCCCCGAAGCCGAAGTACATCTGCTGCAATGCGGATGAGAGCGAGCCCGGCACGTTCAAGGATCACGTGCTGATGGAGCGCAACCCCCATCTGCTGTTTGAGGGGTGCCTGATCGCGTGCCACGCGATTGGTGCGAAGGTCGCCTACATCTATATTCGCGGTGAGTTCTACCATGTGCAGCAGGTGCTCGAACGCGAGTTGGCCAAGGCGCGCGCGGCAGGGCTCGTCGGCAAGAACATCATGGGCACTGGCTTCGATTGCGACATTTTCGTGCACCGGGGCGCGGGCGCGTACGAAGCCGGCGAAGAGACGGCGCTGATCGAGTCACTCGAAGGCAAGAAGGCGCAGCCGCGCCTGAAGCCGCCATTCCCGGCGGTCGCCGGTCTCTATGACTGCCCCACGGCGGTGAACAACGTCGAGACGCTGTGCAATGTGCCGTTCATCATCACGGAAGGCGCTGAAGCGTTCGCGAAGCTCGGACCCGAGAAGAACGGCGGCCCGAAGCTCTATTGCATCAGCGGTCACGTCAAGAATCCCGGCGTCTACGAGACGTCCATGCACACGACGCTGCGCGAGCTGATCTACGACCCGAAGTTCGGCGGCGGCATTCGCGGCGGCCATCAGCTCAAGTGCGCGATCCCGGGCGGCTCGTCCGTGCCGGTGTTGCTGCCTGAGCAGCTGGATATTCCGGCCAGCTTTGACGGCGTGGCGTCGGCGGGCTCAATGCTGGGGTCGGCAGGCCTGATCGTGATGGACGAGACCACGTGCATGGTCTGGGCCGCACAGAATCTTCTCTACTTCTACAAGCACGAGTCATGCGGCAAGTGCACGCCCTGTCGCGAAGGTGGCGACTGGTTGCACAAGCTGCTCGTGAAGATCGAGCGCGGCGACGGTGAAATGCGCGACCTCGATTTGCTGCTGTCGGTGGCCAATAACATTGCCGGCAAGACGCTGTGCGCCTTCGGCGACGCGGCGGCGACGCCGGTGCTGACCACGATCAAGACCTTCCGCGCGGAGTACGAAGCGCACATTCGCGAAGGCCGGTGCACACTGCCGGCGTCGTGGCGGGCGAGCCATCCTGTGCTCGCGGCGCACTAGGGAGTCGCCGCACACATGATGGCCTTCTTTCTCGACAACAAGAATCTCGTCGCGCAGCTGCTCCTGATTGGGTTCGTGTTTCAGGTACTGCAGATCTCGGCAGCGGTCCTCGTCTACTTCGAGCGCAAGATCGCCGCCTGGGCGCAGCAGCGGTACGGTCCGCATCTGGTCGGGCCCTCCGGTTCGCTGCAGCCGATCGCGGACATCGTCAAGCTGATGTTCAAGGAGGAACTGCGGCCGCGTGGCGCCGACACGTTCCTCTTCTATCTGGCGCCGATTCTCTCGGCGACGGCGGCCTTTGGCGCCTTCGCCGTGGTGCCGTTCGGCACGAGCACGACCTTGTTTGGTCTGCTCGACAAGCCGCTCGCGCTCGAAGTCACCGATGTCAACGTCGCGATGCTCGTGATCTTTGCGATCACGTCCATGGGCGTTTACGGCGTCGTGCTCGCCGGTTGGAGTTCGAACAGCAAGTACTCCATGCTCGGCGCGCTGCGGTCGTCGGCGCAGATGATCAGCTACGAGCTGTCGTATGGCATGTCGCTCGCGGCTGTGGTGATGCTGGCCGGGTCGCTGTCGCTGCGGTCGATTGTTGATGCGCAGGCCGGGTACTGGTTCCACGTCATTCCCAAGTGGTACGTATTCATTCAGCCGCTCGGTTTCTTCATCTTCATGACCGCGGGCGTGGCAGAAACCAATCGCGCACCGTTCGACTTTCCGGAAGCTGAGCAGGAACTGGTCGCCGGGTACCACACCGAGTACAGCTCGATGAGCTTCGCGCTGTTCTTCATGGCCGAGTACATCAACATGTTCACGGTCTCGGCGGTCGCGACCGATCTGTTCCTCGGCGGCTGGCACGGCCCGTTCCTGCCGAGCTGGCTCGGCTGGGCGTGGTTCCTTCTGAAGGTGAGCTTCCTCCTCTTCTTCTATATCTGGATGCGGTGGACGCTGCCGCGATACCGGTATGACCAGCTGATGGAATTCGGCTGGAAGTGGTTGCTGCCGATGGCCGTGATCAATCTGCTGGTCACCGCGGGGATCGTCCTCGGGATGGGGTGGTAACGATGGACGGCCTCTATTTCTGGATCTTCGCAGTCATTGCCGTACTCGCCTCGCTCGGCGTGGTGGGGCAGCGCAATCCGATGTACAGCGTGCTGCTGCTGATCGTGTCGTTCGGCGCGTTGTCGGGCCTCTACGTGCTCTTGAACGCGCCGTTTGTCGCGGCCATTCAGATCATCATCTACGCCGGCGCGATCATGGTCTTGTTCCTGTTCGTCGTCATGCTGTTGAACGTCCCCACGGAGGATCCCGCGAAGGGCTATCACGTCAAGTTGCTCGGCGGGGCGGGCCCACGGCACTTTGGCGCCGTCCTGGCCGTCGTACTTGTGGCAGAACTCGTCTGGGCGATGTCGCACCTGCGCCTGACGGCGATGCCGGAGAGCGCCGGCGCCACCTCGTCGGTCTATCAGATCGGCCTGAAGCTGTTTCGCGATTACGCGTTCGCATTTGAAGCCACGTCCGTGTTGATCCTGCTCGCCATGGTGGGCGCGGTCATCCTTGCGCGGAAGGAGAGCTAGCGTGCTGCCAGATGCAACGCTGAATCAGTATCTGATCCTGTCGGCGGTGTTGTTCTCGATCGGCACAGCCGGCGTGTTCCTGCGCCGCAACTTGATCACGATCCTGCTGTCGGTCGAGGTGATGCTCAACGCGGTCAACCTCACATTCGTCGCCGTCGACCGCTACCTCGGGTCGGTGGAAGGCCAGATCATCGTGTTCTTTGTCATGACGGTCGCTGCGGCGGAAGCCGCAGTGGGCCTCGCCATCGTGATTGCGCTGTTCCGCCACAAGGACACGCTCAATCCGGATGCCTTCACAAGCCTGAAGTGGTGATCTTGTGTTACTGCTGATTCCCCTTATCCCGTTTCTCGGCTTTCTGATCAACGCCACGATCGGACGGCGTTGGCCCAAGAGCCTGAGCGGCGGCGTGGCCACCGCAGCGATGGGGCTGTCGTTTGGCGTGGCGGCGATGCAGGTGTGGCATCTTTGGCACCTCGAACCGGTGCACGGCGTTCGCGCGATCGAGCAGACGGTCTTCACCTGGCTGCAGTCCGACACGCTCACCGTTCCGCTCGCGTTCCGAGTCGATCCGCTCGCATCGGTGATGATCCTGATCATCACGGGCATCGGCTCGCTGATCCATCTCTACTCGACCGAGTACATGCACGAGGAGACCGACAGCGAGTTCGCGCGGTACTTCTCGTATCTGAATCTCTTCGCGGCCTTCATGCTCGTCCTCGTGCTCGGGGCGAGCTTCCCCGTCATGTTCGTCGGCTGGGAGGGCGTCGGCCTCTGTTCCTACCTGCTGATCGGCTTCTACTACGTGAAGCCGTCGGCCGCCGATGCCGGCAAGAAGGCCTTCATCGTCAACCGCATCGGTGACTTTGGCTTCATCCTCGGGATGCTGCTGATCTTCGCGCTCTTCGGCACGCTCAATTTCCAGGAGGTGGCCACGGCGGTCAGCCAGCTGCCGACTGAGCAACACTGGGGACTGATCACCATCGCGACGATGTTGCTGTTCCTGGGCGCGACGGGTAAGTCCGCGCAGGTGCCGTTGTATGTGTGGCTGCCGGACGCGATGGAAGGTCCCACGCCGGTCTCCGCACTGATCCACGCGGCGACGATGGTGACGGCCGGGGTGTACATGATCGGCCGCAACGCCGTGCTCTTCTCGCATGCCCCTGAAACACTCGGCATTGTGGCGGTGGTCGGCTGCGTCACCGCGCTCATGGCCGGGACGATCGGCCTCGTACAGAACGACATCAAGCGGGTGCTTGCGTACTCCACGGTGTCGCAGCTCGGCTACATGTTTTTGGCGATGGGCGTCGGCGCCTTCGCCGGCGGCATCTTCCATCTCTACACACATGCGTTCTTCAAGGCGTTGCTCTTCCTCGGTTCCGGTGCGGTGATTCACGCGCTGCACGGCGAGCAGGACCTCCGCAAGATGGGCGGGCTCCGCAAGGAACTGCCGATCACCTACTGGACATTTCTGATTGGCACGCTGGCTATTGCGGGTGTGCCGCTCTTCTCAGGGTTCTTCTCGAAGGACGAGATCCTCTGGAAGACCTACGAGAGCGGACACATCGTCTTGTGGGTCCTCGCAGTCCTGACGGCGTTTCTGACAGCGACCTACATGTTCCGCCTGGTGTACATGGCGTTTGCCGGTGAGCGTCGCGGTGCCACTGCGTCGCACGGTCATGCCGATGCGCATGCCCCGGCCGCGCACGGCCACGGGCACGACGCCCATCATGGCGGCCACCTGCATGACGCACCGCCGGCGATGGCGATTGCACTGATTGTGCTGGCCATCGGATCCGTCGCGGCCGGCTATGTCGGTGTGCCGCACGTGCTCAAGGGCGAGAATCGAATCGAGTCGTATCTCGAGCCGAGTTTTGTGGCGCACGGCGAGGGTGTTGCCGAAGCGGCGATGATCGTTGGCGCCGAAGGCGCACCGAGCGAGCCTGTCGTGGCGGCTGAAGTCGGCGCGGCTGAACATGCCGGCGGTTCCATGGAGATGATGCTGATGATCTTCTCCGTGTTGGTCGCGGGCGCCGGAATTCTGACGGCCACCTACTTCTTCAAGTGGAAGCCGGAGGCGGCAGATCGTGTTGCGGCGTCGCTCAGCGGCGTGCATTCGCTCCTGCTCAACAAGTACTACGTGGACGAACTCTACAACGCGATCATCGTGCAGCCGATCAAACGAGTGTCGACCGGCGTGCTGTGGAAGGGCGTTGATGCGGGCATGATCGACGGCACCGTGAATGCGGTGGGCCTCGTGGTCAGAGGGTGGAGCGCGGTGCTGCGGCGGCTGCAGACCGGTTCTGTTCGCGCGTATGCGATGTCGCTCTTTGTCGGCGTGGTGGTCATCGTCGGCTACTACCTCAGTGCGTGGGTGCGATGAATCTTCCGATCCTGAGCCTTCTCGTCCTTCTGCCGTTCGTCGGCGCCGTGCTCGCGCCGATCGTGGGCCGCGGCGGTCGCGATCAGCTGGTCCGCCAGTTCGCCCTCGCCGTGTCGCTCGTCACATTCGGACTGAGCATCTACATGTGGATGCACTTCGACGCGACGTCGGCCGAATATCAGTTCGTTGAGCGTCATGCCTGGTTGCCGGATTTCGGCATCTCGTATCACATCGGCATCGACGGTATCAGCTTGCTGCTGGTCGTGTTGACGACGTTCCTGACGCCGATTGCGCTGTTGTGTTCGTGGGAGTCGGTGGAGAAGCGCGTCATCGCGTTCTCGTTCTTCATGCTGGCGCTCGAAGCCGCCATGATCGGCGTCTTCGTTTCACTCGACTTGTTCCTGTTCTACGTGTTCTGGGACGCCATGCTGATCCCGATGTATTTCCTCATCGGTATCTGGGGCTACGAGCGGCGCATTTATGCGGCCGTGAAGTTTATGCTCTACACCATGGCCGGCAGTGTGTTGATGCTGCTCGCGATCATTGCGCTGGCGTACTACCACCAGACGGTGACCGGTGTGGTGAGCTTCGATCTGGTCGATCTCTACGCCATTAACGTGCCGGTGCAGATGCAGACGTGGTTCTTCCTCGCGTTCGCCGTCGCGTTTGCGATCAAGGTGCCGCTGTTCCCGTTCCACACGTGGCTGCCGGATGCGCACGTTGAGGCGCCCACGGCCGGGTCCGTCATTCTGGCCGGCGTCATGCTGAAGATGGGCACCTACGGCCTGCTGCGCTTTGCGTTCCCGCTCTTTCCGCAGGCCGCCATGGCCTGGGCGCCAGTGATCGGCATCCTGGCGACGATCGGCATCGTGTATGGCGCGCTCGTCGCAATGGTGCAGCCCGACATGAAGAAGCTCGTGGCCTACTCGTCGGTCAGCCATCTTGGCGTCGTGGTGCTCGGCCTCTGCGCATTGAACGTGCAAGGCGTGCAGGGCGCGGTGTACCAGATGCTCGCGCACGGCATTTCCACCGGCGGGCTCTTCCTCATCGTCGGCATGCTCTCGGATCGTCGGCACACCAAATTGATCGCGGAGTACGGTGGTCTCAAGGCGGTCACGCCGAAGCTGGTCGCGGCGTTTCTGCTGGTGACGTTGGCCTCGATCGCCGTGCCTGGCATGAACGGATTCGTGGGCGAGTTCCTGATTTTACTTGGCGCGTTCCGCAGCCCGTTCATCAGCCATCCGTGGCTGGCGGTGATCGCGGCAACGGGCGTGATTCTCTCGGCCGTCTACATGCTCTGGATGTTCCAGCGAGTGAACTACGGGCCGATCACCAATCCGAAGAACCGTGGCCTGCGCGATTTGAGCGTGCGCGAGTGGATCGTGATCGTGCCAATCATTGCCATGGCCATCTTCATGGGTGTCATGCCGGGCGTGTTCCTGAAACCGATGGAGCCGGCCGTGCGCAAGGTAGTGCAGCACATTGTCGGCGCGGCGCCGTCGATGAATGCGGGCTCGGCGGCGACGCCGGCACAGACAGGGACGCGGTGAGGCCAGATCATGCAGCGTAGCGATTTTTCGGCCATCGTTCCCGTCCTCATCGTCACGCTGTCAGCGTGCGCGGTGATGTTGGCGGAGGCGTTTCGCCGCAAGCACGAAGAGATGCCGCTCGGGTGGTTGGGCGTGATCGGGTTGGTGGGCGCCACGGCGTCCTCCATCCTCCTGTGGAACAGTCACCTGGTCGGCTTCGGCGTGGTCGCCGCCGACAACTTTGCACTGTTTTTCAACGTGATGATCTGTGCGATCGGGCTCCTGACGATCTTTCTCTCGATGGGCACAGCCGAGCGTGACCAATTGCCCGTCGGCGAGTACTACACGATCATGTTGTTTGCGATCGTCGGCATGATGCTGATGGGATCTTCGAAGGACTTGCTCGTCATCTTTCTGGCGCTCGAGATCATGTCGCTGGGTGTCTACGTGCTGACCGGCATCAAGCGGACCAGTGAAGCTGGGGCCGAAGCGGCGTTCAAGTACTTTGTGTTGGGCGCGTTTTCGAGCGCGTTCTTCCTCTATGGCATTGCGTTCACGTATGCCACGACGGGGACCACGAAGCTGGACGAACTGGGTTTGAAGATCGCCAGCACGGCCGCGGAACCGAACCTGCTCGTGATCCTTGCGATGGTGTTCCTGCTGGTCGGTTTTGCGTTCAAGGTCGCGGCGGTCCCGTTCCATATGTGGACGCCTGATGCGTATCAGGGCGCACCAACGCTCGTGACCGGCTTCATGTCCACCGGTGTCAAGGCGGCCGCATTTGCGGCGTTCGTGCGCGTGTTCCTCGCCGCGTTTGAGCCGCTCCGGATGGACTGGGTCCCGGTGCTCTCAGCCATTGCCGGGCTCACGATGATTTTGGGCACAGTCGTTGGCGTGGCCCAGACGAGTGTCAAACGCATGCTGGCGTACTCGAGCATCGCGCATGCGGGCTACCTGCTGGTTGGGCTGGTGGCGGCGAACGCGGCCGGCAAGGCCGCGATCCTGTTCTATCTCGTGTCGTACGCGATTACCAACCTGGGCGCGTTCGGTATCCTCGCGGCGTTGTCGTCACCCGATCGACCGCACGATGACATCCGAGATTTTGCCGGTCTGGGCCAGGATCGCCCGTGGCTCGCAGGACTGCTGACCATCTTCTTGCTATCGCTTGGCGGCTTTCCGCCGACCGTGGGTTTTGTCGCGAAGTGGTACATCTTCAACGCGGCAGTGCAGGAACACATGGTGGCGCTCGCCGTGCTCGGTGTGCTGACCAGCGTGGTGTCTGTGTTCTTCTACCTGCGCATCGTGGTGATGATGTACATGGTCGACGAGTCGGCACCGGGACATCGTCCCGTGGTGCCGGTGATGGTGTTCGTTGGCCTCTTGCTCGCTGTCGCTGGTGTGTTCTACCTGGGTGTGCTGCCCGGACGCTTACTGTCGATCGCGGCTAGCTCGGTCGCATCGATCTTCTAGATGCCCAAGATCCCCGATCGCGTGTTGCCTGATCAGCCGGTGCACCGGCCGCTCGATCGTTTCTGGCCGTACGCAGACCTCCCTGAACAGCCGTCGGATGAGGAGCTTGCGGCGCTCCACCCAGAGCTCCGCGAAGCGATTTTCGGCGCGGCGTCCCTGCCATTGTCTGTGACGTTGTCGTTCCCGCCGTTTGAAGGTGAGTCGTACGCGAAGGCGCTTGAATTGGCGCGCGCGTCAGATGACTACAAAGAAGTTGGCCACGACCGCGCGCGACGCCATTTGGCGGCGTTCTTCCCCGATCAGCATCCACTGAAGCTGCGCGATCTGTATGAAGTTGTCGGTGGAGTGCCCGGCTGCGAAGTGCTCATCGACAACAAGCCGGTGCCCTTTGCGCGAGAACTGTGGCTGCCGTTGATTTGGTTTCTGATTCGTTAAGGAAATGCGGCTCGTGCGAAGGAAGGGCGGAGCCGGAATCGCTGATCCCGGCCCCAATTGCGTGAGTTCAGTTCGCTTTGGTGACGTCGCCAGCCTGCGGCCCCTTGGGGCCGTCGACGATCTCAAACTCGACCGGTTGGCCTTCTTCGAGCGTCCGGAAGCCGGCGCCCTGGATCGCCGAGAAGTGGACGAACACATCGTTGCCACCTTCTCGCTCGATGAAACCGTAGCCCTTAGCGTTGTTGAACCACTTCACCTTACCGACAATTCGCGACATCGTACTTTTCCTTACTGCAAACGCGACGGATCCCGCCGCAGGACGACCAGTCGCTCTTTCGCGGGCGCTACTGGAGTCCACAAACAAAAAAAGACCGCAACACGCGGTCCATCGTTCGACGCTTGCCCGCTTCCGTCAGACGGTAAGCCTATGATGCTCGGAATATCGTTGTCAACCGAGGCTGCGGTCGCACGATCGCGCTCACTTTCGTAGGGACCAGAGGCCGTATGCGCGCGCTGTTGAGTGTGTCAGACAAGTCGGGATTGGCCGTGTTTGCGAAGCAACTGGCGGCTCTGGGCTGCGAGTTGGTATCGACTGGTGGTACTGCGAAAGCCTTGTCGGCAGAGGGTTTGCCGGTCATTAATGTCTCGGATGTCACGGGATTTCCCGAGATGATGGACGGCCGCGTGAAGACGTTGCATCCGAAGGTGCACGGTGGAATTCTGGCGCGCCGGAACAGACCCGACGACCTCGCCGCGATTGCCGCGCATGGCATCGCGCCGATCGATCTGGTGATCGTGAACTTGTATCCATTTGCTCAGGCTGCGGCGAAACCGGACGTGCCGTTTGATCAACTGATCGAAGAGATCGACATCGGTGGCCCGAGCATGGTCCGCGCAGCGGCCAAGAACTTCCGCGACGTGCTTGTCGTGGTTGATCCGGCTGATTACAGCCGCGTGGCTGAGGCCCTTGCCGCCGACGGCGGGCCGAGCCTGTCGCTACGTTTCGAGCTGATGCGAAAGGCACTGGCCCACACCGCGGCCTACGACACCACGATTGCCGCGACCCTTGGTGAAGTGCAGGTGACCGAGGCAGGGGAGTTCGTGCGTGAACGCCGTGAGGACGCGCTGCCCGCGCTGTGGATTCCGCAGCTGACCAAGCTGCGCGATCTGCGCTACGGCGAAAACCCGCACCAGCGAGGGGCGTGGTACGCGAGTGGCCACGCTGGATTCAGCGCGGCCACGGTGCATCAGGGTAAAGAATTGTCATTCACCAACCTCCTCGATCTCGATGCGGCGGCGCGCATCGCCCTGGAGTTTACGGAGCCTGCGGCTGTCGTCATCAAGCACACCAATCCGTGCGGCGTGGCCACCGGTGCGACGACGGCCGAGGCGTACGTGCGGGCGCGCGAGGCCGACCCGTTGTCGGCGTTTGGCGGCATCGTTGGACTGAATCGATCGATCGATGTCGAAACCGCACGGGCGCTGGTCGGCACGTTCATTGAAGCGGTGATCGCGCCCGGTATCGACAATCCCGCCGAGGTGATGACGATCCTCTCGGCCAAACCCAATCTCCGTGTCGTCACGGCGTCATTCGATGGCCTCGACGAGGCTCGCGATGCTCGCTCAATTCTGGGCGCGTGGCTGGTGCAGACGCGCGATCGTGTCGGCGAAGCGCGCGATCGCTGGCCGCATGCGCCTGAAGAGCCGCGCGTGGTCACCAAGCGGCAGCCGACGCTGGCCGAGTGGGAAGCGCTGCGCTTCGCCTGGCGCGTGTGCGCACACGTGAAGTCGAATACCATCCTGTTTGCCGGCAGAGACCGCACCTTGGCGGTCGGCGCCGGACAGATGAGCCGAGTGGATTCGGTCAAGGTCGCTGTGATGAAGGCGGCCGGTCAACTGAGTGGTTCAGTCGTCGCGTCCGACGCGTTCTTCCCATTTCGTGACGGCCTCGATGCACTGGCTGCGGCCGGTGCCACCGCGGTCGTGCAACCCGGCGGCTCTGTGAAGGATGCTGACGTCATCGCCGCGGCCGATGAGCATGGCCTCGCCATGGTGTTCACCGGTCGTCGGCACTTCAGGCACTGATGGTGACCGCACCGTGAATCGGCGCAACGTCTTGCGCGTCCTGCTGGTCGCCTCCGCGACCCTGCTGTTCGTTGATCTGGGCGGCTCATCGATCTGGGACGCCAACGAAGCCTTCTATGTCGAGACCCCTCGGCAGATGGTACTGACGGGCGACTACGTCAGTCCGACGTTCAACGGCGAGCCCCGCTTCAACAAGCCGGTGCTGAGTTATTGGATTGTCGCCGGCGTCTACAAAGTGCTCGGTGTCAGCGTGGCGTCCGAGCGGCTGGCCATCGCATTCGGAGCGTTGATGCTGATCGCTGCGACCTTTGTCATTGGTCGAACGATTGCCAACACCGACACCGGCGTCCTCGCGGCGTTGATCCTCGCGTCCGCGCCTCGGGTGATGCTGTGGAGTCGGCGCATCTTCATTGACATCTACTTCACGAGTTTTCTGGCCGTGGCCCTGATGGGCCTTGTACTCGCGCGCAGTCATCCCGAACATCGCCGGCGCTATCTGGTCGTGATGTACGTCGCCCTCGGCCTCGCGATGCTCACCAAAGGCCCGGCCGCCCTCGTGTTCCCGGGTCTGGTGCTGTTCGTGTTTTTGCTCTGGAACCGGCAATTGAGCGAGATCAAGACGCTGATGCTGCCCGCCGGCCTGCTGATCGTCGCTGCGATTGTGATGCCGTGGTACGTGATGTTGTATCTGCGCGATGGTTGGAAACCGATCAACGACTTTTTCATCGGCGAGAATATCGGGCGGTTCACCGAGACGTATGGCCTGCAGCATCGCCCTCCGTACTTCTATGTGGGTGTGCTGCTCACGGACCTGACGCCGTGGGCGCTGTTTCTGCCTGCAGGACTGTGGGCCGCGTGGCGCGCCAGAGAGCCGCAGATGCGGTTATTGATCGTGTGGATTGCAGTGTTCGTTGGTGCGTTTACCCTCTCGAGCACCAAGCAGGATCTGTACATTTTCCCGATCGTGCCCGCTGTGGCCGTCGTCATTGCCAGCGTCGTGTGGCGTGAGATCGACCAGGGCGTGGACTCCACAGGGATCCGTGCCCTGTTGCGCGTCGGCGGGGGAGTGACAGCGCTCGCGCTCGTGCTCGTCGGCGGCTGGCTCGTCTGGCTGGCTCGCATCGCGCACCTGGTGCCTGAGCTGCCGCAGACCGCGATCGTCGGTGCCGCGCTGGCCGCCGGCGGCATCTGCGCCGCGATCTGTGTGGTGCGCGGCCGCATGTGGCCAACAGTGGTCGCGCTCGGCGCAACAGCGGTCGTGACCAACTGGCTGCTCGTCACCGTCATGATGCGCCCGTTCGAACAGTTCAAGCCGGTGCCGCCGATGGCCGCTTGGATCAACGCGCACTCCGCTCCGACGACGGTGGTGGCACATTACAAGATGCCGCTGCCGAGTTTGACCTACTACCTCGGTCGACCCGTCAAAGAGACCTTTGATATCGAGACGATCACGAAACTGATGGCTGAGCAGTCATCGATGTATGTGGTCCTGCAGCCGCTCGAATATGAGGAATTGAGCCGATCAGCGACGGCGCGCCTGTGCGTGATCGAGAAGCGTGCCCGGCCCTTGTTCGACGCGAAGGTTAGAGACATCGTCGCGCGCAAACTGCCGGAGGTGTGGCTGGCCGGCGTCAACGACGCGTGTCGGTGACGCGGCTTACTGACCGCTGATGCGCTGAAGGTCGGCAGCGGTCACGGCAGCCGGTCCAAACCGGCCGACGGCAATCCCGGCCGCGTGATTGGCAAGCCCGGCGGCCTGAACGAGCGATGAGCCTGCGCCAATCGCCAATGCCAGGGTCGCGATGACGGTGTCGCCGGCCCCGGTGACATCGGCGACTTCACGCGCGGTGGCCGGCATCACCACTTCACGCGGCGGCGTCTCTGATGCATCCATCACCCACATGCCGCGCTCACCCCATGTCATCAGCACCGAACCGCCACTGGCGTGATGAATGCGATGCGCCGCTGCGCGGGCATCGTCATGATCGCGAATCACGAGTCCGGTCATCACCTCGGCCTCGCGGTGGTTGGGCGTAATGACCGTCGCCCCGCGGTAGTAGGCCGCGTCAGGCACTTTCGGGTCAATCAGCAGTGGGCAGTGCATGCGCGTCGCCGCGGCGACCGCGGCGTCGATGATGGGCCGCGTCACGGCGCCTTTGTCGTAGTCGGAAATCACGATGGCGTCGCAGCCGTCCAGTGTCGCGATGTGCTGCACCATGGCCGCGAGTGACGGACCGGCAATCGGCGATGTCGATTCACGATCGATGCGCGCGACTTGCTGCAGCCGCTCGGTGACCGCGCGAATCTTCTCTGTGGTAGGCCGCGTGGGGTCCACGATGATGCGCTCGCTGTCGATGCCCGTCGTCTTGAGTGCAGCGATGAGGGTGCGTCCGGCCTCGTCGTGGCCGACCAGCCCGCACAGCAGCGGCACGCCGGTGAGCGCAGCGACGTTGGCCGCGACATTGGCCGCACCGCCAAGGCGAAACTCTTCCCGGTCGAGTCGCACAATCGGCACGGGCGCTTCGGGAGAAATGCGGTCGGCGCGGCCCATCAGAAAATGGTCGAGCATGACGTCACCGATGATCGCAATGCGCGATCCGGCAAATCGAGAGATGGTCGACGGTCGTGTCATGCGCGAGTACGCGCCTCGGCAGCAAACGGCAAGGTGATCAGGGCCAGGAACAGCACGAGAAACTCCGAGTCGCCGAAGTTATGTTCGAACATGCCGGCCGCGAGCATCGCGATCACTGCAGCAAACCCCGCTGCGGCGACTGCCGGTGTCGAGCCCGTCCTGATGAGGCGCCATAGGTCTCGCGCGACGATGACGACGAACCACAGCCAGATCGCGAGCGCCGGCAGACCACGCTCGGCGGCCAATTGCAGCGGCACATTGTGCAGATGCGAGCGGGTTTCCGGTCCCGTGGCCTCAGCGGAATCGACCGCGTCGGACGTTCGGTACTGGAGGTAGACCTTCGGAATCATGTTCATGCCGACGCCGAGGAGGGGATGATCCTTCACGATTGCGACACCGGCCTTCAGCATGGCGACGCGGTCGCGATTCTGGTTTGGGTCAAACATGGAGAGGGCGCGGTCGCGCACACTGGCCGGAGCAATCGCACCCGCGACCACGATCAATAACGGCAGGGCCAGCAGCAGCACGCGCCGCCGGATCGACAGCAGCGCGCCGATGGCGACCGCCGTGCCGACCCAGACGTTGCGCGACTGCGTGGCAGCGAGCGCGACAAAGAGCGCAGGTAGCGCGATCGCGGGCCAGATCCACTCGCGATCGCGGAACAGCAATCGTGCGACGGCCGCGCAGATCACCAGCATGAGCACGCCGGAGTACGTCATGTAGTGATTCAGCGACCCGTGCGGCCGGTTGCGCAGCAGGTCTTCGTAGCTGGTGGTCGCCACGTACTGCAGGACGCCATAGATGGCTGCCGCGGAACCGAGCGCAATGATCACGTCAATCACTTGCGACGCTCGTGCGCCGCGTGCCACGCGCATGGCCATCGGCACGATCAGAAAGAGCAGGAACTGTTTGAGACGTTCCGCTGAGTAGAGCGGGTCGGTCGAGAGCAGTGCGCCGATCGCCGTCACCGCGGCCAGGACCATCAGCGGCGTAAAGAACGCCGGCGCGGCCGGCCGGGTGCCGTCTCGCCATGCGAGCACACCCCAGAGAATTCCGCCGATGCCCAGCAGAATCTCGGCGCGAATGTTGAACTGGATCAGCGCCACGCCGACGGCGAAGAGGGCAAACGCGACGAGCTCCAGCCGTGACGACGATGTGTCTTGTGTGCTCATGTCGATGCTGCTCCTGCTTTCGCCAACACCCGCTCCGCCGCCGCGATGACATCGATGGCCGCCAATGAGGTCAGGCAGCGAAAATCGCCCGGTGCGCACACGCGCTGATCGCATGGGCGGCAGGGCAGTGCGCCGACGTCCACCGTCTCTGACGGCAGCGATGTCGGGCGCCACGGTGCGGATCGTGCCGGCAGCGTCGGGCCGAACAACGCGACGATCGGCACATCGGACGCCGACGCGAGATGTAACGGCCCGCTGTCACCACCGACATACAAACTGGCGCGCTCACAGAGCGCGCGCAAGTCACCGAGCGAGAGCGATTCGCCATCAATCAGCTGTTCGCTCGCCAGCCCGGCCCGCTCCCGCGCGTCCATCAGCACACGCGTGGTGGCGGCGCGGTCCGAGGGTCCACCGGTGAGCACGACCCACCGATTCGCACCACTGCGCACCAGGCTCGCGGCCAGATCCGCAAATGACGACTCGGGCCAGCGCCTGAACGGATTGCCTGCGCTGACGTGCACGACGAGAATGCGTCCCTCGGCGGGGATGTGCCATCCCGCGACTCGCGTCGCAATGGCCCGGGCTGCGCGCGGATCGAGCGCGATCTCGACGCGGTCATGATCACGATCCGGGCCGATCTCGAATGCGGGATCGACGGCGCGCAGCACATCCCACTGATTCTCCACCGAGTGTCGCGCGCGAAGTTCTCGCGGCCGATGCACCACGCGTGTGTACATCCACGAACGTCCGGGAACATCGTACCCCACGCGCAGGGCCGCACCGCTCGCCCAGGTCAGCCAGGCACTGCGCGGTCCGCCGTGCAGATCGATGGCGATATCGAAGTGCTCGCGTCGCAACCGGCGGGCCAGAGTCCAGTCGTCGGCGAGGCGGCCGAGGCCACGGCGGTGCGGTGCGATGACCACGTCATTGAGGTGGGGATTACCGGCCACGATGGGCGCGGCAGCGTTTTCGACGACATAGACGAGCCGTCCCGTCGGGTAGCGTCGGCGCAGTGCCGCGATGACCGGCGTGGTAAAGACCACGTCGCCCACCAGACGCAACCGCACGATGAGAATCGACGGGCCGGTGTCGTGCTCGGTCGTCAATACCGTGTCACGCCTCGATGGTCGCCTCGTCGATCAGCATCACCGGGATGTCGTCCTTGATCGGGTAGACGCGGTGGCAACGCTCGCACTTGAGAGCGGTGTCCTGCTTGACGAGGTGTACCGGTGCTTTGCACTCGGGGCACACGAGGATACTGAGAAGTTCCGGGTCCACGGCCATAGCGGCACTATGATATCTCCATGCTCACTCTCGCGAGCGTGGTGCTCTGCGTCGCGCTGCAGTCACCAGCCCCACCCGCGCCGGCCCTCGCTGACGCGTACTTCTACTTCCTCCAGGGACGCATGCTCGAAGGTCGCGGTGATGTGCCCGGTGCGATTGCCGCATACAAGCGTGCGGTGGAGCTCGAGCCCAAGGCCTCCGCCGTGCACGCCGAACTCGCCGGCGTGTATGCGCGCGCTGGGCGTGCGGTCGATGCCATCAGTGAAGGCGAAGCCGCACTCGCGATCGACAAGACGGATCGCGAGGCGAATCGGATTCTCGGCCTGGTGCAGGCCTCACTCGCGGAGAATCTCTCCGAGGGGCCTCGGCAGACCCAGTTGATGGGGGAGGCGATTGGCCATCTGGAACAGGCGCTTGTCGGCGCGCGTGATCCGGGGGCAGAGCTCACACTCGGGCGCCTCGACGTGCGCACGAACCGTTTGCCCAAGGCCATCGATACACTCCGCAATTTTCTCTTCGACAATCCGGGCTACCCGGAGGCCGTGATGCTGCTCGCCGAAGCGCACGAACGCAGCGGCCACATCAATGACGCGATCGACACACTCGCGCCGCTCGCCTCCGCGCCCGGCGCTCCGGCCGACGCGCAGACCGCGATGGCCGGGCTCTACGAGCGCGCGGATCGCTGGAAGGACGCGGCCGCATTGTGGGGCGCGCTTGCCGCGAAAGTGCCCGATGCGTCCTACCGCATTCAGCAGGCCACCGCGCTCATGAATTCGGGCAGTGTCACG
>Ga0114969_10001426_pt1 | contig 20320 bp, 15 predicted proteins | sample M_130807_MF_Meta_FD_87316 | JGI IMG/M metagenome (GOLD analysis project Ga0114969, IMG submission 87316) | Freshwater microbial communities from Lake Montjoie, Canada to study carbon cycling - M_130807_MF_MetaG | ecosystem: Environmental > Aquatic > Freshwater > Lake | place: Lake Montjoie...
GCAAAAATAATCGCTGATTTTATAGTACTCGGTCGCAAACGAATACAAATAATTGTAATTACTATTTAATAATTCGAAAGTTTATAAATAAGCAGTATTTTTGAACCATGACTATAATCCTTCTAGGTATAACTATTATTATTTCCTTACTTGGTTTCTCCAATGAAATGATAAAAAGAAAACTAATCTGCACTCCTTATTTAATTCATCATCATAAAGAATGGTGGCGAATGTTAACTTCTGGATTTATCCATGCCGATTTCATGCATTTACTTTTTAATATGTTTGTGCTCTATGGTTTCGGGCAAGTAGTAGAAAGTTATTACGACGCACTCTTTGGTGTTAATGGAACAGCGAATTTTATTATGCTTTATTTAACTGCTATCGTTATTGCAAATGCACCTTCATTAGTAAAATACAAAGACGCTACTTTTTATAATTCTTTGGGCGCCTCGGGAGGTGTAGCTGCAATATTATTTGCGGCAATATTATTTGATCCATGGAATAAGATTTATTTGTTTGGTGTGATTGGAATACCAGGAATTGTATTAGGCCCACTCTACTTGTTTTATGAATATCGTTCAGGACAAAGAGCAAACGACCATATTAATCACGATGCCCATTTTTGGGGAGCAATATTCGGAATTGTATTTACCATTATTTTAAGTCCGAAAATAGTTTTGCATTTTATTGATCAACTAGTAAATAATTTCCCATTTTAAAATGATAACTTCAATTTTAAATGGTGAAATAATTAATAGCGATGCACAAGGCTCATTGCAAATCAATCGTAGTTTTTTATATGGTGATGGTTTCTTTGAAACTATGCGTTTTGTGAATCGAAAAATTGCTTTTGAAGAGGATCATTGGGCAAGGATTCGAAAAAGCATCGAATTACTGTTGCTTAATATTGAAACAATTCCTGATCAGCAAAAATTGTTAGAAGAAATAAATGCGTTAGTTAAAACGAATAAAATCACTTCATCTGCAAGAGTTCGCTTAACAGTATTTCGTAATGCTGATGGTTTTTATTCACCACAAAATAATCAGTCGGGATATTTTTTATCTTGCTTTCCTTTGGTTGATAAAATTGATAATTACAAAGATGGAATTCGTGTAGGAATTTATAAAGAGCAAAAAAAAATAGCTGGAAAATTTTCGCATTTGAAGTCAACAAGCGCGCAACTTTACGTAATGGCAGGTGCTTACGCTAAAGAAAATAATCTCGACGACGTTTTAATATTGAATCATAACAACAATTGTATTGAGAGTTCGAGTTGTAATTTATTTTTAGTGAAAGATAGAACGTTGCTTACTCCTCCCCTTTCAGAAGGTTGTGTGGATGGCATTTTTAGACGAAATATTTTGCGTGCAGCGAATGAATTAGGAATTCAGGCGCATGAATCTATCGTCACAGAAATGGACTTAACGGATGCCGATGAACTATTTCTTAGCAATGTAGTTCGTGGAATTCAAACCATCAAAAAGATGGATGAAGAAAAATACACAAATTCAATTACAAAAAAGATTAGCGATTACTTTAAAGAGTATTATATCTAATATTACGATCCTAACTCCTGCAACTGTAACCAACGCATCGATTTTTCGTCAATCGTGGTTTCTGCAGTCTTGTAATCAGCAGCTATCTTCTGCATTTTATCATGAGGAATCGAACCATCATTCATCATATCCATTAACACTTTTTTCTTCTTCTCTAAAAGCTCTAATTCCTTTTCAATTTCTTTAAGTTCATGTTGTTCTTTAAAACTTAATTTGTTTTTTTTCTTAGGAGGTTCTGGCTTCTTCTCTTCAACAACTTCAACTTTAGCAACAGGTTTTTTCTTATTTGGAAGATCCTCTAGTTTTTCACGATATTCCGTATAATTACCATGAATATCTTTTACTTTTCCAGTGCCTTCCAAAACAAAAACGTGATCTACTAATCGATCCATAAAATAACGATCATGGGTTACCATCAATAAACATCCTTGATAACCTTCCAAAAATTCTTCAAGTATATTTAAGGTAACAATATCCAAATCATTGGTAGGCTCATCCAAAATCAAGAAGTTCGGATTCTTCAATAAAATTGTAAGAAGATACAATCGCTTTTTCTCTCCACCACTCAACTTCGAAACAAAAGTATGTTGCTTAGATCCTGCAAAGTTGAAATGATTTAAAAATTGCGAAACACCAATCCAATTCCCATCACCCGTCTCTACATATTCAGCAATTTCTTTTACAACATCAATCACGCGTTTATCCTCAGGTAAGGTCATTCCTTGTTGCGAATAATATCCAAATACAACGGTCTCACCTGTCTTAACTTTTCCTTGATCCGGTTTCACCAACTCCATAATGATATTCAATAACGTTGATTTACCAGCACCATTTCTACCAATTAATCCAATCTTTTCTCCTCTCTTAAACACATAAGAAAAATCTTTTAACAATAATCTACCATCGTAAGTCTTACAAATATTTTCCAGCTCCAAAATTTTACTTCCTAAGCGATTCATCTGCATGGTCATCTCCATTTTACCCTCAGCCTTACGACCTCTCGCTTTATCTTCTGTTTCATAAAACGAATCCTGACGAGATTTAGATTTAGTAGTACGCGCCTTAGGTTGGCGACGCATCCACTCCAACTCACGACGATATAAATTTCTTGCTTTATCAACACTGGCTCTTTCATTCATCTCACGTTCTTCTTTGCGCTCAAGATAATAAGCATATCCGCCATTGTAAATATACATCTGACCATTATCAATCTCTGCAATTGTATTGCAAACACCATCTAAGAAATATCGATCATGGGAAATCAATAATATCGATTTATTTAATCTACGTAAGTAATTTTCTAACCACTCGATCATATCCAAATCCAAATGATTCGTTGGCTCATCGAGTAATAATAATTCATGGTCTTCAATCAATAATCTTGCAAGTGCCATTCTCTTTTTCTGCCCACCCGACATCTCACTAACAGGTTTATTCAAGTCATGTAAACCCAAACGACCTAAAACCTCGGATGCTCGAGCCTCATAATCCCAACCATTCAAACTATCTAACTTATCAATCACCTCTTGCAATTTGTAATGATCTGCATTTTCACCTTGCTCTAGCAGACTTTCATACTCACCAATAGCATGCAAAACAGGATGACCGGGCTCAAAAATGCAATCCATAATGGAAGCGCCAGGAACGAAATAAGGATCTTGCTCTAAATAACCTATCCGTAAGTCACTTCTATAGGACACTTTACCAGTATCTGCTTTATCGCGACCGGCAATTATTCGCAAAAGGGTGGTTTTACCTGATCCATTAGCCGCAATCATCGCCATTTTCTGGCCTTCACTCAAAGAAATATCAATATCCTTAAAAAGAGGCGTTTCGTTATAAGCCTTAGTTAGTTTTTCCGCTGTAAATACATTCATGGGGCAAAGGTAACCAATGTGCCAATATGCTAATGTGCTTATATGCTAATTTGCCAATGGAAAAATGGGTTAAATGTAATTTGAAAATGCCCAACCCCCAATAACTTAAATGCTAATACTCACTCTGTAATACTTTAGTTTTCAAACCAAATGATAATTTAAAAATGAAATAATTTAAAGATGAGATGTTCAAAATCCATCAGCAATTAAAGATAAGTTCAATTTGAAAATTATAACACAATATTAACGTTCTATGAAATAGGCTCATAAAGTCCTAAGCCAAAGTAAACTAATAAATCGCAAAGGACAAAAAGTACTTGTAATTGAAAATATTTTAAGAAACTAAAATTGATCTTTTTAGGGGATACATTCGTATCCCTCCCTACCCAAATATACAAAAAAAATTCGAGTTAGTCGGTCGCAAACGAATATAAGTAATTGTAAATGGCTGATGGCAATTTAAATCCCTTATCTATCAAGGTTTGGAAATGCTCATCTTTTAAAAAATCCAAATAATCATGTAAATGCTTAGTTTCTTCGAATTGATAAATTTTTATCTTTAGAGGGTGGAAAAATTGAATTATGTTAGGGCTGCAAAGGCGGAAATACCTGTTATACATGCGCTTGCAGTGAAAATTTGGAGGAAGCACTATCCAAGTATTATCACCAATGAGCAAATTGAATATATGCTCGGAAAAATGTATTCGGCTGAAGCCCTTTTGAAACAAATACATGAAGGTCATGTTTTTTGGATTGTTTACGAACATGAAACGCCTTTAGGTTACCTATCCTATCATAGTATTGGACCTGGAGAATATTTTCTAAATAAATTTTATGTAGATGTTGATCGTCATCGTAAAGGAATTGGTCAGCAACTGTTTGACCATGCTTTTTTCCATCTTACTGATATAAGAACTATTCGTTTAACGGTAAACCGAAAAAATCATATCGCTATTAATTACTATTTTAAAAATGGCTTCACGATAGAAGAAGTTAAAGATTTTGATATTGGCGAAGGCTACGAAATGAATGACTTTATAATGTTAAAAAAGGTGATAGAGCCCCTCAATTAATTAACTAATTTTACACTTTAATTAATCCCAAAAATTCCTATGGCTGGCAATACTTTCGGTGAATTATTTCGTGTTACCAGTTTTGGTGAATCACACGGTGCTGGGATAGGTGTTGTTATTGATGGCTGCCCCTCAGGATTAGATATTGATAATGAATTTATTCAACTTCAACTTGATCGTCGTAAACCCGGCCAAAGTCATATTACTTCTCAACGAAAAGAAGATGATATCTTAGAAATTCTATCAGGCGTTTATAAGGGAAAATCCACTGGAGCTCCTCTTACATTTTTTATAAAAAACAAAGATCAACGCTCTACGGATTACAGTCACTTGGAAACTGCTTACCGACCAAGTCATGCTGATTTTACTTATGATCAAAAGTATACTGTTCGTGACTTCAAAGGTGGTGGCAGATCTTCTGCTCGTGAAACTGCAGCTAGAGTAATGGCAGGTGCAATAGCTCAATTAATATTGCATCATTATGGAATTAATATTCAAGCTTATGTTAGTCAGGTAGGTTCCATAAAAATCGATAGTGATTACACTCAACTAGATTTAAATTCGATTGATAATAATATATTACGTTGTCCTGATCAGCAATTAGCTGAACAAATGATTGCATTAATTGAAGAAATAAAAAAAGCTGGCGATACTATTGGAGGTGTTGTTTCGTGTGTAATTCACAATGTTCCTATTGGATTAGGAGAGCCCATTTTTGATAAACTCCAAGCGGATTTAGCGAAAGCAATGCTAAGTATTAATGCTGTTAAAGGATTTGATTATGGCTCAGGTTTCGAAAGCTTAGGAATGAAAGGTTCACAACATAATGATGTTTTTGAATCGAAAATTGATCTTAAAGGAGATTTAATTTTTAGCACCAAAACTAACTATTCGGGTGGAATTCAAGGAGGAATTAGCAACGGACAACCTATTTATTTTAGAGTGGCGTTTAAACCTGTTTCGACGATAATGCAAGCTCAAGATTCTGTTGATAAAGATGGAAATTCGGTTTCATTAGAGGGAAAAGGTCGTCACGATCCGTGTGTAGTTCCTAGAGCTGTTCCTATCGTAGAAGCAATGGCGGCTATTGTTTTAGTGGATCACTTACTGAGAAACAAAACCGCGAAGCTTTAAACATATTTCAAAATAGGTAGCGGATACAATAATAGTTCAAATTCATTGTAAAAAATATTGTAAAATTAGTCAAGTAAACATTAAACCCGAACAACTTTGCGTTATCACCATTGAAAATAAAAATCAATTCAAAATGTTAAAAAAAACTATTGCTGGAATCGGCATTTTAATCCTACTTGTTTTAGGTGCAGCCATAATCCTTCCTATTGTTTACAAAGATAAAATTGTAGCAATGGTTAAGGAGGAAGCCAATAAAAATGTAAATGCTAAAGTTGATTTTGGTGAATTTGATTTAACAATAATTCGAAGTTTCCCAAATTTCACAATTAGTATTAATAATTTAAGTGTTATTGGTGTTGCCCCTTTTGCAGGAGATACTTTAACAGCAATCAAAGAATTAGATTTTACTATTGATGTAATGAGTGTAATTAAAGGTGGTCAGATTGATATAAAATCAATTCATTTGGATGAACCATTAATTAATTTGTTTGTTTTAAAAGATGGAAAAGCGAATTGGGATATTGCAAAACCTGATAGCTCTGCAACTCCATCATCAGAACCAACGAAATTTAAAGTTGCTTTAAGAAAATATAGTATCAACAAAGGAATTATTCATTACGATGATGCATCAATGGGCTTTAAGATGAATCTTGATAATTTGAATCATGATGGAAGTGGTGATTTTACGCAAGATTTATTTTTACTACGAACAAATACTTCTGTTGAAGCCATGAATTTATGGTATGGAGGTGTTAAATATTTTCATAACATCAACACAAAAATTAAAGCCGATCTTGATATGGATATGGCGAATATGAAATTTACTTTTAAAGAGAATGAAATTTCATTAAATGAATTAGTATTAGGTTTAGATGGATTTGTTGCAATGCCAAAAGAAGATATTGCAATGGATCTAAAATTTGAAGCGAAGAAAAATGAGTTCCGTAATTTTTTATCACTTGTTCCGGGAATTTATACTGGTAGCTTTAAAGATTTAAAATCGTCGGGAACTCTTAGCTTGAAAGGATTTGTAAAAGGAATTTATAATGATAAAAAAATGCCAGGATTTGGATTAAATGTAAAAATTCAAAGTGGTAAATTTCAATATCCATCCTTACCAGTTGCTGTAAATAATGTTTCTCTTGTTTTAGATATAAAAAATCCTGATGGTGTTCCTGATCACACAGCAATCGATTTAAATAAATTACATGTTGATTTAGGTACTGAACCCTTCGATGCTCATTTAAAAGTTAGAACACCTGTAAGCAATGCAAATTTAAATGGTGCCGTTATAGGAAAAGTAAACTTTGCAAATATTAGTAAGATCGTTCCATTAGAAGCAGGAACTTCGATCACAGGATTAATGTTGGCTAATTTATCATTCGATGGAAGAATGTCGGCGATTGAGCAAAAACGTTACCAAGATTTTAAAGCTGCGGGATCATTATCTTTAAATGATTTTAATTATTCAAGTAAAGATTATAAACAAGGATTTGAATTGAAGCAGTTAGCATTAACATTCAACCCACAAAATGTTACCTTAAATAATTTAGTTGCGCGCATGGGCTCTAGTGATTTTAATGCAACAGGATCATTAGATAATTTACTTGCTTATATGTTTAAAAAAGAAACACTAAAAGGCAGTATGAACTTAAGAAGCGCTCAAATTAATCTAGCTGATTTCCAATCAAACAATGCTGCTGTTACAACCACAGATACAACGCCAATGTCGTTGATAGAAATTCCTACTAATTTAGATTTTACGGTAACAACAACAATTGGAAAAATTATTTACGACAACGTAATTCTTGAAAATTTGGCAGGAAGTGTTGTTATTCGTGATCAAGTATTAGACATGAATAATTTATCTTTTAACACCTTAGGTGGATCTATGAAACTTAGTGGAACTTATGCGACAAAAGTTCGCAAAGAAGCGGACATGAAATTTGAAATGGACATTAAAGGCTTTGATATTCAACAAACGGTAAAAACATTTAACTTCGTAAAGAAAATGGCTTCCATTGCGGAAAAAACTAGCGGAAGATTTAATACTACCATGAATTTTAATGGCAAACTTGATGAACATCTGCAACCCAAAATACAAACCTTAAATGGAGACGGAAAATTAAGTACTATGAATATTGTCATCTCTCAATTTCCTCCATTGGTAAAAGTTGCTGATGTATTGAAAATGGATCAATTTAAACAATTAGCTATAAGTAATACAAATATTAGTTTTAAATTTAAAGATGGCAGAGTAAATGTTGATCCATTTGATGTAAATCTAGCAGGAGTAAATACGAATATCAAAGGAAGCTCTGGTTTCGATCAAACTATCGATTACACATTAGGCATGAACATACCAACAAGTAAACTTCCTGCACAAGCAACTAGTGTGTTAAATGGATTAATATCAAAAGCCAACGCAAATGGAGCGACCGTGAAGTTGGGTGAAACCATAAAAGTGAATGCTTTAATTGGCGGAACAGTAAATAATCCAACAGTAAAAACCGACTTAAAAGATGCTGGGAAAGCAGCAGCTAATGAGTTAAAAGAAAAAGTAAAAGAAGAGTTCGATAAACAGAAAAAGGATTTAGAAGACAAAGCTAAAGTTGAGGCTGATCGTATAAAAAAAGAAACTGAAGACCATGTTAAATCGGAAGTCGATAAAGCAAAAAAAGAAGCGGAAACTAAGGTAAAAGCGGAAATTGAAAAAGCTAAAAAAGATGCAACCCAAAAGGCGAAAGATGCATTAAATAGTTTATTCAAAAAATAATACTAAAGCCAATATATTTTAACATAATTATAATATTCGACAACTACTTAAAACCATGAAAAAGATCATCCTCCTTCTAGCAATACCATTCTTGATGAACTCTTGCAACAGAAACCCAGAAAATGTAACCGTTATTTATGATACTATTCCAGCAAATACGGATACAGATTTTAACATAATACAGGAAACTACACAATCCTTCGTGGGTGTACTTCCATGTGCTGATTGTGGTGGCATTTTAACTGAGCTAGAAATTAATACCGATAGTATATCCTATATTTTAAAAGAAACTTATCAAGCAAAAAAAGATGGTGATTCTGTTTTAACATCAAAGGGACAATATATTCGAAATTTATCTCAAGGTGACGCTTCTATAATTTACCAACTCAATTCAACAAGTCCTGACCAAGTAAAATACTTTAAAGCTCTTGGCGATAGCGCTGTAGTAATGCTCGATAAACAACAAAAAGAAATAGTAAGTAAATTAAATTATAGGTTGGTGAAGAAGTAATAGACCTTTCACATTTTAATTATTTTACTTTTGAATTTTAAAAGATCTCACTCGATCCCTCCGAAGGACCGAAGGTTGATTCGAAGTGAAAAAATATAATTTATGTGAGTATTTTAATTCGTAATTTTAGTTCGTAATTTTTAATTGTTTTCAAAGACCTCCATTGATCCCTCCGAATGAGAGAAGATTTAATTCGAAGAAAAAATTGAATAGTGAATTCTTAATTCTTAATTCCCTTCCAAATTAAGTTCTCCTTCCCACTTACTCACCACCGCCGTTGCTACTGCGTTACCAATAACATTTGTTGCTGAGCGGCCCATATCTAGTAATTGATCAACGCCGAGTAATAAAAGTAATCCACCTTCGGGGATATTAAATGCAGAGAGCATTCCGGCAATAACAACAAGCGACGCTCGAGGGACGCCCGCCATACCTTTACTTGTTACCAAAAGCATCATCATCATTGTGATTTCTTGCTGCAAGGATAAATTTATTCCATATGCCTGAGCAATAAATACAGTAGCAAAAGTCATGTACATGATAGAGCCATCAAGGTTAAAAGAATAGCCCAATGGCAATACAAAACTGATGATACGTTTACTACAACCGAACTTCTCCAATGCCTCAATGGTTTTAGGAAAGGCGGATTCACTTGAAGCCGTGGAGAAAGCTAATAAAATTGGTTCTTTTATGTTTTTTAATAATCGGATGAAAGGTATTTTTAACGAATAACAAATCGATCCTAATATCACTAAACCGAAAAATAATAATCCAAAATAAAAACAGGCAATCAAATAAATGTAAGCTCCAATAATTCCAATACCTTGCTTTGCAACTACTGCCGCTATGGCGCCAAAAACTCCTATAGGAGCAAATAACATCACATAATTGGTAACTTTAAACATGATATGAGAAATCCCCTCAAAAGCATGAACAATACTTTTTGCCTTCTCACCCAAAGATGCCGCTGCAACACCAAAGAAAAGCGAAAAGATAACGATAGGTAAAATCTCATTATTTGCCATCGCTTCAAAAACGGATTTCGGAATTACATGTGAAATAAATTCCTTTAAGCTAGGTGCGGCTTTTGCCAATCCAGTTGTCGAATCCATCGGAGGCAACGGCAAATGCATCACAGTTCCTGGTTCAAAAATATTTACAAGTATTAATCCTAAGGATAAAGCGAGTATTGTAGCCACTTGAAAATAAAGCAAGGTTTTTACCCCAATACGCCCTACAGACTTAAAATCGCCAACCTTTGCAACACCCACAACTAAGGTGCTAAACACTAAAGGAGCAATGATCATTTTTATTAATCTAAGAAATATATCGCTGAGTATCTGAATGTTACTTGCAAATGCTTCGTAATGTTCGGGATCAGGATTAAATTCTCGATAGAGGTATCCAACAAGGATTCCCAGCAGCATGCCGAGAAAGATACGGGTGGTAAGGGTGATTTTCATAAGTTTCGCTGTTTCCAAAAATAGGTTAAAACGTAATATCTACAGCGTTTTTGCACAGGCTTAAAGGAGGCTATTTGCTATATTTGCCAACTATTTTACATTATGGAAATCCCTAAAACCTATAACCCTACTGAAGCCGAAGCTAAATGGTATCCTCATTGGATGAACAACGGCTATTTTCATTCCGAGCCCGATGAGCGCGAGCCTTACACAATTTTGATCCCTCCGCCTAACGTAACTGGAGTTTTACACATGGGTCATATGTTGAACAATACTATTCAAGATGTGTTGATTCGTCGCGCACGAATGCTAGGAAAAAATGCTTGTTGGGTACCTGGAACGGATCATGCCTCGATCGCTACTGAAGCGAAGGTGGTAGCTATGCTTCGTGAAAAAGGTATCAAGAAATCAGATCTTACTCGTGAACAATTTCTCTCCTATGCATGGGAATGGAAAGAAAAATATGGTGGAATAATTTTAAGTCAGCTAAAAAAGTTAGGTGCTTCATGCGATTGGGAACGAACGCGTTTCACTATGGAGGATGATTTAAGTGAAGCTGTTATTGATGTTTTTATTGATCTCCATAAAAAAGGCTACATCTATCGCGGTATGCGAATGGTAAACTGGGATCCTGCCGGATTAACTGCTGTTAGTGATGAGGAGGTTATCCATAAAGAAGTACAATCGAAATTATATTATGTTCGTTATGTTCTTGTTGATAAAGATGAAGCATACAACAATGATGACGCCAATGCCAGACAAGTTAAATTTGATAAAGGCGAGTATATAACGATTGCAACTGTTCGTCCAGAAACTATTTTAGGTGATACTGCTGTTTGTGTGCATCCCGATGATGATCGCTTCAAAAATTTGCATGGAAAATTTGCTGTAATTCCATTTGTAAATCGTCGTGTTCCAATTATTCAAGATGATTATATTACGATTGAATTTGGGACTGGTGCGTTGAAGGTTACTCCTGCTCATGATCAAAATGATTATAGCTTAGGAATTAAACATAAACTTGAAGTTATTGATACGCTTAATGCAGATGGAACTTTAAGTGCCGCAGCAAAATTTTATGTAGGTGAAGATCGATTTATCGTTCGTAAAAAAATTACGAAAGATTTAGATGCGCTCGGACATATTATAAAGGTAGAAGAATATCAAAATAAAGTTGGATATAGCGAGCGTACCGATGCTGTTATAGAACCTCGTTTGAGTATGCAATGGTTTGTGAAGATGAAAGATTTTTCGAAACCTGCGCTTACAGCTGTATTAGATGGCGAAGTAAAATTGATTCCTGAAAAGTTTATCAATACGTACAAGCATTGGATGGAAAACGTTCACGACTGGTGTATCTCTCGTCAGCTTTGGTGGGGACAACGTATTCCGGTTTGGTACGATACGAAAGGAAATTTTGTTGTTGCAAAAACTTCGGAGGAAGCGATTGCTTTATTCAAGAAAGATCAACCAACGATTACTGTTGCAGATATTCGTCAAGATGAAGATGTATTAGATACATGGTTCTCATCATGGCTGTGGCCAATATCAGTTTTTGATGGCTTCAAGGATCCAAATAACAAGGATATCAATTACTATTACCCTACTAACGATTTAGTTTCTGCTCCCGAAATTTTATTTTTCTGGATTGCTAGGATGATCATCGTTGGTTATGAATACAGAGGCCAAAAACCTTTTAACAATGTTTACTTAACAGGTATCGTTCGCGATAAGTTAGGACGTAAAATGAGTAAATCGTTAGGAAATTCTCCTGACCCACTTGACCTTATTGCAAAGCATGGTGCTGATGGTGTTCGTACAGGAATGTTGTTTTCTTCTCCTGCTGGCAATGATTTGCCTTTTGATGAAAGTTTATGCGAACAAGGAAGAAATTTTGCCAATAAAGTTTGGAATGCGTTCCGATTGATTAAAGGATGGGAAGTTGATAACACAATTCCGCAACCGGAGGCAAATAAAGTTTCTATTGATTGGTTCGATGCTCGTTTTAATGAAGCATTAGCTGAGATCAATGATCATTACGACAAGTATCGAATTTCTGATGCTTTGATAAGTATGTACAAATTAATTTGGGATGATTTCTGTGCTTGGTATCTTGAATTAATAAAACCTGCCTATCAACAACCTATTGATAAAGCAAGTTATGATGCAACGGTTGATGCCTTCGAGAAAATCTTGAAGATCATGCAACCTTTTATGCCATTTATTGCAGAAGAAATTTGGCATTTACTCCGTGAAAGAGATAATGGTGATGATATCATTATAGCGCTATGGCCTACTGTAGAAAAATACGACTCGAATTTACTTTCATCTTTTGCGCTTGCTACAGAAATTATTTCTGAGGTGAGAAATTTCCGTCAGAATAAAAATATTTCTCCTAAAGAATCATTAGAGTTATTTTATGATATTAAAGGAAATGCTTCAACTCTTAATTTATTTGCTGGTGCTATTTGTAAGTTAGGGAATTTATCGCAGCTTAAGCAAGTAACTAAAAAACCTGAAGGATCATTTACTTTAGTTATCAAAAATTTTGAATGTTATATTCCAGTTACAGATTCAGTAGATAAAGAAGTTGAAAAGGAGAAGTTAGAAAAAGAGATGGAATACACCAAAGGATTTTTAAATTCTGTTGTAACAAAATTAAGCAATGAACGTTTTGTAAATAATGCGAAGACAGAAATTGTTCAAGCAGAACAGAAGAAAAAATCGGATGCAGAAGCAAGAATTAAAGCGATCGAAGAAGCACTTTCTTCTTTGTAAAATATATTAATTATGTCGATGCTCACTCAGCGTCAGCTTTTTTTGAATCATGTTGCACAAACAAGTCCTACTCCTTTGGGTTTAGAGATTGTTCGTGCAGAAGGAATCTATCTTTATGATTCATCCGGCAAATCGTATATGGATATGATTAGCGGTATTGCGGTAAGCTCCGTTGGACATCGTCATCCGCATGTTTTAAATGCGATATATGAGCAGCTAGATAAATATATGCACCTCATGGTGTATGGCGAATATGTTCAAAGTCCGCAGGTAAAACTAGCCACAAAAATTGCATCCCTCCTACCCGGTTTAGACGCAGTTTACTTCGTAAATTCAGGAGCCGAAGCTGTTGATGGAGCTTTAAAACTTGCGCGACGAGCTACTGGAAGAAAAAAAATCTTTTCTTTTAAAAATGCATATCATGGAAGTTCAACAGGAGCATTAAGTTTGATGAGTGATAATTATTTTACTGACCCTTTTAAACCTTTACTTCCTGAAGTTTATCATTTACCTCCGAACGACTATACTTCTTTAGATTTAATTGATGATTCAACAGCAGGAGTCTTTGTTGAAATTATTCGTGGTGAAACAGGTGCTGAAGTTGTAGATCCAGAATTCTTAAAGGCAATTCGCAAAAGATGTACTGAAACTGGCGCATTAGTTATCGCTGACGAGATACAAACTGGATTTGGCAGAACTGGCTCTTTCTTTGCCTTCACTCCCCTTTCATTTACACCTGATATACTTGTACTCGCAAAGGGAATGGGTGGCGGAATGCCAATCGCTGCCTTCGTAGCACCAAAATCATTAATGCAGACGCTAACACACGATCCAGTACTCGGACATATTACCACCTTTGGAGGACATCCAGTAAGTTGTGCAGCAAGTTTAGCGACAATTGAAGTTATTGAAAATTTAAATATTGAAGAGCGAGTTCCAAAATTAGAGGCAATTATTAGAATGCAATTAGTGCATCCATTAATAAAATCAATTTCAGGAAAAGGATTATTGTTAGCAATTGATTTAGGCAATGAACCAACAACACAAAAAGTAATCGCCAATTGTTTGAAAAATGGAGTTATTACCGATTGGTTCTTATTCGCTGCTCATAAATTAAGACTTGCACCTCCATTAACAATTACAGAAACAGAATTACAATCTGCTTGCGATAAAATATTATTGTCGCTTGATCAATCATTATAAAGCTTAACGTAAAAAATTTAGTTACATTTTACATTAACAAATTTAAACAACATGAACGTACTAATTATTGAAGACGAAAGGAGCCTTTCCCACGAGATGGAAATTTATCTTACCCGTCAAAATTATAATTGTGATGTTGCCTTTAATGGCAAGAGTGGCTCAGAAAAAATTCAAGTAAATAATTATGATTTTGTATTACTAGATCTTGGTCTTCCTGATATGGATGGATTAGATCTTTTACGGGAAGCAAGAAAGAAAGGTAGTGAAGCATCTTTTATAATTCTAACCGCTCGAGGAGAAGTTGAAGATAAAATTACTGGACTTGATTTAGGTGCAGATGATTATATTCCAAAACCATTTTCGTTAGCCGAATTACAATCACGTATGCAGGCTATTCTTCGTCGTAAGCACGGATTAAAAACAAATATTATGTCGATTCAAGATTTTGATATTGACATTCAAAACCGTACGGTTTCCTGTAAAGGAAATGCAATCAATCTTACTAAAAAAGAATTTGATTTACTACATTATTTAGCTTTGCATAAAAACAGAGTAATTACAAGAATGCAATTAACAGAGCATATTTGGGGCGATGTATTAGAAGATGATTATGAATCAAATTATATTGATGTGCATGTAAAAAATCTTCGTAAAAAATTATCTGCTCAAGCATCCATCGAATGGTTTGAAACCGTTCGTGGTGTTGGATATAGAGTTAATCCATAAGTATATAATTAAATTAAATATCAAACTTAAATGCGTTATTGATGAATTTCTCCTTAAAAAGACCAATGACATTGCAAGTAAAGTTTGCTATTTACAATGCTATTTCAAAGTCATTAATTATACTTGCTTTTGTTGCAATTATTCCAATTTTTGTAGAGAAGATAGCTTATGATCATATTGACCGAAGATTAACTGCACGTAGCGAGAAAGTAATTCGAATTATTCAACGTGGTGGTATTGATGATATCGTTTTAGAGCAAGATTGTAGCTTCGAGAGTTATAGCATCTTAAAAGAAGAATTTGTAGCCATATATCCAATTTTAAATCCACGCGAGCATAAGCATGCTACCGAAATAAAAAACGAGGCTTGGTCGATTGAAGGTGAACGATTAGAACATCGGATTTATCGCAGAACATTTGTTTATGATAATCAATTATACGAATTAAATATTGGAGAAGGAATTGGAAATATAGAAGAATTAAAATCTACCTTACAAAGACTTTCCTTATGGAGTATGCTTGCCATCATTTCACTCTCTGTATTTTTAGATCTTGGCTTTGTTCGATTACTTCTTCGTCCACTAAATAAAATTATCCTAAATAAACTAAAGCCAGTACCCTCTCCAGCATCTTTCGACTTTACAACTATCCCTAGCAATACCTACGAGTTTTATAAGCTTGATCAGCGTATAAATGAAATGATGCATCAATTAAAGGATGCTTTTCAGATAGAGAAAGAATTCATTACTAATGTATCTCATGAATTACAAACACCAATAAGTATTGTACAAAATCGACTAGAAAATATTATTGTAGAAGGAAATGCTCCTGATGCAATTATTGTTCGACTTTCTGATTCTCAACGAACACTAAATCGAATGAGTAAAATTATTAAAGCGTTACTTTTAATATCGAAAATTGAGAATGATCAATATATTAAAACTGACAAAATAAAAATTAAAGATTTATTAGAGGAGATTCTTGAAGAAATTGATGATCGTTTAAATCAAAAAAATATTCGTTTAACTAAAAATTTTTATGACGATATTGAAATTTATCCTTGTAACAAGGCTTTGCTTTTCACATTATTCTCCAACTTAATCAATAATGCAATTAAGTATAATAAGGAAAACGGTTCAATAACAATTACCACTCATATTATAAATAATAAATTTACGATTGAAATTCGTGATACAGGAATTGGAATTGATACGTCTGAACTTGTAGCTATTTTTGATCGCTTCAAACGTCTAAATAAAAATGAAGCAGAAGGTTACGGACTTGGACTACCAATTGTAAAAACGATTGCAGCTTTTCATAATATTGATATCGATGTAACATCTGATCCAGAAATTGGAAGTGTATTTACATTGAAGATAAATTAAAAAAATCTACTAATCTTAATCGTATTTTTCCCAAGTTCTTGCTTTTATTGCTTCACTATGTGCATCAATAATACATGCTGAATCTACATCGCCAAATTTCGTTGCCACACTAGATGCAAGAGTTGAAACTTTTATTGCTTCATCATACTCCTGACCTAAATACAAAAACCAACTATATTCATCAAGCGTATGGCAATCAGTCATTGCTTCTTTATTAAAACGAATATTATAAGTGTAAAACCTTTTGTGAGGTGACATCCACGAGGTAGTTGCAGAAAGTCCTAACGCCATTAGTAAAACCATAATTCTTCCACCAGGCAACTGACCAGGTTCGAATAACGTCATCAATAATGAAATTACAGAAACAAATAATGCGGCTGCCATTAAAATCAAAGTGCCGCCAAAAAAATTCACTTCGAAAAGGTAAAAAATCAGCCAGGAGGCTGTCGCAATTCCAAGCCATCCTGCTGTTCTTTTAACACCCGGTTTATTGCGAAATAATCTTATTAAATTTAAAATGATTAATCCTGCTAAGGCAGATAACATCACCGTAGTATGCAATGGTAAATTAAATAAATCCATTACGATTCCTGCTATAAAAACCAGGAAAATAATTAGCTCAATCATGGTCAGCGATTTTAAATTATAACGGAAAGTTATGTAGAATCTTGCACATGAAGAAAAAAAATTAACTAAACCCTAAATTAAACCAAGTACCATTTGAGATTATGTCTTCTGCTTTTTCTTTTTAGCAGCTGGAAAAAGTACGTTATTTAAAATTAATCGGTAACCAGGAGAATTAGGATGAAGACTAAGATCCGTTTGAGGATCGCCAACCATGTGCTGGTAATCTTCCGGATCATGACCACCATAAAATGTCCATGTTCCTTTTCCATATTCACCATGAATATATCTTGCTTCGCCAGCCGCTTTATTATCCCCCATAATCAAAACCTCAGGCTTAATAAACTCTTTAGCAAACGACGTTGTTTGACCCATAAAACCCTTAATAACTTGCTCATGATCTTGGCATAACATGGTAGGAACGGGATCCCATTTCGCCGAAAATTCGAAAATGGTAAATACATCTTCATTTTTGGGAACACGACGTACACCAGTCATATCGATATTTGAAAATTCGTATTCTAAAGGATTTGTAACTAACTTAAAATTACGAAAAGCAAAACACTTACTATAATCCAATTTGCTATTGTAATCAGGTGTTGTACCATCACCGTCATAAATTTTTTCACAAATATCAAGACCTTCAGATGCTAGAGCAATATCATAGCTATCAGTTCCAGAACACATCGAAAACAAGAAGCCACCACCTGCTGTAAAGTCACGAATTTTTTCAGCCACAGCTAATTTCATTTGTGATACTTTGTTGTATCCTAACTTATGCGCCATACCTTCATCCGTTCGCACTTGCTCTTGGTACCAAGTAGCTGTGTGATACATTGCATAAAACTTTCCGTATTGACCAGTAAAATCTTCATGATGCATGTGAAGCCAATCATATAACGGAAGTTTACCAGATAAAATCTCTTCATCATAAACTACATCATAAGGAATCTCGGCATATGTTAAAACTAAAGTTACTGCATCATCCCAAGGTAATTTATCCTTTGGTGAATAAACAGCCATCTTCGGCACTTTTTCAAGTTTTACTACATCCATGTTTGTTTCTGGCTGTGCAATCTCATCCAAAATAGATGCTGCTTGTCCATCAGCAATAACAGAAAAACTAACTCCACGAATATTACATTCCTTTTCAATTGCTGCTAACTGCTTAAACATAAAACTTCCACCGCGGTAGTTTAGTAACCAATCGACTTCTAATTTATTGGTAAGCAACCAAAAGGCCACACCATAAGCTTTTAGGTGATTCTTCTGGGTATTATCCATCGGAATTAAAATATACGCCGCTTTAATAGGCAACGCCACAACTATACAAAAAAACAATAATAAGGCAACTTTTCTTAACATAGTAACGCTAATAACGCAAATTTCACCGCAATGTTACATAGTAAAACTCTAAAAACCTTTATATTGATACTTAATTCGTAATCCGTAATTCGTAATTGATTAAAAAGGAATGTCATTATGCATATCATTCATCTTTGAGTTTACCGTCTTTCGTTCAGAACCGATATTCGGGTTTTGGGTTTTTACTAGAGGTGATTCATCTTTAAAGTCAAATTGATCCATATCGGTGAACTTGGTAAGATGGGGTAGGAATTTAAGATTTACTGTTTTTAAAGCACCATTACGGTTTTTCGATACAATGATCTCCGCTAAATTATTCGTTGGTTCATGATCTTCCGTTTCTGTCAATCCATAATATTCAGGACGGTAAATGAACATAACCATATCTGCATCTTGCTCAATAGCTCCGGATTCACGAAGATCACTTAACTGAGGACGTTTTGCTTGTCCGCGTGTTTCAACAGCACGACTTAATTGAGACAACGCAATAATAGGAATTTCTAATTCTTTGGCGATACTTTTTAACGAACGAGAAATATGACTGATCTCTTGTTCACGATTTCCATTTTTATTGTTGTCGTTCCCTCCTACCATCAATTGTAGATAATCGATTACGATCAATTCAATTTTTTTCTCAGCTTTTAATCGACGACATTTTGCTCTTAATTCAAAAACAGAAAGTGCTGGTGAATCATCAATATAAATTGGAGCGTTAGTAAGTGGTGTAACTTTTTTATTTAACTGTTGCCACTCATGATCTAACAATTGTCCTTTACGAAGTTTCTCAGTATCGATTTCTGTTTCGCTAGAGATTAAACGATTCACCAATTGAATAGATGACATCTCTAAACTAAAAAATGCAACAGGTTTATTAAAACCAACAGCAGCATTACGCGCAAGACTTAATACAAATGCTGTTTTACCCATACCTGGACGAGCAGCAAGAATAATCAAATCAGATTTTTGCCAACCAGCTGTTACGCGATCTAATTCAGTGAATCCACTTGGCACTCCAGTAACTCCAGTATCTTGCTTTGCTGCAACTTCAACCTCTTTAATTGCTTTAGAGATTAAAGTATGCATGTCTTCGTATTTTTTACGAATATTACTTTCTGCGATAGCAAATAAATTACGTTCAGCTTTATCTAATAATTCAAGAACATCAGAAGTTTCTTCATAAGCATCGCGAATAGTATCACTTGAAATACGAATTAATTCACGTTGAATATATTTTTGAAGAACTATCCTTGCATGAAATTCAATATTTGCTGCGGATGCAACTCGATTAGTAAGTTGAGTAATATAATAGGCTCCGCCAGCAATTTCAAGTTCAGCAGTTTTTCTTAATTGCTGAGTTACAGTAAGGATATCTACTGGTTGCGTTTGATGAAAAAGGGTATGAATAGCTTGAAAAATTTTCTGATTAGCATCCCTATAAAAGCAATCTGGATGCAAAACATCAATTACTTCGGCAACTGCATTTTTATCAAGCATTAATGCACCCAATACTGCTTCTTCTAAATCAGTTGCTTGTGGTGGTAACTTCCCCTGAATCAAATCAGAAGGCATTAATTGCTTCGACATTTTTTTCCTGATAACAGGCTTCTCGGTATTCATATTACCGCAAAGTTAATTAGGTTCTGTTTGGAGTCTTGATAAAGTTTTTAACAGAGACAGATTAGGTTAAAAGTCAGAGGGATAACTTTTACACTTATGAACATAAAAAAATGTGCCAGTGTGCTAATGTGCCAATGTGCTAATGTGCCAATGTGCGAATGTGCTAATGTGCCAATGTGCTAATGTGCCAGTGTGCTAATGTGCCAGTGTGCCAGTGTGCCAATGTGC
>Ga0114969_10001429_pt1 | contig 20307 bp, 18 predicted proteins | sample M_130807_MF_Meta_FD_87316 | JGI IMG/M metagenome (GOLD analysis project Ga0114969, IMG submission 87316) | Freshwater microbial communities from Lake Montjoie, Canada to study carbon cycling - M_130807_MF_MetaG | ecosystem: Environmental > Aquatic > Freshwater > Lake | place: Lake Montjoie...
ACGCCGGGCTGTAGAACGTCGCCAACGGTTGCCCGGCGGTGACCTCCGCGCCGACGTGATGGACGTGCAGTTCCTCGATCCGGCCCTCGACGTACGCCGGAAGGATCCGGTGCCGCGAATCGTCGTCGTCGATCGTCCCCGCCACGCGCATCGATCGCACGATCGGTCGGCGCCCGACCGCCGTGGTGGCGATGCCGGCGATGGACGGGGTGTTCGAGCCGAGCGTGACCACCGAGGGCGACTGCAATTCCTCGTCGCCCTCGTACACCGGCACGAGCTTCATGCCGCAGATGGTGCAAAGGCCGGGTTGGTCCGACTTGATCCAGGGATGCATCGGCGACTGGTAGAAACGGATGCGCCGCGCGGCGCCCGGTCCCGGGGCGCCGTCATGGAAATAGACGTTGCCGCGGATCCACCAGCCGGCGGCACCGGCGCCGAGCAATGCGATGCCGAGAACGAGCGTGGGAAAGGCTTTCATGGGGAGGGGGAATCAGTTGCGGGGTTTCGCGGTGGGAAGGACGGCGCGTGCCGGATCGGAGAGCGTCCCGAGGTCGTCGAGGCCGCAGCACAGGAGCAATTCGTGGATCGCGTTCCAGTAGTCGGCCGTGGCCCGCGCGGCCAAGCGGTCGGCGTCCACCAGTTGCCGCCGCGTTTCCAACAGGTCGCGCAGGTCGGCGCCGCCCGGCATCCATGCGGCCTCCAGTGCCCCGAGCGTCGTCGCCGTCCGCGGGCGGATGTCGTCGCGGTAGAGCACCGCGATCCGGCGAGCGGACGCCAGATCGGCGGCGAGCCGATGCACGACGCGGCGCACCTCGGCGGCCGCGTTGGTTTCCTCGAGACGATTGGCGCGGACACGCGCCTCGTCGCGCCGGAGGTCGCGGCGGTAGTTCTCCCGGTTGAACCACGGCAGGTTGATCGTCACCCCAAACATGCCCTGGGCGATCCCGCCGTCACCCGAGTACTGGTATGCCTGCAGACCGAGGGCGACGTCGGGCCGTGCCGAACGCCGCGTGGCCAGCAAGGTGGCATCCGCCACCCGGCCTTCCGCGTGGATCGTCCGCACCATGGGATCCGATGCCTCCGCGATGCGCACCAACCGTTCGTCGACCGCGACGTCCGGACCAACGGGTGGCAGGGAGAACTCCCCGGGCGACACTTCGTTGGTACGCCCGAGGGCCCGTCGCACGGCGGCCTCGGCGTCGGCGAGCCGAACGACGCCGTTGGCAAGATCGACGCGGAGACGGGCCCGCTCGTTCTCGAGCCGGAGCAACTGCGCCAGCGATTCGCGGCCGGAAGCCATGCGGGCGCGCGCGGTGGATTCGCGGGCCTCCAACCAACGGCCGTCCTCGCGGAGCAACGCCACGGACTCGCGTTCGTAGGCGACGGCGACCAACGCGAGGGCGAGATCGCGGCGAAGCTCGACGAACCGGGCTTCGAAGCGGGTTTCCGCCATGGCCTCCTCGCTTCCGGCCACCGCGCGCGCGGCCTTTTCCTTCCCGAGGATCGGGAGCGTCTGTTGCACGCCGTAGATCAGGTCGCCGTTGTCACGGGCCATGCTGGAATCCCGATAGGCCGCTCCCCCGGCCGTCAGCATGGGATCGGCCCAGCGGCGGGTGCCCTCGGTGGCGTGGTGGGCGGCGTCGACCCGCGCCTGCAACGAGCGCAGGGCGGGGTGTTGCGCGCGCATCTCCCCGGTCAGACGCAACACCAACCCGGCGTCGACGACCTCGGGCGCGGCTTGGAGCGGATCACCCCGCCCCAGCGCCATCGCGAGCGCGAGCCAGAGGGCGGCGGATTTCAAGGGATGCCGGGTTGGGACGGCATCGACGGGTCGGAAAATGGGATACATGGAGCCATGGGACGGGATTGCAAAGGCGCCACCCGGAGGGAAAACGAGGGCGTGCCGGCGCCGGACACTCCTCGCGCGGGGAACGTCCCAGGCTCAGATCAACAGGGCGCAAAACCGGCGGAACAGCGGCGTGCCGACCGCGGCCGCCACGGGATCGGCGACGGCAACCCGAGAGACGGGCCGATCCGAGACGGAGGGGAGCAGGAATCCGGCGACCAACGCGGGCGACCAATCGGGAAGGAGCGAAGCGGAGGCCGGACTCGGGAGGACGGGCTGGGGCCGGGAATCGCGTTCGACCGGTGCCGAACAACACGCGGCATGGCAACAGGGCCGGGCGGTGGTCCCCGCGACGACCGCCGCGGCGCAGCACGAGCCATGGCCGGCCCCGGGTTCGGATCGCGGCGCCCAACCGATGCAGACCTGCCATAACACGACCCACACCGCGAGGAGCGGTGCGAGGCGGTGGTGGTGGTCCGATTTCATCGGGGGAAGACCGCGGGCATGCCGCGGCCGGGTTCAGGTCACTTGGCGGAGAGTTTGCCGATGTACTTGGCGGGCTCCTTGTCGAAGTCCGGCTTGCAGTTCTTGCAGCACAGCTTGATCTGCTGGCCCTGATACTCGAACTCCACGGGCTTCCCCATGCTCCCCAGCTTCTCGCCGGAGACCACGCACACATCGAGCGGATAAGCCTTGGCGGGCCCCGCCGAAGCCGTCGGCTTCGCGGTACCGTCACTGTTGCAACCCGCCAACACGGCGGCCAAAGCGATACCCACTGCAAGAAGCGTCTTCTTCATCGGATCAATCTCCACGCGATTGTTAGCACGCGGAGGGTCCGGACACTCAATTTCTTTTTTGGCGAGCTCTGGGCACAATTTGTCCTGGTGGGTCCACCCGCCCGCCCGTGCGGAGGGGTTGGTTCTTGTCATTGCCACTCCGGTCCATTGCCCCAACGGTTCCGAAATGGTCCGAGCGGGACCTTCATGAGCGATGACAAGAACCGACCCCTCCGGAAATTCGTTCGCGCCGCAACTTCCTACCGTGTCCGGTGGTGGATAGCATCCAACCGATGAATTCGCCGGCCGAGGCCGATCCGGACGCCGCCCTGATGCTGCGGGTGCAGCGTGGCGACCCCGACGCCTTTGCCGAACTGGTGACACGATGGCAGCAACCGGTCATGAATTTCGTCCATCGCCTGCTTTCGGATCCGGACGAGGCGGAGGATTTGGCCCAGGCGGTGTTCGTGCAGGTCTGGAAAGCGGCCGGGCGCTACCGGCAAACCGCCCGGTTCAGCACCTTCCTGTTCACGGTGGCGCGCAACCTGTGTCTCAACGAGATCAGACGGCGCTCGCGGCATCCCGCGGAGCCGCTCGACCCGCGGAAAGCCGGGGACGACGAGACCCCGGAGCGACCATTGCCGGATTCGCTGCAGTTGTCGGCGGACGCGGCGGTGCAGGGGGCGGAATTGATCGCGAAGGTGGACGAGGCTTTGGCGGACCTGCCGGAAAAGCAGCGCTTGGCGATGGCTCTCTGCCGCGAGGGCGAACTCAGCTACGAGGAAATCGCCGTGGTTTTGGAAACCACGTTGCCCGCCACGAAATCCCTGATCCATCGCGCGCGCGAAACGCTCAAGACCCGGTTGAAGCCCTATCTGGCGACCGGGGAATGGGCGGAACGCGGCACCTGACGAAACTTTGTCCCGGACGCGGGGATACACGGAAGACGACGACACCATGAAACCGGAAACACACGACGACTGGATCGACGAGGTGGCCGCCCGGCGTTTGACGCGGGAAGAGCGGGAGCGTTGGCGCGAATCGATGGCGGCCCGGCCGGCGGAGCGTCGCCGTTTGGAACGCGAATTGGCGTTGAACGACCTGCTGGACGGACATCGTCCGGCACCGCCGGTTTCCGGGAACTTCGTTTCCCGGGTGCTGGCCGAAGCCACCCGACCGGCGCCGACCCGGTCGGTCGGCGGCGTGGTGGCGGACTGGTTGCGACGGCTCGCTTTGCCGCGCGTGGCCGCCTTCGCGGCGCTCGCGCTGGCCGTCGGCGCCGGTTGGTGGGGCATCGACAGCCGGCGTCAGGAGCGGATGGCACGCGGTGCCGTGGAGGTGGTGCGGGCCTCGGCGGGGATCGATGCGCAATCCCTCGTGGATTTCGATGCGGTGCGCCGTCTCGACACCGCGGCAAAGCCGGACGACGACGCCCTGATCGTGGCCCTCGCCCAATGAGCCCGCGGCTTTTCCAGGCAGCGGGGACCAAACACCGGCTGTGCCGTGGATTGGTCTGGGCGCTGGGCCTCCGGCTGTTGGCGGCGGATCCGTTCCCGACAAAGGGCATGAGCCCGCCAATGCCGCCGGTAAGCCGTCCCCCGGTACAGGTTTTCCGGGAATTGCTGGCGGCGTCGCCCGACCGAAGGGAGGCGTTGCTTGCCGGGAAATCCAGGGTGGCGCGGGAGTTGATCCTGCGCCGGGTGCGCGAGTACGAGGCTTTGCCCGCAGCCGGACGCGAGGAAGCCGACTTCCAGCTTCGTCTGGCGGAGTTCCGGTTTTATCTGTCGCCGCTGTTGCAGGCGACGCCTTCGGAACGCGCGCCCCTCCTCGGCCGGGTTCCGGCGGAATACCTCCCGATCGTCGGCGAGCGGTTGAAGGCATGGGACGCACTCGGGCCGGACGCACGGCGATCCGTGCTCGAGAGCGACCAATCGCTGCGCTATTTCGTCCGCCAGCAGACCGCGGATGCGGACCGACTCGCGGTCGTCCTCTCGTCGGTTCCCGCGACGCAGTGCCCGGAGGTCGAGGCCCAGTTCGCCCGTTGGAAGGCGTTGTCCGAGGACGACCGCGCCGACCGGACGAAGGCGTTTCGCGGCATCTTCGATCTCGGGACGGGACGACGGGACAAGGTGCTGGGGCGGATGGAGGTTCCCGATCGCAGGACACTGGAACGCACGCTGGACCAGTATTCCCGGATGTCCCCGGCGGAACGGGAACGCATTCTGGAAGGGTTCGGGAAATACTCGCGGTTGTCGCCTACCGAACGCGCGGACTTCCTGACCCATGCGGCGCGCTGGCAGGCGATGTCCCCGGAGGAACGGAACGCATGGCGTCGGTTGGTGCTCCATCTGCCGCCGCCACCGCCCTTGCCACCGGCCGGGCGTCCCGCGCCGGCCACGGCGCTGGTGGTGACCAACCGGAATTGAGCGGGTCCCGAACGCAAAAAACCCCGGTCCAATGGACCGGGGTTTTCCGCAGGGACCGGATCAGGCCACCGGGGCCGGGGCCGCGAGGGGCATCACGTCCTCGATCTGGGCGTTGAGTTCGAGGAACTCGAGCACCTTGCCGGTGAGGATATCCTGGCGCAGTTCGCCGACGGCGTTCTGCTCCTGGATCTGCTTCACCATCTTGTCGGGGGAGATCTCGTTCTGTTGCGCCAGCCACATGACGCGCTGGGTCATCTCCTTGTCGTCGACGCCGATTTTCTCGGCCTCGGCGATGCGGTTGAGGATGAAGGCGACCTTGACGCGTTCGCGCGCGGTGGTCTTGGCGTTGCCGAAGATCTCGTCCTTCTTCTGCTCGATGACGTCCTGGGGCACGCCGCGCTTCTGGTTCTCGTTGACCACGCCATAGACGATGTTGCGGGTCTCGGTGGCGATGACGCTCTCGGGGAGTTCGAAATCGACCTGCGACAGGAGGTCCTTGAGCAGTTGGTCGCGGAGCGCTTGTTTCTGGCGGTTGTCGAGTTCGCGCTGCAGGTCGGTGCGGACGCCCTGAAGCAAGTGGCTGAGACTCTCGGCGCCGAAGCGCGCGGCGAATTCATCGTTCACCTCGGGGAGGACCTTCTCCTTGATGCCGACGATCTCGACCTCGTAGACGGCGGCCTTGCCGGCGAGTTCGGGATGAACGAACTCGGTCTCGAAGGTCACGTTGACGGTGCGTTTGTCGCCCACGCTGGCGCCGACCAAGGGCTCGGTGAAGCCGGGGACGAACGAGCCGGGCTTGATGAGGATCCAGGTGTTCTGCTTCGAGGTCAGGCCCTTCGCCGTGGGCGCGATGTCGGTCAACGGCTTGCCGTCGATCGTGCCGGAGTAATTCACCACGGCGACGTCGCCTTCCTGGAGGGGGCGGGTGACGTCGTTGAAGGTCGCCTGTTGCTCGCGAAGGATGTTCACGGCGCGTTCGACATCCGCGTCGCCGGCGGCCGCCATCTGGCGCTGGGCCTTGATGCCCTTGTAGGTGGGCAGGGCGAAGTCCGGGGCGGTCTCGAGAGTGACCGTGTAGCGCATTTCCTGGTTGCGCCCGAACTGCTGTTCCTCGACGTCGAGGGTGACCACGACGCGCAGATTCTCCTGCCGCGCCGCGGCGTTGTAGGAGTCGTTGAACAGCTTCTTGCGGGTCTCCTCCACGATCCGGCCCTCGTGGGCCCGGACGACGAGGTGCTTCGGCGCCTTGCCCGCGCGGAAGCCGGGGAGCTGGGCTCCCTTTTGGAACTCTCCCGTGATCTCGTCGAACACGGCGTTCACTTTTTCGACGGGAAGCTCCACACGCAGGAGCTTCTTGCACGGACCCAGGGACTCGACGGAAACGTTCACGATACTTGCCTTTCGCTGACTGGACTGGTGCCGCGGCCGGCACGATTGCAGGCCTGCGGCAAAGAGAGGAAATACTACGGACCCGGAAACCGGCCGGTCAAGGGAGGTTTTGATCCCGCGGAATTCACCCTTCCCCATGCCACCCCCCCTCCGGTAGAGTCCCGTCTCTTTTTATGGCAAAAGTGTACACGGACAAGGATGCCGATCTGGGCGTCTTCAAGGGCAAGACCCTCGCGGTGCTCGGCTTCGGCTCCCAAGGCCACGCCCACGCGCTCAACCTCAAGGAAAGCGGCGTCAACGTCATCATCGGCCTCTACGAGGGCTCGAAATCCATCGCCGTCGCCCGCGAGAAGGGCTTCGAAGTCGTCTCGACCGGCGAGGCCGTGAAACGCGCCGACGTCATCTTCGTGGCGCTGCCGGACACCAAGCAGGCCGCCGCCTACGAGAAGGACATCGCCCCCAACCTTTCGAAGGGCAAGACCCTCCTCTTCAGCCACGGTTTCTCGATCCACTTCAAGACCATCGTCCCGCCCAAGGACATCAACGTCATTCTGGTCGCGCCCAAGGGGCCCGGCCACATCGTCCGCCGCCAGTTCACCGAGGGCAAAGGCGTTCCCAGCCTGATCGCCATCGAGCAGAACCCCGGCAAGAACGCCAAGAAGATCGCCCTCGCCTGGGCCAAGGGCATCGGCGGCACCCGCGCCGGCGTGATCGAGACCACCTTCAAGGAAGAAACCGAAACCGACCTGTTCGGCGAGCAGACCGTCCTCTGCGGCGGCACCAGCGCGCTGGTGCAGGCCGGGTTCGAGGTTCTCGTCGAGGCCGGTTACTCGCCCGAGATGGCCTACTTCGAGTGCCTCCACGAGCTCAAGCTGATCGTCGACCTCATGAACGAGTCCGGCATCAGCGGCATGCGCTTCTCGATTTCCGAGACCGCCAAGTGGGGCGACGTCAGCGTCGGCCCGAAGATCATCGATGCCTCCGTCAAGAAGCGCATGAAGGCCGCGCTGAAGGACATCCAGACCGGCAAGTTCGCCAAGGACTGGGTGAAGGAGTACAAGTCGGGTTATCCCCGGTACAACGCCCTCCTCAAGGCCGGCGCGAACCACCCGATCGAAAAGACCGGGGCCAAGCTCCGCGCGCTCATGCCGTGGATGCAGAAGCGCAACACCGGCGGCGCGCAGGCCGCGTACTGATCGGTCCCGCCTGTTGCCGTTCGTCGAGTCGCCGGGGTTTTCGGACCCCGGCGGCTTCGTTTTGTACCTGGCCCCCTACGGTCCGGTCCGTTTCCCGTCCCTGCGTGCCTTGGACAGCGCCCGCACCGCGTCCCTGGGATCCTGGTTCAGCCCCACCGTCTGCTGGATCACCTCGCCCTCCGCGTCCAGCACGGTGAAGACGTTCGAATGGGAGAACTGTCCCCGCTGGTCGCGCCGGTAGTTCACCCCCAGCAACGCCGCCAACTCCCGCACGTCGTCCGCTTTCCCCGTCAGCAGGCTCCAGTGGTCCGTCCCCAGCCCGTGCTCCGCCCGGTACCGCGCCAGGACTTCCGGCGTGTCGCGCGCCGTGTCGAGGCTCACCAACGCGAAATCCACCGCGCCCCGCAATTCCCCGGGCAGGGCTTCCTGCAACCGCTTGAGATCGCTCACCAACACCGGGCACGCGTACTCGCACTGGGTGAAGAACAGCACCAACACCAGCGGCCGCCCATGGAATACCCCCAACCGCACTTTCTTTCCCACGTCCGACGTCCATTCGGATTCGAGTTGGTACAGCGATCGGTCCGTCGGCTTCGCCACCGCCTCGGCCCGACGGCAACACGGCGGCAGATTCGTTCCGGTCGCTTGCGGCCTCGGGTCGTCCTTTGCCCGCACACCAACTCCCAGCCCCAGTATCGAGGCGACGCAGAGGATCCGCATGCCGTGGAACAATCGTGATTTCATCGGGACGGGGAGGAAACGGAGGGGCGGGGCAGATCGAGGGCGCAACGGAAGCCGAGGTTCGGCAGGACGTACGAAGCCTTGAGGGAACTGCGGAGGCCGGAACGCATGAAGGCGGGAAAGTCCCCGCGATCGGTCGCGCCCTGGGAACCCGCGCCGCAGAACAGCATGCGCTCGATCCCGGTATCACCACGCGCGTCCCCGGTCACCAAGGCGGAATTGAAGTCGCTCGTCCATTCCCACACGAGGCCGTGGAGGTCATGGACGCCGTGCAGGTTGGCGCGGCCGGAGCGGACGGGCGCCAGCACCTCGCTGGCCGGCGTGCCGTACCAACGGCGCACAGCGCTCCGGAACTCGGGTTCGGCGGCGCCGTCGGCCCGGGCAAAACCCGCGGCCGAGGCCAGTTCCCATTCGGAGGTGGTCGGCAGGCGGCGACCCTTCCAACTCGCATAGGCCTTCGCCGCGAACCACGACACCCGCGTCACCGGCCGCGCTGCCCGCGCCGTGGCATCGGGACCGAGATCGAGGTCGCCGGACCAATCCCCGAGATAGCCCTCGTCCGCGAACAGGCGCTTCGCGTTCGAACGGCGCCAGCGGGGATTCGCGCGGACGAATTCGAGGAATTGGCCCTGGGTGACCGGACTGATTTCGAGCTGGAACGCCGCCACCGGAATCTCCTTCGGTTCGTCCGGTGTCCGGAAGAGCGGTCGGTGAACCCCGGCGGGGATGACCGCGAGATCCGGGAACGCGGGCACCCCAGCCGAATCCAAAGCCCCGACCGACCCGTGCCACAGCGCCACCGCCACCAGCAGGGTGCGGCATGCGACGGGCAATCGGTTTCGGGCGGGGTTCATGGCGACATCGATCGGAGCCGGTCGGGGACCGGCCCGCTCCCATCATTGGCTTGCGGAGTCGGCACGGACGCGGTGGACCTCGTCGACGGTGACCGCCTCGCCGGTGTTCCCAAACGCATTGCGAACGTAGGTCAGGACGTTGGCCACCTGCTCGTCGTTGATGGCGACCGGCGGCATGACCCCGTTGTAGGTCTTGCCGTTGACGACGACGGCACCCGTCAGTCCCTTGGTCACGGCCCGGATCGCGCGCGGTTTGTCGCTCATGAGGAAGTCGGAGCCGGCGAGCGGCGGGAAGACGCCCGGAAGACCGAGGCCCGTGGGCTGGTGGCAGGCGAAGCAGGTCTGCATGTAGACCCGTTTGCCTTTCTCCATCCGCACTTCCTTGGTGAGCGCGGCGATCTTGGGATCGTTGGCGATGGCGGCCCGCACCTGGCCCTGGAGCGCGAGGACCTTGGCGTCCGACCCGATGCCGGCGGTGGCCTGCGAGCCGAGGTACACGGCGTCGACTTCCTTGCCGGAATAGGCGAGGAGGTTTTCGGGACCGGAGACCTTGAGCATGCCGAGGGCGCCTTTGTTGAAAGCGCGGAACAGGGCATGGTCGACGAGGATGAAGGTTCCGGGAACCTGGAGGCCAAACTCGACCATGGTGGAACCGCCGGCGGGCACGACGGTGGTCTGGACCTGATGTTGGTTGGCGACGATGCCGCCCTCGGAATAGACGTTGTCGAAGATCTCGCCGATGACGTGGAAGGACGAGGTGAGGTTCGGGCCGCCGTTGCCGAAGAAGATGCGGACCTTCTCGCCGACCTTTGCCTGGAGGGCACTGTCGCCGACGAGGGAATTCACCGAGCCGTTGAAGACGACGTACGTGGGCCGCTCGTCGACGGCGCGTTCCTGGTCGAAGGGCTGCAGTCCTTCCTCGCCGAACTTGCCGGCGGTATAGAAGTCGCCCTGCATCACGTAGAACTCGCGGTCCACCTTGGGCAGGCCTTCCTTGGGTTCGACGAGGATCAGTCCGTACATGCCGTTGGCCACGTGCATGCCGACCGGCGCGGTGGCGCAGTGATAGACATACAGGCCGGGGTTGAGGGCCTTGAACGAGAACTGGGACTCGTGGCCAGGCGCCGTGAACGAACTCGCCGCGCCGCCGCCGGGTCCCGTCACGGCGTGCAGGTCGATGTTGTGCGGCATCTTGCTGCTCGGATGGTTCTTGAGATGGAACTCAACCAAGTCCCCCTCGCGGACGCGGATGAACAGGCCGGGAACCTCGCCGCCGAAGGTCCAGAACAGGTAATCGACGCCGTCGGCGAGGCGCTTCACCACTTCCTTCACCTCGATTTCCGCGATCACCTTGGTCGCGTGGCGCCGGGTGATCGGCGGCGGCACGTTCGGCGCCACGGTGAGCACGGCACGCTCCTCGCCCTGGATTTCGGGATCCACTCCCTTGGCATTCGGACCCTTCGCGATGCCCGGTGCCGCGGGTCCCTCGGCTCCAAAAACGAGCTGGGACAACAGAAGACTGAGCAAGGCCCATCGCGGGACACGGGCGCTACGTTTGGGAATCGGGTCGTTGGAATTCATCGGATCTCCTCTTGGTTGGTTCGACGGGACCGTTCGTTCGAGCCGGTCTTCCGTTGTGCCGCCAAGATCATGGAACGGTCGGGAGCTCGCCTTGACTTGGGTCAGGTTTGCCCGCGTCGAAGCACGAAATCCGGCAAGGCCATCCGACCCGATGGCGTGCGCCTCCCGTTGAGCCCGGTCGGGCCCCGGGGTCAGCGGGTCGTTTCCATCCCGATCTTGAACAGCCGGGAGGCCGTGCGGATGTAGAACGTGCCTTCGTCGACCGCATACGACGCCAGGGTCCGTTCCCCGAGATCGTTCTTGGCGAGCAACCGGAAGGTGTTGCCCGGTTGCACCACGAATCCCACGCCTGCCTCGTTCTGGAAATAGAGCCGGCCCGCCGCGTACACCGGCGACGACGAGAAATCACCGCCCAACCGCTCGCTCCAGCGCACCTCGCCGGTCATGCCGTCGATGCAACTCGCGATGCCCGCATCGCTCACCGCGTACAAGGCATCGCCCACCGCGAGCATCGACGGCGTGTTCGGGGCGCCCTTGGCCAACTTCCACGCCACGTGCGTGTCGGTGACGTCCCCCGTGCCGTCGGGTCGGACCGCGTGGATCCACGGGCGGTCGTACCCGGTGCCGATGTACAGCAGGCCGTTGGCGTACACCGGTCGCGGCACGACCGAATAGCCCTCGCCATAACGGGCGCGCCAGATCTCGCGGCCATCCTTCGGATCGTAGGCACACACGGCACCGCTTCCGGGCAACACCACCTGCCGCTTGCCCTTCACCTCGATGACCAGCGGGGTGCAGAAGGAAAAGTGGCGCTTCACCTCGATGGCCCGCGGCGTCTTCCAACGCATGGCGCCGGTCGCCGCGTCGAGTCCCACCACGACCGGATCGTCCGCTCCGTCCGCGGAGAACACCAGCAGGTCGTCGACCCGTGCCGGCGAACCGCCATTGCCGTGGACCGGCGTGTAGCGGAGTGCGGTCTGGCGCCATTGGACCTTGCCGTCCAGGCCGAGGCGCGCGGTGCCCTCGTGCCCGAAGTGGACGAAAAGATGGTCGCCTTCCACGAGGGGCGTGGGGCTGGCATGTCCATTCTTGGCATGGATTCCCGGCGTGGCTGCGGCTTGCTCGAACACCTGGGTGTTCCAAAGCTCGCGGCCATCGCCGGCATCGAGGCAGATCACGCGCAGAGCGTTCGGCCCTTCGCCGGTCCGCGCCGCGGTCGTCACGTAGAGCCGTCCACGGTACAACGAGGGCGAGGACCAACCGGAACCGGAAATCGGGACGCTCCACACGACGTTGCTGGTCGCGCTCCAGTGCAACGGCGCGGTCTTGACCGCGGCATGCCCCTGGCGCGTGGGCCCGCGGAACTCGGGCCAATCGTTGGCATGGACGACGACTCCGGCAGCGAGACACGCGATGCGGATCCAAGGGACGGGCGACATGCCGCCACGCTACCAGCAATCCACCACGTGGACCAAGCGGGCAAACCGGGTGGGAGCCGGGTGGGACGCATCGCGCACCGCCCCGGGATGCGCTGCCACGGGCCTGGCCAGATGCACCGGTCGGGGCCTTGGATTTCCTGTCATCCCGGGCCCGCCGGCTGCCGACGACTGCCACGAGCAGTCCGGTCCCGCCTGAAGAGAGGCTCCCAGTGCCACGGCGCGAAAATCAGGGGCTTGCCGTAATGGATGAAATGAAGGTAAAACCCCTACACGGTTTATGAAGCGCTCCCTACTTTCTGGTTTTGGCCTCCTCTTGGCCGGTTCCGTCGGGGTCGCCGATACCACGATCGACACGACGGGCCCGTCGCTTTGGGATACCAGCAACTCGTTCGGCAAGTTCGGCAACGCTGCCAACGCGATCGCCACTTTCGGCCAGGTGGTTACCGTGCCGGCGACCGACACCCGTCTCACCGCCTTCAAGTTTGAGCTGAATCCGAACCTCAATGCCACGGCCACCCAGTTGAGGTTCTATGTGTTTGCGTGGGACAACGCGGCCTACCACACGACCGGGTCCGCCCTTCATACGGGTGCCATCCAAACGAGTTTCTTGGACGGGTGGCAACTGGCGGGGCTCGACTCGCTGTCGCTCGATCTCACGGCAGGCTCGAAAATCATTCTGGTGGGTTCCACCGAGGAGATCGCCGTTTCCGTGGCGGATACGGTCGAAGTGGGTCTGGCGATCACCGGCCCGGCCGATGCCTATGCCGGCGGTGCCGCGTTTGTGACCACCTTCAACGGCGGCGATATCTCGTGGTTTGCCTCGCCTTGGTCCGAGCTAAACAGCGGCGAGCACAGCGACTTCGCCTTCACCGCGGATTTCACGGCGCCGCCCGTCCCGGACGTTCCGGAGGCCGGGACCGTTGCCGCCGGGTTCGGGTTGGTGGTCGCCTCGGCCGGTTTGGCGTGGCGCCGCACCCGGTCCGCCCGCGCCTGAACCCTCACCCCCGCCACCAGCGCCACCAGCGCAGCGTGTCGTCGACGGGTCGGATCTTGCTGCGCTCGTTCCCATACAGGACCCGGATGGGGACGAATTCCACCCGGTGACCACCCCGCGCGAACGCCACGTCCATTTCCGATTCGATCTCGTAATGCGTCGTCCGCAAGCCCAGCGCCAGAAGCGTGGGCAGGTGCATCAATCGATAACCGCACTGCGAATCCGGAAACTCCATGCCGGCCCGACGCGAGATCCAGCGGCTCATCGCGCGGTTCGTGATCCGGCGGATGCGGGGCATCGACGCGGGATCGTGGAAACGATTCCCCACCACCATCCGCGCGCCGGAGGCCGCCGCCGCCAGGAATGCCGGGGCATCCGACGGATCGTGCTGACCGTCGCCGTCGAGGCAGAGGACCCACTGGAAACCGCGCTCGGCGGCGCGTTGCCAACCGCGGGCCAATGCCGCGCCCTTGCCCATGCCGGGCTCCAGCCGGATCACTTCGGCGCCGGCTCCCGCCGCCTCCCGCCCCGTCGCGTCCGTCGATCCATCGTCGACCACGATCACCGTGGGAACGGTCGGGCGCAGGCCGCGAACGACCGCGCCGACGGAACCGGCCTCGTTGAGGCAGGGAACGACGGCGGCGCATTCGCGGGGATCTAGCATCGGGTCGGGACCGACACGGGACGGAACGGTCGTGGTTTCCGAACGCACAACGCCGCCGTCGGGCGTCGACCCGGCGGCGGCGTTCATGGGGTTCACGGGCTTCCCCGGGGCACCGTTCAAGCCCGCGGCGCGAGCTTCTTCTCGACCGGGTTGCGGGCGAGCGTGACGTACTGCGGCAGGCCGTCCTTGGTGGGCACCTTGACCTCGCCGGCGATCAGGGGGAGGGCGTACTCGACGAACTTCTCGTTCGGGAGGAAACCGTCTTCCGAGATCCAATCGCGCGGGACGAAGTGCTCGACGTTCGCGATGTTCGCGAGGTCCTCGAGCTCGACCGTCCACTTGTAAGGGTTGGAGGAGAGACGGACGATCTTCGGCATCAGGCCGGAACGTCCATCGGCCGCCGCACGGACGGCGACCGCGCCGCAGGTGTAGGCTTCCTCGGCATCCGTCTGGCTCGCGAAGTGCGCGGCCGCGCGCTGGGCATAGCCGAGCAGCACGGTGCGAGTCTTGAGATTGAGCCGGCCCTGGACGATCTCCTTGAGCTTCTCCGCCGCGCCCGCGAGGACGGCATGGCCGAAGGCATCGAGGCGGGTCTTGTCCGCGCCGATTTCCTCGCCGGCCGCGTTCTTCAAGCCCTCGCCGCACACGACGATGCAGTATTTGTGGGCCGCGATGGTCTCCTTGACCTTCGCGAGGAACGCCGCCTCGTCGAAGGCAATTTCCGGAAGGAGAACGATGTGGGGCGGGCGGGCGGGGTCGCCCTGCTTGGCGAGCACGGTGCCGGCCGCGATCCAACCGGCGGCCCGGCCCATCACCTCGATGATGCAGCAGGAGCCGTCGTCGGTGGCCATCGAACCCACGTCGAGGCCCACCTCGGTGACGACGGTGGCGTTGAACTTGATGACCGAGCCGTAACCGGGGCAGTGGTCGGTGCAGGGGAGATCGTTGTCGATCGTCTTGGGAACACCCATCACGCGCATTTCGTAGCCGCGCTTGACGGCTTCCAGATGGATCTTGTGGGCGGTGTCCTGGGAGTCGTTGCCGCCGGCGTAGAAGAAGTAACGGATGTTGTGGGCCTGGAAGACCTCGAACAACCGGTCCATGTCCTTGGCGGCCTTCTCGGGCTTCTTCTTGAAGTCGATCTTGTACCGGCAGGTACCGAGGGCGGCGGCCGGCGTGTAGCGGAGGCCCTCGACGGCGCTGCGCTTCTCGTCGCCGAGATCGATCAGGTCCTCGTTGAGAATGCCAAGGATGCCATTGAGCCCACCGTAGATCTCCTCGATGCCCTCGTGATGGCCGGCCTCCATGATGACGCCGGCGACACTGGCATTGATGACACTGGTGGGACCGCCGGATTGGGCGACCAAAAGATTACCGTTCAATTCAGCCATAACCGTGAAAAACTTGCGGGACGATGGCCGTGCATCGGACGCGGACGCAAGGCGGGAATCCGCCGGAATGACTTCTTGGCCATCGCCAGATCGCGGGGAGGTGAACCGGGCAGGGGCTCCCGGACCCTCCGCCCCGGGTCCGGAGCATCCACCCGGAGGCTTTCGAACGGGCGCTACGGCCAGACCCAGTCCAACGGCTCGTTCGTCCGCGGATCGGCGCCGATACCGCCATCGTCGCGGCCGTTTGGCCCGACGCTCCACAGGCGGAACCCTCCCTCCGGCGTCCGCGCGTACCGCATCGGTTTCCCGTCCATGACGTCCAGCGGAAGCGTCGGTAGAAACACCGGCACCAACGCCGCCAGCGTCTCCGGGTAGGCGCCGCGGGCGATCCGGTGCCGTTCCAAGGCGCAGGCAACCGCGGTCGAACGGGCGACCTGCTCCGCCTTGAAAGCCTTGGTCACGACATTCCCATAGCCCGGTGCCAACATGGCGACGAACAAGTTGCCGGGTCGGTTCCAGACCGACCCCTGCCGGTATCCCCGCGCGATGCTCTCGACTTGGTTCCGAACCGGACCGAGACCATCCGCCGGCATCTGCGCGACCGCCGGCCGGAGCGCATCGATCACCGCCTGACCGTAGAGCGCCAAGGTTGCCTGTGCGTCGCGGAGCCAACCCGAGGGAATGAATCTTACGGAGACATTGGCACCGCCGCTGTTGTCGAGCTCGTAGACCGCGGCCAGAACATTGGCATCCTCGGCAAGACGGCGCCGATTCGAGGTCCATCGATCGAACCCCATGCCCGCGATGGCGCGCTCCCCACGGACGGCCGCCGGAAGGCCGGCGGCTGGCCTCCAGGGATCGACCGCGCGCTGGAGCTCGGCCAATTGGGATTCCGTCCAGGCATGCGCGATGATCCCGTTCCGTACCGTCCGCGCCGCGAGGTTCATTTGCGCAAACCGCACCAACTGGGAGATCAGCAGTGGCTCCTCCCGCAAAACATCCGCCAAGCGCACGGCCCCGAGGGCATCATCCCACGCCGCGACTGCATCGCCGTGGGCGAGCCGCGCCTTGGATCGCAGTTCCAGGACCATATTGGCCTTCTTCATCTGGCTCAGATGCGGCAACAACGCCTCGAAACCCTCGCTCCAATGGATCCCGAAGACCGCCCGTGGCCGAGTCGCCGCGTCCTTCAACCTCTCGAGGTCGGTGCCGGCCACCGCCAGCGCCGACAGAATCGCGGTCGCCGGGTCGGCTCCGGCGGGAATGGGACCGTAGACGGGGAGGGAGAGGGTCGGCCCTTTGCCGGCGTCCTGCTTTTCTTTGGTGCTGCGAAATGCCTCCGCCCAATCCGCCAGACTCGTCTCGGACCGGACCGTGGCGGTCCCGCGCTTCGGCAGCTGGGATTCCGGAAGTCGGAGCATTGCGAACGGTTGCATCGCCTCGGGATTCTTCCATCGGCTCGCATCGCCCTTTTGCGGGCCATAGTCGAACAACGCGGCGAACTCCGGCAGCGCGCCCAAATTCCCGTCGGCCGGTGCGGGTGCCGGCGCCAATTCCTCGATGCGCAGTTTTTCCCCCCGGGCCACCAATTCGGATCGGACGGAGCGCCAGCGAAGGGCTCCCCGGATGTTCTCGGCCCCCACGAACAGGCAGATGGGCGCGATGAGTCCCAGAACGAGCGCGTAGATCGGACCGAGCACCAGGAGTCCCGCCCAACCCGGCGAAGTCGGGCCGGCAATGACTCCGGCGCGAAGGCGTGCGGCCCGCTGGTTCCAGGCCACGAGCGTGAAGATTCCCAGCCAGAACCCGGCGAGCGCGCCGAATTCCGCCGCCATCCACGACACGGTTTGGAATGAACCGGGCAGCGGTTGTTCGCTCGGCCCAGACGCCACCACCGCCAGCAAGACCGCGATGGCCATCGCCGCGAGGAAGGCTCCCAGCACCGTGGCGACGCCGACCGCACGCCAGGGAAAGTTCCGGTCGGGTTCCGGACGCAGTCGAGGCCAGAGGCACCATGCCCAGCGACGATCGGCCAACCAGCAACAGAAGGATTGGGGACTCATGAAGGTGATCGGGAAAGAGATTCAGACGGTGGCCGACGGGTCGGCGACGGAAGCGAAGGGACTATCTCCGGGACGCCGTCGACGCTCGCTTCGCGGCGGCGGCTCGACCAAGGGCGCGGACTCCCCATGTTTTTGGCGTCGTGCGGCGGGGGCTTGCCATTCCGCGGCGTTGGCCCCGAACAACTCCTCGCGCTGCAGCCGGGCCAAGGCCCGCTGTTCCGCCGGAACCGCGGGCGCCACGACCGAGCCGCCATTGAGCCAATGATCGACCCGGGTCCCAAGCATCGCCAGGCCCCAGACCATGCCCAAGGCCGCCCACGACCAAGGAACGCTGGCGTACCACGGCAATGCCGGACGCGCCGCCGCACCCCCGCCCCGTTCGACGGGCGCGGAGTCGAGGATTCGCCGGCGCAGGTACGAAGGTGCGGACCGCAGCGGTTGCCGGTTGAGCCGGGTCTGGAAAGGATCGAGGGATTCGTTCATGGCTGGGCTCTCATTGCCGTTCTTCGAAAAGGGGACGCAGGCGCTCGCGCATTTTGTCTAGGCCGTACCGATACCGACTGGCCGCGGTGTTGGGCGGGATGGCCAATACCTCCGCGATTTTGTCGAACGTCAGTCCTTCCCAAAGTTTCAGGTGAACCACGGCCCTTTGGTCGGGCGGCAATTCGCCGAGGGCCGCCGCGATTTCCCGGCGCCAAGCGGCCTCGTCGGGATCGGGCGTGGCCGCGAACAACTCCACGGACTCGGCCGCCAGGGCTTCGTGCGCCCGGCTCCGGGCGTCGCGTCGCCGCATCGCGTCGATGGCCCGGTTGTGGGCGAGACGAAGGAGGAATCCGCGCGGGTCGCGGACGTCGTTCAGCATCGCGGGCCGTCGGGCGATCTCGTGGAAGACTTCCTGGAGAGCGTCGGCCGCGTCCGACTCGTCGCGCGAGAGGTTCAACACGAACGCATGCACGGCATCGGCGTGCGCATCGTAGAGTGCCTCGAGTTCGGTCGGCGACATGGCTTCTGTCCAAGGACGCGCGCGGGGCGCGGGTTTGTCTATGCCGGTTTGGCTGGGCTCGGTAATTCGCCGGACGCTCCCAGAACCAGCCCTTGCGCGGAGCGCCTTCGGACTGCGGTGGCAAGGCCTTCGGAAGGCCGCGACACCGCCTTGAAACCGGGCGTGGTGGTGGAAGGCGTGGTTGACGGTGGGGCTTGCGCGGTCGGCCTCGTCGCAAAGCGGCGTGGCTTCGCTGACGCTCCTTCCCGCCGCACTCCGACGGCGCTCCGCGCGGGGAAACGCTCGGCCTGTCTCCCGCGCGGAGCGCCTTCGGAAGGCCGCGACACCGCCTTGAAACCGAGGCCGGCCGGGAGGTTCGGGCGGTCGGGCCCGCCCCAAACCGGCACGGGGACCGCGGCAAGCTGGAGCCCGCCGCGCCTCGGTTCGAGCCAGTGCTTTCCCGTTTCGCCGCCATCACCCATGGTGGGGGTCCCATGCGTCGTGTTCTCCGCATCCTCGCTCGCCTCGTGCTCGGCTTCGTGGTTCTCGTTCTTGCCGTGCTGTTGCTGGCGTTCGTGGGCATCGACTATCGGCCCTATTTGCTCGCGCCCTATTTCCAGTCCACCTCGGACCGCTTGGTCGAGGGAACCAAAACCAATTGGGTTTCCACCGGGGTCCTTCGCGCGGGGTTTGCCCGCGTGCGCCTCACGCCCGAGGTGAACGCCTCGGTGGATGATCCCGAACACGGGAAGTTCCGGCTGCTGCCCCTGGCGGGATTCGGGGCCCGGAAGGGCAAGCCGGCCACGGGCACGCACGACGACCTCTGGGTCAAGGCGGTGTCGCTGGAAGTGGCCGGACGCCGCGCCGTGTTCGTGGCTTCGGACGCCCTCATCGTGCCGCGCGAGGTTTCGGAACTGGCCGTTGGCCGGCTCCAGCGGGAACTGGGTTTGCCGCGCGAGGCCTTGTATTTCGGGGCCACCCACAGTCATTCGAGCATCGGTGGCTGGGGCGAGGGCTTTGTCCCGGAAGCTTTCGCCGGGGAATTCCATCCCGGCATCCGCGAATGGTTCGCCTCGCGGTTGGTCGCCGCCGTCACCGAGGCCATTTCCAATGCCGCCCCCGCGTCGCTCGCGTGCGGTTCGTTCGCCGCCCCCGATTTTGTCCGCAACCGGCTGGTAGGCGAACGGGGCCGGGTCGATCCCGAATTCAGCGTTGTGCTGGTGAGGCGCGACGACGGCAAGACCGCGGTGATCGGTGCCTACGCGGCGCATGCCACTGTACTGGGCGCCCGGAATCTGCAGTTCAGCGGGGATTGGCCGGGCGAATGGGAACGGGCCGTCGAGGCCAAGACCGGCGCGATGGGGGTTTTCTTCGCGGGTGGCGTCGGCAGCCACTCGCCCGCGCCGGGCGCCGACGGCTTCGAGGGCACGCGCCGCATGGGAGAAGCCCTCGCCGAACGCACCGCCGCGTTGTTGCCCAAGCTGGTCGCCAAACCGGACATCGCCTTCGCGACGGTTGGCCTCGAGGTGGCGTTGCCAGAAATCCACCTGCGCGTGCAGGACGAGCGACGTTTGCGGCCTGCCCTCGCGGCAAACCTCTTGCCGGTGAAGGGCTCGACATTCCTGCAGGCCGTCCGTTTCGGCGATGCCCTGTGGATCTCGACGCCATGCGATTTCAGCGGCGAACTCGCGCTGCCGCTCAAGGAACACTTCGCGCCGCGGGGCCGTCGCCTCACCGTCACCAGCTTCAACGGCGATTACATCGGCTACATCATCCCCGGGAAGTACTATCACCTCGACGGCTACGAACCGCGGACCATGTCGTTTTTCGGACCGACGGTTCCGGATTACTTCGAGGAGTTGGTCCGGCGGATGGGCGAATCGGTCGCCGGGGAACCTCGCTGACTTTCCGGCGTGGGGTTCGGAACCGGCATCTGCGCGCCCACCTGCCGGCGCCACCCATCCA
>Ga0114969_10001431_pt1 | contig 20297 bp, 16 predicted proteins | sample M_130807_MF_Meta_FD_87316 | JGI IMG/M metagenome (GOLD analysis project Ga0114969, IMG submission 87316) | Freshwater microbial communities from Lake Montjoie, Canada to study carbon cycling - M_130807_MF_MetaG | ecosystem: Environmental > Aquatic > Freshwater > Lake | place: Lake Montjoie...
CGTCGAACAAGGAACCCGTCTGGTCCTCGAATTGCCCGCGTCGTCCACGAACGTCGGATTCCCCCTCGTGGTCGGCCGCGGACTCGTGTCCGATTTCCGCGCCGCCCTGCCGGCGCTGCTGGCCGACGTTCCCGATCCCGATGCCATCGCCCGGGGCGGACCGTCCGGACACCCGCAAACCCTGGTCACGCGCGGGAAGCAGGGCGACTCCGGAGCCGCGTACGCGGTGGACACCATCACCGCCCCGGACGACAACCCGTGGCATTCGTGGCTCCGGTTCGGCGGGTTCGACTTTTTCCCCGACGGCAACCGCGCCGCGCTGGCCACGTGGAACGGCGACGTCTGGATCGTGTCCGGTCTCGACGGATCCCTCGAACGCCTCGAATGGCGACGGTTCGCCACCGGCCTGTTCCAACCGCTCGGGTTGAGGATCGTCGGCGGTCTGGTCCATGTGCTCGGCCGGGACCAGATCACGCGGCTCCGCGACGTGAACGGCGACGGCGAGGCGGACGCCTACGAATGCTTCAACAACGAGGTTGGCATCACGCCGAACTTCCACGAGTTCGCCCTCGACCTGCACACCGATCCCGCCGGCAACTTCTATTTCAACAAGGGCGCCCCGCTGCTGGGCACCGAATATTGGGACCCGATCTGCGCGCACAACGGATGCGTCATCAAGGTCTCGGCCGATGGTTCCAGACTCGAGCGCTTCGCCACCGGCCTGCGCGCGCCCAACGGACTCGGCGTCGGTCCCCGCGGCGAGGTCACCTGCTCGGACAACGAGGGCATCTGGACCCCCGTCTGCCGCCTCAATTGGGTCCGGCCCGGCGGATTCTATGGCGCCGTCGGCATGGACCACGGGGCCCTCGATCTCCCCGCGCGGCGCCTTGCCGGATGGGAGGAATCCGACTTCGCCCCGCGTTATCCGGACCCGCGGTACGATCCGCCGCTCTGCTGGCTCCCGTTCGCCATCGACAATTCATCCGGCAGCCAGGTCTGGGCCCCCGCCGGATTCGGCCCGTTGTCGGGCGAATTGATCCATCTCTCGTACGGCAAATGCCGTGCCTTCCATGTGCTCCGCGAGGAGGTTCGCGGCGTGATGCAGGGCGGCGTCGCCCCGTTGCCGTGGACCTTCGACTCCAGCGCCATGCGCGGGCGGCCGCATCCCAAAGACGGCAGTCTCTATGTCTGCGGTCTGAAGGGATGGCAGACCACCGCGGCCCGCGACGGCGCGTTCCACCGCGTCCGGTTCACCGGGAAACCGTTCCCGCGTCTGGTCGGCGTCCACGTGCGCCGCGACGGTTACGCGCTCGATTTCAACGAGGCCGTCGATCCCGCCGCCGCGCGCGATCCGCAGAACTGGAATCTCCAGCAATGGAACTACCGGTGGAGCCGTCGCTATGGATCCGATCTCTATTCCGTCGCCGACCCCGGCCGGGTCACGGGAAAGAAGGGCTCGCTCAAGGGCGATCCCATCGACGTCAAGTCGGTCGAGATGCGGGACGGCGGCAAACGCGTGGTACTGTCCACGGGCGCGACCCGGCCGGTGATGCAATGGATGCTGAAGGCCGCGTTGAGGACCGCCGGCAGCGCCGAGATGCCGGTGGAATACTACGGCACGGTCAACGCCGTCCCGTGAGGGCATTGGCGTCGCGCGAGGCGGACTTCGCGATGCCGCGGGCCGCGGCGGCCGCGGTCTCGCTTTCCGTCGCCCCGGTTTAAGAGCGGTGTCGCGGCCTTCCGAAGGCCTTGCCACCGCAGTCCGAAGGCGCTGCGCGCGGAAGACAGGCCGTGCGGTTCCCCCGCGCGCAGCGCCGTCGGAGTGCGGGGGGCAGGAGCGTCAGCGACACCCACCCCGCTTTGCGATCAGGCGCGACGAGGCTCACGGCCGCATCCGGTTTCAGAGCGGTGTCGCGGCCTTCCGAAGGCCTTGCCACCGCAGTCCGAAGGCGCTGCGCGCGGAAGACAGGCGGGGCTTCAGGGTGACGCGGACGGTCCCTCCATCTCGAACCGAAGGATGCCGCCGCCCTCGATCTCCGCGTGCCGGATCCAATGCCGTTCCAGCGGCACCCCGTTGAAGGACACCCGGCGCACCTCGGTGCTCCCCGCCGACACATTGTCCGCGACGATCACCAGCGGCGCCCCCTTCATCCGCACCTCGGCACGCGCGAACAGCGGCAATCCCAACTCGTAGCGATCCGACCCCGCGACGGGATATAATCCCAGCGCGCCAAAAACGTACCACGCCGACAGCGTCCCACCGTCGTCGTTGCCGTCCAATCCGGCGTGGCCGGTCCCGTACTTTGTCCGCAGGATCCAACGCGCCCACTTCCGGGTGAGATCCGGACGGCCCGCGTCGTTGAACAGGTAGGCCGCGTGGATGTCCGGTTGGTTGCCGTGCCAGTAATGGGATCCCGGATGCCACTCCCCCACCCCGGCATTCGCATGCCGGAAAAAATCGTCCAGCTCCGACGCGAACGCCTCGCGCGACGGGAACAACGAGACCAAACCCGCGCCGTCGTGCGGCACGCACCAGCGCCATTGGAGCGCGCTGCCCTCGACATAATCCTTGGTATAGACGCCCTTCGAATCGAAATAGGTCAGCTTGTGGGGATCGAACGGCCGGGAAAACTTCCCCCCGGCGTCCCGGGGCTGGAAGTACCGCGTCTCCGGATTCCACAGCTTCCGGTACGATTGGCCGCGCTCCTTGAAACGCGCCGCATCGTCCCGGTGTCCCAAGGCCTCCGCCAACAACCCGATGGCGTGGTCTTCCCACGCGTATTCCAACGTCCGCGCCACGGAGTGGTCCACCCGTTCCGTCGGGCAATAACCATGACGGATATAATCCAGCACCCCCGACCTCCCGGAAAACGCCGATCCCGGGGGCGTCGAATTGGTCGCGGTCCGCAGCATCGCCCGATACGCCGTCTCCGCGTCGAAATCCCGGATGCCCCGCAGGTAGGAATCCGCCAGCATCACGTCGGCCGGCGTGCCCAGCATCGAGTTCGAATAGCCGTCGCCCGAAGGCCAGCGCGGCAGCCATCCGCCGTCCTCGCTCATCCGCACCAGGGAGCGGCAGATGTCCCTTTGTTCGTCCGGGGCGACGATGCACAGCAAAGGATGCACCGTGCGGAACGTGTCCCACAACGACAGGTCGGTATAATAGGAGAAGCCCTCGGCGACGTGAACCTTGTGGTCGAGCCCCACGTACCGGCCATCGGCGTCGCTGAACAGGGTGGGCATCTGGAAGACGCGTCCCAAGGCGGTGTAGAAGATCCGCCGTTCCGTCTCGGACCCACCCTCCACCCGCACCGACCCCAGCCGGCCTTCCCACTCGCGGCGCGTCCCCGCCAACGCCGCGTCGAAGTCGCCGGGCTCCGCCTCGAGGTTCGCGCGCGCGTTGGCAATGCCGACGCATGAGATCGCGACCTTCAATTCGACGGCCTGCGGCCCGCTGCCCGGGGCGAACGAAAGATCCGCGCCCACCGCGTCCCCGTCGGCCTCGGCACGGCCGGAAACCAGACCCGCCGCGTCCCACGTGGCGAATCCCGCGAATGGCCGGTTGCAGCGGGCGACGCAATGGACCGTCACGCCGCCATGGCGGCCGGCGAACGTCCCGAAGGTCTGGATCGTGCCCTCGATTTCCCGCGCTCCGGGCAGCACGCGCACGTGGCCGGCGCGACTGCGGTGCCCCCCGAGGGCATTGGCCACGTCGAGAAGGATGTGCGGCGACGGGCCGGTCCCGAAGGTATAGCGATGCACTCCCACCCGGCGGGTCGCGGTCAGTTCCGCGAGGATCCCGGGGCCGGGAAGACGGACGGCATAATATCCGGGAAAGGCCTTCTCATCCCGATGCGAAAAGCGTTCCCCGGCGTCGCGGGCGGCGGCTGCCCCCGGGGCCGGCGCCAAGGACGGCATCACCAGGAAATGCCCGCCATCCGTCGCCCCCGTCCCGTTGAGGCGCGTGTGGCTGAACCCGATGGTCCGTTCGTCGCCGTAATAATATCCCGAGGTGTTGAGCGCCCGCCGGTGCAGCAGCAACGAGGTGGTTTCCGGCCCCAACCGCACCATGCCGAACGGTGCCATCGCACCCGGGAAATTGTTGCCGCACATCCAGGGGAAACCCCCGGTGCCGATGAACGGATCCATCCACCGCCCGAGTTCGCCGGGTTGCGCCGCGGTCTCCAACCGGCCCGGCCCCGCGCCGACGATCGACCGATATTTCCACGCCACCATTCCGGCCGCCGCCGCGACGGCGACCAAGGCCCAGAAGCCGGCGAGCACGGCGATCCGCGCGAGCGAGCGCCACCGTCTTTTTCCGGGAGGGGTTTCGCGAACCGGATTGCCGTGAATCGGGGAGGTCATCCCTGGAGTCCATTGGTCCCGCGTGGGCCACGCCGCGTGGGGGTTCAGTCGGCGGGCGGGATCGCGGCATCCGCCGCGTCGGCCGCGGCCTTCGACCGCTGGCGTTCGGCCGCCCTCGCGAACGGCCAGTAGACCAGCATGGCGATCCCGATCGATGCCACGCCCCAGGCCGCGGCACGCCAGTCGCCGCCGGTGGTGAGGTAATGGCCGATGATCGGCGGCGTCGTCCACGGCACGTTCACGAATGGCCGGCGGATGAGGTTCCAGTGCATCAGCAGGTAACTGCCGGCCGTCAGGATCATCGCGTTGAGCACGTACGGCACCATGAAGATCGGGTTGAGCACGATCGGGATGCCGAAGAAAATGGGTTCGTTGATCTGGAAGACCTGGGTCGGGAGCGAGATGCGGCTGACCTTCCGGAAACCCGGGTCCTTGGAATTCATCAGTACCAGCGCCAGGGCGATGGTCGCCCCCGTCCCGCCCACGTTGACGAACGTGGTGAAGAAGCCGTTCGCCGTGATGTAGGGCAACGGCAACCCATGGCCGGTCGCGTCCACGTTGGCCGCCAGATACTGCAGGAAGATCGGCGCGACGATCGCGTCCATGGTGTTGTCGCCGTTGATGCCGACCGACCACAGCATGGTCACGAGAAACGCGTACACGAGGATGCCCGGCAGGGTGTTCAGGGCGAACACCGCCGGTTTGAAGGCCGCCTGCACCACCGCGTTGATGTCGACGCCCAACACGAACCGCAGCACCCAGAATCCCAACACCAGCACGATCATCGGCGTCAGCGACAGGAACGACTCGTAGACCACCGGCGGCACGCCTTCCGGCAACCGGATGACGGCGTTGCGGTCGGTCATGAATTTCTGCACCCGCACCGCGACCATGGCCACGAGGATCGCCGTGAACAAACCGCCGGAGCCCAGGCCGGCCATGGACAGCGTCTGGTCCCGTTTCTGGATCCGCGGCGCTTCCAACGGGTAGGCATCCTCGATGAGCAGGCGATTGAGTCGCTGCAGGTCGTCGCCGGCGGGCTTCCGGGCCAGCAATTCGGCCGTCCCCGAACGCAGCGTGATCCCGGCGAACCGCTCGGGATCGTGGATCGACGGTCCCTGCACGATCGCGTCCAGGTCCGGCACCAGCACCCCGAGCAACGCGTCGGCATCGGGCGCGCCGCCGGTTCCCCCCAGTGCCGAGCGGGTCGCGGGCGAAAGGCGCCCGGCCAGCCACGCGTCGATGGGCCGGGCCGCCTTGTTCAATCGCAGGGCCAATGCCGGCAGTTCCTCGAAGTCGTTTCCGGAAAACGTGGGCGGGGTTTTGTACTGGGTCTGGATCAGCAGGAACACCAGCGTGGCCATGGTGGCGCTGACCACCGCCTCCTGCTTGAACCGTTGGCCCAGGTCATAGGCGATGGCGAAACACACGAACACCGCCAGCAGCCCGAACGTGCCGGTCACCCCGACCTGCAGCAGGTCCGCGTAGGGCGCCACGCGCGCTTCCCAGGACGGTATCGGCGGGTGCGCCACCACCGTGAAGAGGCCCCCGATGATCGTCAGGGGCACCACCGACACCATCCCCGCGCGGATCGCCGACAGATAGGTGTTCTCGCTCAATGCCGTCAGGAACGGCACCAGCCATCGGCCCAGGAATCCGGTCGGGCCCGACGTTTTTGCGATCGCCATGGTCAGCCTTCGAGTCGTTTGCCGAGGTAGATGCAGCCGTCCCGTCCCTCGCCCACGCGGGCCAGTTCGCGGAATCCCAGCCGCTGGTAGAAACCCAGTGCCGTGGCGTTGGGCACGCTCACGCCCAGATGCGCCCCCGGCGATCCCGCCCGACGCAGGGCCTCCATCACCCGCTCCAGCATCCGCCGCCCGAAGCCCCGTCCCTGCGCCCGTTCCAACAGGTCGATGTGCAGGTGCGACGGATACTCCGCGTACGGCTCGGGCATGTAATAGTCGGGATGATGGTACCACGAGTGCACCATCTGGCTGCGCGTCCAGCCCGCGGGATCTCCCGTCGGCTCGGGGAATTGGGCGCACAGTCGGGGTCGCCACTCGTTTTCGTAACGCGCGAAGAATTTCCGCGAATCCAGGGCCCCCAGCGCGTACCCGCACACGCCTTCGGAATCCTCGAGGATCAACCCGAATTCCGGTTCGAACGCCAGGTACGGTCCCACGAAGATCCTGCCCAGCGCATCCGGGTCGTCGCGGTAGAACGGTTCCCCGTCCTTTCCGAAATCCCCCGTCTTGAGGCAGACATGGTACGCGCCGGCCTCGTCGCCGGGCCTCGGCCCGCGGATCACGCATTCGCTCATGATGGTCCTTTTCCCTTCCCGACCGCCGGGACGAACGCGCCGTCCCCCCGTATTTCCAACAGCCCTTGCAACCGCGGCACGAACCCGCCGCGATACACCTGCAACAGATGGGAGTCGGGCCGGAACGGTTCCCCCCGTTTCGCCGGATCCTGCCGCCAGGCCACGTACCGATCCAACAGGTCGAGTTCCTCGCGCAGTTCCCAGATCCGCCGCCCCATCGCGTGGAACAACGGCCGGTCCTTGATCCCCGCCACCCGCACGCACAGGTCCCGCAGGTGGCACATCCGATGCCGCGCGTCGGAAGCTTCCGCCCCCCAGGTTGCCGGGTCCCGCGCCAAGAGGTCCCGGATGTCCGCGAACAAACGCTCCGCCTCCGGTCCTTCCTCGTGCGGCAGGTAATAGCAGTCCAGCAACCGCACCAGATCCGCCGGATCCATCTCCCGGTCGCGCGTCGCGAACCGCGGGCGCCACTCCGCGAGGGCCGCGTGGTACGCCGCCCGGGGCTCCCATGCGTCGCCCGCGTGCACGTAAGCCGCCAGCGTCCGGAGGGCCACGAAGTTCAACGGTTGCTCGTTGTTCGGGTTCGTCAGGATCCCGCGCACTTTCGACCGCAGTTCCGGCGGGCGACCCGAGTACGGCCCGCAATAAAACCGGCGGCCGTCGTAATCGTTCGCGTGGAGATTGTCCCAGATCAGCGGCGGACGCCGCAGCAATGCCGTCAGCTCGGCCACGTGGCCGAGGGTGATTTCACGGGAGACGATCTCCGGCCCGGTCCAGAAGACATCGATGTCCGGATGCAAACCGGTGCCGATCGCGGCGAGATAGCCTTCCCCGCCGTGACCGGCCGCCGCCATCCGGCCGCAGTACGGCGTCGGGCAGAATACCAACCGCCCGCCCGGGACGTGGGTCTCCATCCAATCGCGGACCGCGTTGACCAACCCGCATTGCGCCGCCGCCAACGATCCCCAGCGCGCGAGGTCCGCCGGGTCCAGCACGTCCGGGATGTCGTCGAACAGCAGGCAGAGATTCCGGCAACCGAGTTCCGCCAGTTGCGCGAACCGGGTTTCCAATGCCTCGAGTTCGCGCGGGTCCGAGTACCGCACGTCGAGCCCCGGGCCCATGGCGTAGAGGAATTCGATGCCCCTCCCGCGGCAACCGGCGATCAACCGGGCCAATTCGGCGGCATCATCCGGGGCATAGGGCTCGCGCCAGACCGTGCGGTGATGCAGGTCGTCCTTGGGTCCGTAGAGGTACGTGTTCAGACCCCACGCCTTCATCCAGTCGAGGATCTCGAGGCGCTCCGCCATCGACCAGGGGGCTCCGTAGAATCCCTCGATGACGCCGGCCCAAAAAAGACGGTGGTTGCACGCAGCCATTCCAAAAGCCCGGGGGCGGGCAAAGCTGCGCCGATTCCGGCGGCACCCGCAAGGCCGGAGGCAAGCCGGGCGACCCTTGGCTCCGGCCCCGACGCGCTCCTTCCGGCGGCCAATCCATCGCCACCCTTTCCCATTCTTCACGGATGCCATAGCCTGCCCTCATGAAGAAAGTACTGGCCGTCCTGGCGGTCGTCGCGGTGGTCGTGGCCGTCGCCGTCTATTTCGTGGGCTCCAACCTCGGCGGCATCGTGAAGAAGGCGATCGAACTCGCCGCACCCAAGATCACCCAGACCCCCGTCACCGTCGATCGCGTCAGCCTCTCCCCGCGTTCCGGCAGCGGCGCGATCGAGGGCTTCGTCCTCGGCAATCCGGCCGGTTATTCCTCCCCCTTCGCCATGCGCCTCGGCGAGGCCAAGCTCGAGGTGGATCCCGCGTCCGTCCTCTCCGACAAGATCCACGTCAAATCCATCGCCGTCACCGGCCCCCAGATCACCATCGAGGGAGGCCTTGGCGACAACAACCTCAGGAAGATCCTCGCCAACATCGACAGCTTCACCGCTTCCGAGAAGACGTCGGCATCCCCGTCGGACTCGCCCAAGAAGAAGATCCAGGTCGACGACTTCCTCCTCACCGGCACGAAGGTCGACGTTCGGTTCGCGATGCTGGGCGGCAAGGGCCTGTCGGTGAACCTGCCGGACATCCATCTCACCCAACTCGGCAGCACCGGCGACGGCCTGACGCCGGGCGAACTCGCCAAGAAGGTTTTCGGCGCGGTGTTCGAACAGGTGATCCCGGCGGTGACCGCCCAGATCGGCAAGGTCGGCGACTTGGGCAAGGATCTCGGCAAAGGGGCCGTCGAGAATGCCAAGGGCGCCCTCGACAAGGCCGCCGGCGGCGTGGGCGACCTCTTCAAGAAGAAGTAGCCTGCCCCCGCCCCACGGGGCACAAGGGGAGCCGACGGAAACCATGAGCCGGATTCACGGCACCGGGCTTCCCGCGCCGATTATATCGGGGTGTCCGCCGGGATTTTCCGTTGCCGGGCTTTCCCGAACCACGAAGGGTTCCGGCATGTCGGCGATACTCGAATTGCTTCGGGACCGTGAGGTGAGGCGTTTCGCGCCGGGCGAGGTCGTCCTCGAGCAGGGACAAGCCACCGGGCGCCTCTATTTCCTCATCCAAGGCACCGTGGAGGTGGTGAAGGACGACGTGCGGTTGGCCACTTCGTCGCAACCGGGCGCGGTGTTCGGCGAGATGGCGATGATCCTGGGCGGGCCGCACACCGCGACGGTCCGCGCGCTCGAGACGAGCGAGTTCCATCTCGTCGAGGATCCCCGGGCATTCTTCAACGGTTCGCCCGCCGCCTGCATGCACGTCTGCGAACTCCTCGCGCGCCGCATCGACGCCCTCAACCGCTATCTGGTCGACGTGAAGCACCAATACGAGGGGCATGACCACATCGGCATGGTCGACCAAATCCTCGAGACGCTCCTACACCGGCCCGGACGCACGGTGGTCCGTCCCGACCCCTCCACCGCCCGGCAGGGCGAGATCACGGACTGACCGGCCTTCGATCGAGGTCCATTCGGCCGTCATCGCCTCCAGATCGAACTCGATGCAGGTGGGGCAGGGCCCGATCTGTTTCCCGGGATTGAACACCCACGTCGTCCCGATGCGATCGATCCACGAACCGGGGGGAAGGAACGGGGCATTGTGGATGTGCCCGCACAGCACCAGATCGGGCTGGTAGCGTTCGATCCAGCCGCGCAGGTATAAGTCGCCGACATGCCGGCGCCCCGTCCAGCACACCGGCGAGTCCGACGGCGGCGCATGATGGACCCAGATCCAGCGCCGGCGCGGTTTCAGGGAGTCGCGCTCCAATTGCGCCTCCAGTTCGCCGCGGGAAGACGGCCCGTCCCACCACGGGCAAACCGTCACCAGCGCGCCCGAGAGATCCGCGTCGTCGCCGTCGACCACGATGCCGCCCACCCTCGAATCGCGAATCCAGCGGGCGACGGATTCGTCGGCGGCATTGCGACCGTCGCCGTCGTGATTGCCGGAACTGACCAACACACGGGTCCGTTGCCGGAGTCGCCCGAGATACTTTTCGACCACCACGATCTGGACGTCGAAATCGAGGGCCGAACTCAGGTCCAGGAGATCGCCGCCGATGATCACCGCGTCATAGGCCGCCGCATTGGCGATCAACCAATCGAACTGCTTCAGGGTATAATGCAGGTCGGCGACAAAGAGCACTTTCATGACGGAGCCGAGAGACGGGCAACGCGGGCACGGGTTCTGGAGGCAGCCCAAAACCCTTTGCCGGCGGGACGCGGAAACTTGGCCATACATTATTCCCGCTCCATACCGGAGCGCACGCGCAAGCACGGCGCCGGGGGTGAACAGTATTCAGGACTTCCCGCCATTCCGTTCATCCTTCCGCGCGGCCCGGGACCAACACCTGCCGCGGCGTCCATGGAAAAACCACGGAGTCCCGATGGGCCCCGGAGCCAACAGGCGACGTGCGGCATCGGGATGGGGCGGATGATCCGGTCTCCACGACCCGGCAGGATCCATGGCGCGACACCCGGAGGAGACCGGTTCCGTCGGCATCGAGAGACACCCCGCGCCGCCGCCAATGTCCCGCTTGACAGGAACGGTGTTTCGGAAGGATTGGTATCCCCACAGGAATCAACCCATGTAACTCCCAAGATATATTCTCGCCGCCGGGATCGTTGCCGCCGGAGCCATGGCGGCCACGGCCCAGAATTTCATCCTGAACCCCTCCTTCGAGCTTCCGGTGGTTGGGGCCGGGTCGTATCAGGTCTTTGCCACGGGACAAACCATCGGGGCGGGTTGGGTGGTGGACTCCAGCGCCATCGCGGTCGACGTGCTCGACAAGGGTTATGTATCCGGCGGGGTTACCTGGGCGCCTCCGACACACGGCGACCAGTACCTTTACCTGGGCGACAGCGCGTCCGCTGCCACCATCCGTCAGGATGTCTCGTTGGCGGCGGGCGGGCCCTACCGACTCACGTTCGATCTGGCGAACTTTCTGTCGTTCAACGGGACCAGCGCGAAGACAACCGTCAACGTGGTCGATCTGGGCGACAGTTCCAGCGTGGTCGGGGGCGGGCAGGACTTCACCCGTCCCGCGGGCGCCGGTTATGCCTCGCAGGAACTCGATTTCACCGTCCCTCATGCGGGCAACTACCGGGTGCTCGTCTCGAATGCCGACGGGTTCGGTTCGAACGTGGACAATTTCGTCCTCGTGGCGGTACCCGAGCCTTCCGCCTATGCGATCCTTGCGGGCGCGGGTGTTCTCGGGTTCGCCGCGTTGCGTCGCCTCCGCCGGGCCTGATCCAACGGCTTGGCCGTCGATCCCCTGCCGTGCACCGACCCGCCGCCATCGCGACGGGTCGTTTTGTTTTTGCCCGCGGCCAAAAGTCGACGTGGCGCACCCGGCCCGGTCGGCCCCAGGCGCGCCCTCAGGTTCCGCAGAACGTGCGGCAACGCGGGGTGCCGGGCGGGGGCGGTTCCGTCAGGAACGCCGGTTTTCCGGCGTCGGCGTAGGGGTCGGCCAATGCCTCGAGCAACCGGTGGAAAGGAGCGAGGTCGCCCTGCCCGCTTGCGGCTTGGAGCGCGGCCTCGACCGCGTGGTTCCGCGGAACCACCGCCGGATTGTTGGCCCGCATCCGTGTCGCCACCTCGCCGACGGACTGCGGTTGGCGGGCGAGTCGGTCGTTCCAGCGCCGGTGCCATTCGGCAAGGCCCGGATCGGTCCACGGCGACGACGCAGGCGCCGGACCCGGCCGCAGGTTGCGGAACGTGTGGGTATAGTCGGCCGCCGTCCGGTGCAGGCCCTGGAGCAGGTCCGTGGCGAGGTCCAGATCGCCCGGTTCCTCGGTGTGGAGACCGAGCTTGCCGCGCAAGGCGGCCAGCCAATGCCATCGGGATCGCTCCTCGAAACCCGAAAGCGCTTCCTGCGCGAGGCCCAGTGCTTGTTCCGGTTCCGGGTGGACCAAGGGCAACAGCGCCTCCGCGAAACGGGCCAGGTTCCATCCGGCGATCCGGGGTTGGGCACCGAAGGCATAGCGGCCCTGGTGATCGATCGAACTGAACACCGCTCCGGGGTCGTAGGCGTCGATGAACGCGCAGGGACCGTAGTCGATGGTTTCGCCGCCCAGCGCCATGTTGTCGGTGTTCATCACGCCGTGCACGAACCCGACCCGCAGCCAGTGGGCGACGAGCATGGCCTGCCGTTCCATGACCTCGGCGAGGAGCGCGAGCGCCGGATTTCCAAACCCGACCCGGTCCGCGAAGTGGCGTTGCAACGTATGGTCGCAGAGGTGCCGGAGGGACTCGGTGTCGCCGAGGGCGGCGAACAGTTCGAAAGTGCCGACCCGAATGTGGCTGGCGGCGACGCGGGTGAGGACGGCGCCCCGCAGGGGTTCCTCGCGGAAGACCGGTTCGCCGGTGGCGGCCACGGCAAGACTGCGGGTGGTCGGGATGCCGAGGCCGTGCATGGCCTCGCTGACGAGGTATTCGCTGAGCATTGGGCCGAGGGCGGCACGACCGTCGCCACGGCGCGAATACGGGGTGGGACCGGCGCCCTTGAGCTGGATGTCGAACCGTTTGCCCGAAGGCGTCAGGTGTTCGCCGAGGAGGATGGCGCGTCCGTCGCCCAGTCGCGCGAGGTTGCCGAACTGGTGGCCGGCATACGCCTGGGCAATGGGTTCCGCGCCCTCGGGAAGTTGGTTGCCGACGAACAAGGCCGCCGCCCCTTCGCCTGCCAACGCCTCCGGGTCCAGACCGAGGTCCATGGCCAGGGCCCGGTTGAAAACGACGGGTTGCGGCATGGCCGCGGGCGTGGGAACGACGCGGGAATGGAGCGCGCCCGGCAGGCGGGCATAGCTGTTGTCGAAGCGCCAACCGGCGGCGCGTGGATCGGGGGTACGGGTGGAAGTCATGTCCCTTGTCGTTGCCCCACAGTACCGGTAGTTCCCCGGACGACAACCCGCCGCGAACCCGCGGTGCGGGGGCGCCGCGACGAAGGGCACGGCGGAAGGAAGTGGCGCGCCCGACAGGATTCGAACCTGTGACCGTCCGCTTAGAAGGCGGATGCTCTATCCAACTGAGCTACGGGCGCTGCGGGAGTCGCGACCAACCGGCGACCCATCATCCGGACATCCTATGCCCGATCCGGAAAACCCCGCAAGCGGGTCTCCGAGCAAACCAGCCGCCCGTGGGCTCCCCACCCCGCCCGGATCCCATTCGAAAACCCGAGGGGGGGCGCGGGGCGAGGGATCTTGTCCCCGGCCGCGGCGGCGAAGGGGTCCCGGCCCCGCAGCGGTCCGCGCCCCCCCGGTCCAACACGTCCGCCGTCCGGGACTGTCGGAAAGGCCTCTCAGGCGTCGAGCTTGGTCCACGCGGCATTGGCCGCGGACGACTTCACCACCGCCTCGATGAAAGCCATCCCGCGCACGCCGTCGTCGATCCGCGGGTAGTCGAGCGCGGGATCGTCCTTGGCCAACTTGCGGCCCTCGACGCGGGCGCGGACATGGTTGGCGAAATTCTTGTACACGTTGGCGAAAGCCTCGAGGTAGCCTTCGGGATGCGCCGGCGGCGTGCGGCTCGCACCCTTGGCGGCGGCACCGAGGTACCCGTTGGCGGTGCGGTACACCTGCATCGGTTGGTCGGGCCACTTGAGGAGCATCGTGTTCGGCTCGCGTTGGTGCCACTCGAGGCCGCCGATCTCGCCGTAGACGCGGATGTTGAGGTTGTTCTCCTCGCCCACGCTGATCTGGGAACTGTGGAGCACGCCCTTGGCCCCGCCTTTGAACCGCAGCAGCACGTTGCCGTCGTCGTCCAGCTTGCGCCCCTTCACGAAGGCGGTGAGGTCGGCCGCCAATTCCTGGATCTTCAGCCCGGTGATGTACTCGGCGAGGTTCTCGGCGTGGGTGCCGATGTCGCCGATGCAGCCCGCGGCGCCCGACTTCTTGGGATCCGTCCGCCAACCGGCCTGCTTCTGTCCGGACGCTTCCAGACGGGTGGCAAGCCAACCCTGGGGATACTCGACCACGACCTTGCGGATCTTGCCGAGACGACCGGAGGCGACGATCTCGCGGGCTTCCTTCACCAGCGGGTAGCCGGTGTAGTTGTGGGTGAGGCCGTAGAGAAGGCCGGTCTTCTTGACGAGCGCCTGCAGGGCCCTGGCCTCGGCCAGATTGAACGTCGCCGGCTTGTCGCTCAGCACGTGGAAACCGGTTTCCAAGGCCAGCTTGGCCGGCGGGAAGTGCACGTGGTTCGGCGTGACGATCGAGATGAAGTCCATCCGCTGGTCGGCCGGGAGCGTCGCTTCGGTCCGGATCATCTCCTCGAACGTCCCGTAGCAACGGTTCGCCGGCAGGAACAGGTCCGCGCCGCTCGCCTTGGACCGCTCGGGATCGGACGAAAACGCGCCGCAAACGAGCTCGATCTGCTGGTCGAGCGCCGCGGCGATGCGATGGACCGCGCCGATGAACGCGCCGCGACCGCCGCCGACCATGCCGTAACGAATTTTCCGACTCATGGGAATGTAGGGATGAGGGATGCGTTGCTGAACTACACGGGATCGTGTGGTGACGCGGGGCTTATAGAAGCCGACCGCGGTCCGGGCAAGGACAGGTTGGGTGCATCGCCGGCGTCGCGACCGCCTTGGTTCGGGGACTCCGCGGCCGGCCGCGAAAGGCCGTGGAGGGAACGCATCGGGCCCGGATCCGGTCGACCCATGTCCCCGGGGATCGGGTCACGGAGACACGGAAACACGAAGGGCCCGCCGTGTCGCGGCACCCGCCGCAAGCGGGCCCCGGGCCCATCGACGGCGAAAGCCCCGTGATGGCCCCGGGACAGTGGTTCACCGACTTCCGGCTTCCGTACCGACCGCCGACCGGTATGCTCCGGACGTCTTTTGTCGCCAATTCATCGGCGCGGGCGGGCTTTGGCCCGTGGGACGTGGATCCGCCGTCGTTCCAACCGCGCACCGAGTCATGCTGGTTCATCTGCTCAAATCGAAAATCCACCGGGCCACGGTCACCGCCGCAAGCGTCGACTACGAAGGCAGCCTCACCATCGCGGCGGACCTCGCCGAGGCGGCCGGTCTTCTGCCCAACGAGCGGATCCTGTGCAGCAACATGGCCAATGGTGCCCGGTGGGAAACCTACGTCATCGTCGGCCCGCGGGGGTCCGGTGCCATCGAACTCAACGGGGCCGTGGCCCACCTCGGCAAACCCGGCGACCGCGTCACCATCATGGCTTTCACCGAGATCGAGGCCGAGGCAGCCCGCGACTGGCAGCCGCGGGTGATCGTGCTCGGACCCGGAAACCAGATCGCCAACCACCGCGGATACTGATCCCCGCAGCACACTTTTCCCCGCCCCCGATGCCTTCCTTCACCGCCGCCCAGATCGCCGACCGACTCGGAGCCCGTGTTCTGGGCGATCCCACGCTGCTCCTCCACGGGTTTGCGCCCGCCGACTCCGCGCGCCCCGGCGAACTGACCTTCGCGGAAAACGAGTCCTACTTCCTGCGCGCGGTGCAGAGCCAGGCCTCCGCGGTTCTGGTCGCCGACGATTTCGAGCCCGACGGCAAAACGCTCATCCGCGTTCCCAACGCCCGCATTGCCTTCGCGCAGATCCTTCCCCTGTTCTTCCCGGAAACGCACCACGCGCCCGGCATCCATCCCACCGCCTTCGTCTCGCCCTCCGCCCAGGTCGACCCCACGGTCCACGTCGGGCCCCATTGCGTCGTCGGCGACCGCACCCGCATCGGTGCCGGCACGATCCTCAACTCCCACGTCGCCATTGCCGAGGACTGCGTCGTCGGCGAACAGTGCCGTCTTTTCCCGCACGTGACGCTGTACCAGCGCACGTCCCTCGGGCGCCGCGTCCGCATCCATGCCGGTTCCGTCATCGGCGCCGACGGCTTCGGCTACGTTTTCGACAACGGCGAGCACCGCAAGGTCCCGCAGGTCGGGCAGGTCGTCATCCACGACGACGTCGAGATCGGCGCCAACAGCACCGTCGACCGCGCCGCGCTCGGCGCCACCGTCATCGGCCGCGGCACCAAGATCGACAACCTCGTGCAGATCGCCCACAACGTGACCATCGGCGAGCACTGCATCGTCGTGGCCCAGGTGGGCATCGCCGGTTCCACGAAGATCGGCAATTTCGTGACGGTGGCGGGGCAGGTCGGCATCGCCGGCCATCTGCGGATCGGCGACCGGGTGACGCTCGCCGCGCAGTCCGGCGTGATGCACCACATTCCGGAGGGCCAGAAATGGATGGGCTCGCCCGCCCAACCCGACCGGGTCACCAAGCGCCAGCTGCTCGCCATCGAACGTCTCCCGGACCTGCTGCGCCGCGTCCACGAACTGGAACGCCAGCTCGCCGAACGCCCGTGAAACTCGTTTCCTGGAACGTCAACGGCCTCCGCGCCGTCCTCCGGAAAAAGATCTTCCTCGAGTATCTCGAGTCGGAGGCGCCCGACATCCTGTGCGTCCAGGAAACCAAGGCGCATCCGGACGACGTCGACCAACTCTGGCCCCTGGGCTACCAGGCGCACTGGAACTGGGCGGAGAAGAAGGGTTATTCGGGCACCGCCATCCTCTCCAGGACCCGGCCGTTGGCGGTCACCCGCGGCATCGGCACCGACGAACACGACCGGGAAGGGCGCGTGTTGACCGCCGAGTACGACGACTTCTTCCTGGTCAACGTCTACGTCCCGAACTCGCAACGCGAGCTCACCCGCCTCCCGTACCGGCGGCAATGGGACCGCGACTTCCTCGCGTACCTGAAGCGGCTCGGGAAGACGAAGCCGGTGGTGTTCTGCGGCGACCTCAACGTGGCCCACGCCGAGATCGACCTCACCCATCCCAAGGCCAACGCCAAGAACCACGGGTTCACGCCCGAGGAACGGGCCGGGTTCGACGCCTTCGTGGAGGCCGGGTTCGTGGACACCTTCCGCGAGTTCGAACCCGGCGGCGGGCACTACACCTGGTGGAGCCCGATGGGCGGCGCCCGCCAACGCAACGTCGGGTGGCGCATCGACTACTTCCTCGTCGACGCCGGCCTCCGGCCACGGCTGCGCCACGCGTTCATCCGGCCCGACGTCCCGGGTTCGGACCACTGCCCGGTGGGGATCGAGCTGGAGACCAAGCCATGACACCCGAACCGAATGTCCCGTTGGACGAGGAATCCCTCGCCGGGGCCGACCCGGCCGCGATCCACAGCGCGTTGTTCGGCCAACTCGTCGCCGGGCACGGCCAGATGGCGCTGATGTTCCTCGGGTGCATCGAGAACCCGCACACCGGCCTGAAGGAAGCGCCCCAACCCGAGGCCGCGAAGATCTTCATCGACCAACTGGAGATGATCGCCGCGAAAACCCGGGGCAACCTCGACGCCGGGGAAATCCAGTTGCTCGAGCGGACGATCGCCGTGGTCCACCACGAATTCGTGGCCCTGATCGACCGACTGAACGATCCGGACGGGCCCCGGGACCCGGGCTGAAACGGCTCCAGCGACGCGGCACGCCGATGCGGAAATACCTCCACGTCCTCGGGATCGGCATCCAGAACACGCTGGTGTACCGCGCGAACTTCCTGTTCCGCGCCGCCGCCAGCCTGATCCCGCTCGCGGGCACCATCTACCTCTGGAAGGCGATCTACGGGGGCCGGGCGGCGGGCGATTCGTTCGGGGGCTACACGCTCGCGCAGATGGTGAGCTACTACCTGCTGGTCACGCTCGTCGACGCGTTCACCGCCGTGGCCGAGGACGACTGGCAGATCGCCGCCGAAATCAAGGACGGCAACATCAGCCAGTTCCTGCTCAAGCCCATCGATTACCTCGCGTACCGGCTCTGCCTCTACGTGTCCGGCCGGGCGATCTACACGACGGTGGCGCTCGTGCCGGTGGGGATCTTCCTGTTCGTGCTGCGCGGGTATCTGGTACCGCCCCACGACAACCTGGCGCTCGCGGCTTTCGTCGCGTCGTGCCTGCTCGCCGGGCTGCTCCAGTTCTTCCTGGCCTACGTGATGGCCATGCTCGCGTTCTGGGTCCTCGACGTGAGCACGTTCATCTTCATCCAGTTCGCCTTCGAATACATCGCGAGCGGGCACCTGTTCCCGCTCGACATCCTTCCGGCGGGACTGGCGCGGGCGATCCAGTTCACGCCGTACCCATACCTGCTCCATTTCCCGGTTTCCGTCTACCTCGGGCGGACCGGGGGGACGCAACTGTGGCAGGGACTCGCCGTGCAGGCGGCATGGGTGGTCGCCGGATACGCCGCCGCGCGGTTCGCGTGGAACCGGGGAGTCCGCCGCTACTCCGCCGTCGGCGGCTGAAGAACCATGGACGCGCGACACACACCCAACTGGCGGCGGTATCCCGCGCTCTACGCCGCGCTCTGGAAGAACTCCGTGGTGCGCGAGATGCAGTTCAAGACGAACTTCCTCCTTTGGATCGTCGTCGAGCTGCTGTGGTTCGCGCTGCAACTGGCGTTCATGTCCGTGGTCTACGCGCACACGGACGAGATCGCGGGCTGGACGCGCTGGCAGGTGGTGTTGCTGGTGGGTTGCTCCAACCTGGTCCAGCAACTGTTCACCGCCTTCTTCCTCTCCAACCTCATGGAGGTCAGCGAGCACATCCGCACCGGCCGCCTCGATTTCATGCTGTTGCTGCCGGTGAACACCCGTTTTCTGGTGTCGATGCGCAAGGTGGACCTCGGGGCCTTTGCCAACGCGGCGGCGGCGGCGGCCGTGGTCGGCTACGCGTTGCACCGCCTCGGGCACCGTCCCTCGGCCGCCGAATGGCTCGGGTTCGGGGCGATGTCCCTCGCGGGACTCGCGGTCCACTACTCGCTGATGTTCCTGCTCTCGACCGTGGCGTTCTACACGGTGCGCGCCCAGGGCATCGTCTTCGGCTACTACAACCTGTTCAACATCGCCCGCATTCCCGACGGCGCGTTTCCCCCGGGCACGTTCCGCCGCGTGTTCACGTTCGTGCTGCCGATGATCCTCGTCGCGAACGTGCCGGCCCGGGCGTTGCTGGGCACCCTGCAGTCCGCGGTGCCGATGGCGTTGCTCGCGGGGATGGCCCTGGCGTTGTTCGCGGCGAGCGAGGCCTTCTGGCGGCGGGCGCTCAAACACTACGCCGGCGCCGGTTCGTAGCCCCCCCTTACTTCTTCGGCTTCTTCTCCTTGAAGGCGGAGCGGAAGAGCCAGTGCCGCGTCAGCACCTGGTTCACGTTGCTCACCATCGTGCTCGAGTTGGAGGTGAGGTTCGTGTCGCGCGTCAGCAGCGTGTTCAGGTTCGTCAGCGTGAGGTTCACGTTCGACGTGAGCACCGGCAGCGACGCGTTGAGTTGGTTGGCGAGTTCCCGGGTCACGCCGAGGGTGCGGTCGAGGCTGTTGGTCAGCATCGGCCACGTGTCGCGGAGTTGCGCCGTCAGGTCGCGGGTGTTCGAGAGCACCTGGTCGAGATTGTTCGTCATTCCCGGCAGCATCCGGCTCGCCGTGTCCAGCAATTGCCCCACCTGGTTGGTCATTCCCGGCAACGCCTGGCGCACCGTGGCCATCGTCGCGCGGACGTCGTTCGCCAGCGGCGGCAGCGCGGCGTCGATGGTGCCCGAGATGTGGTCGACCCGGGCCAGGATGCGGTTGGCGGCGGCCATCAGGGTCTCGGACTGGTCGAGTTTCAGGTAATAGCCGCCCTTGGTGAGGTTGGTGAGCGGGCCGTACTTCAGGAACTTCTTTTTCCGGTCCGGATCGCCGTCGGCATACGCGAACTTGTCCCAGAGCACGCCGGGTTTGCCGGCCGGCGTCGGGGCGAAGGTGACCTGGCCATCCGACGTCCCCTCGGTCAGCTCGAGCTGGGCGCCGCCCAGGATGTCCACCGGGAACCCACCGATCCTGACGCGCGCGTCGCTGTTCAGGTAGCCGGCGAACTTCTCGCCGCGGACGGCGAAGGCCACGTACACGTTGAAGTTGTTGGTGACGTAGTAATCCCACGACTTCCGCTGGTCGAGGGGCAGGGCCGTGACCTCGGTGACCTTGCCCACCTCGAAACCGAGCAGGTTGACCGGCGAGCCCGCCTTCAGTCCGGATGCCGCGGGAAGGAACGTGTAGTACGGGACCTCGGTCACCAACCAACCGCGCGCGTCCGCGGTCTTCTTCAGGTACGAGGCAAACCCCGCGAGCATGAGCAG
>Ga0114969_10001432_pt1 | contig 20293 bp, 11 predicted proteins | sample M_130807_MF_Meta_FD_87316 | JGI IMG/M metagenome (GOLD analysis project Ga0114969, IMG submission 87316) | Freshwater microbial communities from Lake Montjoie, Canada to study carbon cycling - M_130807_MF_MetaG | ecosystem: Environmental > Aquatic > Freshwater > Lake | place: Lake Montjoie...
ACTATGCAAATTGCCAGGACTATTCGCTAGTCTTAACAATTAATACATCAACAATCTACTATGTAGATGCAGACAGTGATACTTATGGTAACCCATTAGTAACTATCTCATCTTGCACAGGTGCTTCAAGTGGATATGTAGTAAACAATACGGATTGTAATGACGCAAATTCAGCTATAAATCCCGGAGCAACAGAAATTTGCGGAAACGGAATTGATGAAAATTGTAATGGAATGTTAGATGACGTTTGCGCCAGTGGAATTACGTTTAACCTTAAAGTATTTATTCAAGGATTTTATGATTCAGGAACACATTTAATGACACCCGTTCTTAGCAATACAGGAGTAAGTGTCGATCCAACGGAATGTGATACTATTACGGTTGAGCTGTATGATCCATTAAGTTTAGGATCAGCATTCATAAGTACAACTACCATGTTATTTATTGATGGCACTTCTACAATTCAATTCCCAAATTCGGTAAATGGCAACTCCTACTACATCGTAGTTAAACATCGCAACTCTATCGAAACATGGAGTAAAAATACAGTACTCTTTACAGGCAACCCTGTATATGATTTCACAACACCTTAAAACACTTAGCCCTGAAGTCTACTGTACTTCAGGGCTTTTTTATATTTATTCGACTAATAAATGTTGCGTTTTATATTCCTTAACTAGTAAAAAAATACCGAATAAACTTTAAATATTTACTATCACTTTTTAATAATAATGTTATTTAAATTCTTGTAGCCATCAATAAACTTAAATCACGAAAAGACATTTTGCACAAATCAGCTACATACTTATTTGTAACTGTACCTCGATATAAATAAGCAGCACTTCTAACGTGTTCATCTTGCCAAAGCAAAGCATCCATACCACCTTCTTCTCCCATATTTATTAAAATAGAGGTAAAAATATTACTTAATGCATAGGATGCTGTACGTGCAACACGACTAGCAATATTAGGAACACAATAATGAATTACTCCATATTTTCTAAATACTGGATTTGAGTGATTAGTAACTTCTGATGTTTCAAAACAACCTCCTTGATCAATACTTACATCAATAATTACTGAGCCAAATTTCATTTCACTTACCATTTCTTCACCAACAACAATTGGAGATCTTCCTTCTTTTCCTAATATTGCTCCAATTGCAACATCGCAAGTTTTTAGTGCTTTTAAAAGAACAGTTGGATTTAAAGTGGATGTATAAACTTGACTTCCCAGATTTTTCTGGAGTCTTCTTAATTTATAAATTGAATTATCAAAAACTTTTACACTTGCGCCCAATCCAATTGCAGCACGTGCAGCATATTCACCAACAGTACCTGCGCCAAGTATTACAACTTCAGTAGGAGGAATTCCAGGAACGCCTCCTAACAATTCCCCCCTCCCTCCAGTAGTATTACTTAAAAGTTCAGAAGCGATGAGAATGGAAGTACTTCCTACAATTTCACTCATTGCCTGGATTACCGGATAAATAGAAGTTTCATCTCTTAAAAATTCAAATGCTAGTGCGGTTATTTTTTTTGTTGACAATCTTTGGAGAAATCCTTCAGGCTGCATGGCAATTTGCAAAATCGACAAAAGGGATTGCTTATCTTTAAAATAATCAAGTTCCTTAATTGAAGGAGGAGCTACTTTCAAAATCAAATCAGCTGCATATACTTGTTCAGCACTATAAACAATTTGTGCTCCAGCTTCACTAAAATCTGAATCAGTAAAATTGGCATTATTTCCAGCACCCGTTTCGATATAAACTTTGTGCCCGAGGCTAACTAATATTGCGACAGATTCAGGAACCAAAGGAATCCTGTTTTCTTGGAAAGAAATTTCCTTAGGGATGCCAATAAATAATTCTTGCTTTAGCTTACTTACCTCTGAAACACTTTCTTGCGGCATCATGACTCCCTGCTGAGCAAGGGCACTCATTCCTATAATTTGTTTACTCATAGTGGCAGGTAATATGACGTGTTGTTGATTCGATGGAGATAAAAATATCTGCTTTTGGTAGATTTAACAAATTTGCTATTTTTTCAGGCCATTCTATAAAACAATAATTGCCGGAGTAAATATACTCTTCATATCCCAAGTCAAATGCTTCCTCCACTTTTTTTATTCTATAAAAATCAAAATGATAGACGGGCCGCCCATTTTTGTCTTGATATTCGTTAACAATTGAAAAAGTTGGACTATTTACCTCCTCAGACACTCCAAGTTCCTTGCATATTGCCTTTATAAATGTCGTTTTTCCAGAAGCCATATCCCCATGAAAGCAAAATACTCTTGTGGAATTAACTTTTTGGATTAAATCAACTGCAGCCTTATTCAGTTCGTTTAAATCATCCACTATCCATTCTAATTTCATACTTTACTCTGAAGAGTCATTATAGGAATAATCATTTCTTCTGTTGAAATTCCGCCATGCTGAAATGTATCTTTATAAAAGTTAACATAATAATTAAAGTTATTGGGATAAGCAAAAAACTTATCTCCCTTTACAAACACATATGCTGAACTAACATTGTTTCTAGGAAGGAAAGCATCAGCTGGATTTTTTATCTCCAATACATCTCTCTTTTCATAGTTAAGATTTTTACCTTGTTTATATCTCAAATTAGTATTCGTGTTTCTATCTCCAACTAATTTAGATGCTTCTTTTACTCGAATTGTACCATGATCTGTAGTAATAACAACTTTACAAGGACGTTGAGCTATTCGTTTTAAAATATCTAAAAGCGGAGAATGTTCTAACCACGATTTAGTAATTGATCTATACGCTTTTTCGTCTTCAACCAACTCACGTATAACTTGCATATCAGTACGAGCATGTGAAAGCATATCAACAAAATTATACACAATTACATTTAGTTTATTCTGAAACAAATTTGGAATTTGATCTACTAAATTTTTTCCACCCTCAATATTTGTAACTTTTGCATATGAAAATTTATACGTCTTTTTCAAACGTGTAAGTTGATCCGCTAAGAACTCTTCCTCATGTAAATTTTTCCCTCCTTCTTCATCATCATTCGACCACAAATCAGGAAATCGTTTTTCTATCTCAGATGGCATCATACCAGCAAATATTGCATTTCTAGCATATTGAGTTGCAGTAGGTAAAATACTACAATAGGTATCTTCTTCAACTGTTTTAAACAACTCTAGTAAAATTGGTTGAATAACTTTCCATTGATCATATCGCAAATTATCTATCAACATTAAAAAAACAGGTTCTTCAGATTGATCTACTAAAGGAAACACTTTTTTACGCAATAAATTATGAGATAATAATGGCGCTTGTTCAGGATTCTTTAACCAATTTAAATAGTTGTTTTCCACAAATTTACTGAACTGCTGATTCGCTTCACTTTTTTGCATTGTGAGTATATCATACATTCCTAAGTCTTGCGATTTCTCTAATTCAATTTCCCAATAAACAAGTTTTTTATAAATCTCAACCCATTCATTCCAACTTAATTTATCACCTAACGTAATTCCGATTTTTCGAAATTCTTGCTGATAATTTTGATTTGTCTTTTCACTAATCAATCGCTTATTATCAAGATTTTTTTTAATTGACAATAATATCTGATTCGGGTTTACTGGTTTTATTAGAAAATCTGCAATTTTTGAACCTATTGCTTGTTCCATAATTTCTTCAGCTTCGCTTTTTGTAATCATTACAATTGGAACTGATGAACGAATACTTTTAATTTGCATCAAAGTCTCTAATCCACTTAGCCCAGGCATATTTTCATCCAAAAAAATGATATCATATTCTATCTTTTGTACTAAATCAAGTGCATCACGACCATTAGTTGCTGTTGTTACATCATAACCCTTCTCTGTTAAAAAAAGAATATGAGGCTTCAATAAATCAATTTCATCATCAGCCCATAAAATTTTTATTTTGTCCATATATGTTGTAAATTCTATTTTTAAAATTTTAAACTGTCAAATTCTTAAATACTAATTTTATTTTGCAAAGTTAAATTCTTAATCTTATGTTCAATTGAATTTCAGTTTACGATATTTGCAATATATTCGTTTAAGTTTAATCCCCATATAATTTTTGAAACAGAATAAAAAGAAAATATTTAACGATCCTGTCTACGGTTTTATTACAATTCCGCATCCTTTGATTTTTGACCTAATCGAACATCCATGGTTTCAGCGCCTTAGAAGGATAAGGCAACTCGGCTTAACCCACATGGTTTACCCCGGAGCACTTCATACTCGCTTCCATCACGCTTTGGGTGCCCTTCATTTAATGGGTCAAGCTATTGAGGCATTGCGCTCAAAAGGCCATGAAATTACTGATGATGAAGCACTTGGAACTCAAATTGCAATCCTTTTACATGATATTGGACATAGTCCTTTTTCTCATGCATTAGAAAATAGTATTGTAACTGGCATTTCTCATGAACAGCTTTCCATTCTTTATATGGAACACCTGAATAAAGAATTTAATAGTCAATTGAGCATTGCATTAAGCATCTTCAAAAACGAATATCCTAAGCATTTCCTTCACCAATTAGTTTCTTCTCAACTTGATATGGATCGGTTAGATTATCTTAATCGGGATAGTTTTTATACTGGGGTTTTAGAGGGAAAAATTGGAGCACAGCGATTAATCAAGATGCTTGATGTTTTTGAAGATAGGCTTGTAATAGAGGAAAAAGGGGTTTATTCTGTTGAGAAGTTCATTATTGCCCGGCGTTTGATGTATTGGCAGGTTTATCTTCACAAAACAGTGCTTTCCTCTGAACAACTATTGGTAAATATTCTTTTAAGAGCCAAAGAACTAACTTTAAAAGGAGATGTCCTCTTTGCAACTCCAGTATTGCAATTATTCCTTAAAAATGATTTCAAATTTGAAGATTTCATTAGGGAAAAGTCCCTTTTAGCAAATTTTGCTCTTCTTGATGATTATGACATCTACTCATCTATTAAGGTTTGGGTTAACCATCCTGATATAGTTTTGTCACGGCTCTGTGATGGTTTAGTAAACCGAAATCTTTATAAAATAAGTCTCCAAAAGGATAGTTTTCCTAATGGGACTTTGAAGAACTACCTTGAAAAAGCAACTTTGAAATTTGACATTCCTCTGGAAGATGCTCATTATTTTGCTTTTACAGGATCAATTAGCAATAGTGCTTATGACCCTCTTGAAGAACAAATCCATATTCAATATCGAAATGGCGATCTCATAGAACTAACCGCTGCAAGTGACCAACTAGATGTAGTTTTACTATCAACTCCAGTAAAAAAACACTTTATTTGCTTGCTCCCTGAATTAATAGATTAGATATTTTCCCTTTTCCGATTATTACCTTTTGTTGAAAGTCATATTTGTTACCTTTGTGACCTAATATGGAATTTACTGCAGGCCAGAATTCAGAATTATTACTTGGCACTATAAAAGGTGACACTAGTATAAAAGTTAACAAATTAGCTAAATTTGAAGAAGGAGTATCAGGATCTCTTTCTTTTTGGGCTAATGTTGAGATTGGTGAAAATACTATTATCGCAGCACAAACAGTAGTAGATGGACCCACAAAAATTGGAACCAATTGTATGATTGGTGGTCAAGTTGGGATTGTAGGTCATATCACAATAGCTGATTGGTTTAAAATTGCTGCCCAACCTGGAAAAGGAAATAGTGTCACAAAAGAAAATGAAGTAGTTCAAGGTTCACCTGCATTTAATATCGGTGATTTTAAACACACCTCTGTGATTTATAAAAAACTTCCAGAACTTGAAAAGAAAATTGACGAAATGCAAAAAACAGTAGATAGCTTAAACAATTCACTTACGACCAGATTATAAGGTATGTCGCAGAAACAAACTACTCTTCTTAAACCTGTAACAGTGTCTGGCGTTGGCCTGCACACTGGAGCAAAAGTAAATTTAACTTTTAAACCCGCACCAGAAAATCATTGGTTTAAATTTCAACGAATTGATCTTCCTGGCATGCCAATAATTAATGTTGATGCAGATAATGTTGTTGATACTTCCAGAGGAACAACTTTAGAACAAAATGGTGCAAGAGTTAGCACAACGGAACACGCATTGGCGGCATTGATAGGACTTGAAATTGATAATGTTATTATTGAAATTGATGGGCCTGAAGTTCCAATCATGGATGGCAGTTCAAGACTATTTATGGATGCAATTCTTGAAGCAGGAATCGTTTCTCAAAATGCGGAAAGAAAGGTTTATGTTATAGAGGAGAATTTATCGTACGAAGAGCCAGCAAGAAACGTAGAAATGCTTCTTGTTCCAAGTCCTGAATATAGAATTACTGTAATGGTAGACTATAATAGTCCTGTACTTGGAACTCAACATGCACAACTACATACTATCAAAGAATTTAAAGATGATTTTTCTACTTGCAGAACTTTTGTTTTTCTTCATGAATTAGAAATGCTTGTAAAGCATAATTTAATTAAAGGCGGTGACCTTAACAATGCTATTGTTGTAGTTGACCGACCAATTGCACAAGAAAAACTTGATGAACTAGCAGCTCTCTTCAATAAACCAAGCGTACAAGTTCAGGAGAAAGGGATTTTAAATAATGTTCAGCTACATTTTCAAAATGAACCCGCTCGACATAAATTATTAGACATTGTTGGTGATTTTGCATTAGTTGGCCAATACATCCAAGGTCATATTTTAGCAGCAAGACCTGGTCATGCTGCAAATGTTGAATTTGCAAAGAAAGTTAAGGCGCTTATTAAGAGAGATAAGATAAAGATGCCAAAATTTGATTTGAATGCAACTCCACTTTTCGACATCAACCAAATCACTTCGATGCTTCCTCATAGATCACCTTTTTTGTTGATCGATAAAATTCTTGAACTAAGCGACACACATGTTGTTGGATTAAAAAATGTAACTATTAACGAATGGTTTTTCCAAGGACATTTTCCTGGTAACCCAGTAATGCCAGGAGTTCTTTTAATCGAAGCAATGGCCCAGGCAGGTGGAATTCTTATTTTAAATACTGTTCCAGACCCGGAAAATTATTGGACCTATTTCATGAAAATATCTGATGCTCGTTTTAAACAAAAAGTAATTCCAGGTGATACTGTAATTTTTAATTTAAAATTAATTACTCCTATTCGAAGAGGAATTTGTCATATGCGTGGCGAAGCAATTGTAGGTGACAAGGTAGTAATGGAATCAGAAATGTTAGCTCAAATTGTAAAGAAAAGTTAATTATGAAAGAGCCAATGAATTCTATTCATCCTAATGCACGAATTGGTATAAACGTAACGATTGATTCTTTTACGACCATCCATGATGATGTTGAAATTGGTGACGGCACATGGATTGGATCTAATGTTACAATTTATGACGGGGCACGTATTGGCAAGAACTGTAAAATATTTCCAGGAGCAGTAATTTCAGCTATTCCACAAGACTTAAAATACGAAGGTGAGAAAACAGTCACAATAATTGGAGATAATACCACCATTCGAGAATGCGTAACAATAAATAAAGGAACAAATGCTCTTGGTAAAACTGTTGTCGGTTCGAATTGTTTATTAATGGCGTATGTTCACATTGCCCATGATTGCGTTATTGGAGACAATGCGGTTCTTGCGAACTCTGTAAACCTCGCAGGCCATGTTACAATTGACGATTGGGCAATACTTGAAGGATATGTTGGCGTATCACAATTTGTTAGAATAGGACCTCATACATTTATTGCTGGTCAAACAGGAGTTAGAAAAGATGTTCCTCCATTTGTAAAGGCAGCACGTGAGCCACTCTCATATGCAGGAATAAATTCAGTAGGCCTACGTAGACGAGGATATACTCAAGAAAGCGTAAATGAAATTCAAGAGATTTATAGAATTATTTACCAGCAAGGATATACTGTTAATAAGGCTATTGGTATTGTAGAACAAGAAATTGCGCCTTCATCTCATCGGGATAATATCCTCGCATTTATTCGATCAGCTGAACGTGGAATTATGCGTGGCTTTAATGCCATTCAACAGGACTAAGTTATTTTAATGACACGAATAAAGCTTAATTCTGTAGGGAAACAATTCGATGAAAAATGGATTTTTAAAGGCATCGATCTTGAATTAAACAGTAATGATCATATTGCAGTTATAGGTTATAATGGCTCTGGGAAATCAACCTTTCTTCAACTACTTTCTGCATACGTCACTCCCACCGAAGGCACTATTGAGTTTTGGATAAATGAAAAAAAAATTGAAACTCAAGATTGGTATAATCACATAACTTGCGGAGCACCATATATTGATTTACCTGAAGATTTAACATTGAGAGAAAATGTTAGTTTTTTTTCTTCCTTTAAAAAACCTTTGGAAAACTTAAGTATTGAAGAGTTTGTAGAAATTGCGCAATTATCTCCTTTTTTAGACAAGCAAGTTAAACACTTTTCATCAGGAATGAAACAAAGACTTAAATTAATGCTAGCTATAACTGCTGATGTTCCAGTATTATTTTTAGATGAACCAACATCAAATCTTGATAGCAAAGGTGTTGAATGGTACAAAACAATTATGGAGCACTTTGCAAAAAACAAAATTGCTATCATCTGTTCAAACAATCAAAAAGACGAAACAGATTCATGTACTCGTCAAATAAACATAAATGATTTTCATATTATAAATCAACTTTAACTACTCGTTTTTGAAATTTATTTTTACAGCATTTTTTTTTAGAATTTCTTACAATTGTTTGTTTTTAAAATAAATGAGTTCTCTTAATTATACTATTGTTATAAATTTCATCAATTAATAAAATGAAGGAAAATAATAATGATTGATAATTTATCATCCAGCAATAGCCTAGAAAAATTCAAGACTAAAAACAATAAAACATTTAAGGAGATAATCCCTGATACACTTTGTTTTGTTATTGAAGAAACCTTAATTATGGGAATTCTGGTTTCGATGTTCTGCCTTATCTAGAAGGCAAACTGTGCCTCAGAACTATTAAAAAATCCATTGAACTCCAGTTGTAGTTCATGAAATATCTTTTCAAATTGATCTAACTTTTCGCTTTCAATAGCATGTATTTTCAATATGCCCACTTCTATTTCTTTGTGTGTTATCTGGATAAGTTTTCATGCGTGAATTACTTTGGCATAATTAGTTTTAAGGTAGCTTGAATTATTTATTTAAATAGTAAAATAATTCTCTTTTATAAGCTGCTAATTCCAAAAATTCAATAAAAAAATGCTGATTTTAAATTTAAATAGAAGAATAACCTGGTTTTAATCTAAAATGCCCTTTATAAATAGTTTCATAATTAGTACTTTTTTTGAAAGGTTTCGCGATTTAGTAAAGTAGCCTAGGTTTATTGATTCAAATAATAATTATTATTACTTGAATTATAATGTATGAAATTTTTTATTAGATATTCAATACTAATACTTTAGGTAATTTTTAATTGTAAAAGCACTTAATTTTAAGTCACAAATACTGTTAATCTTACAAAAGTTTTAGAAAGTCGATTCTAATCATTTCAAAGTAATTTCTCGAAGTATTTTGCATATGTCAAATAAAAAGACATATATGAAGCTGATCACAAAATTAACATTTGCTGTACTTCTTTTAACGCTACAAGCAAGCAATACATACTCCCAAGTACAAATATCACGAAAATATAGGATAGTAGCTTATAAAGCGGGAAATCCACAAGTGTTTAGTGTTTCAAATGAAGCGGAGATAACCCCCCCGATGTCATTATATGTACCCAATACCTTCACTCCAAATGGGGACGGAATAAATGACACATTTGGAGTAGCAGGTGAAGCAGTTAAAGATTTTAATATTCAAGTTTATAACCGATGGGGTGAAAAGATTTTCGAATCAGAGAATGCCAACGTAAGATGGGATGGAACCTTTAAAGGCGAAAATGTTCCAATCGGAGCCTATGTTTATAAAATCACAGCCCAAGGAGCCACTGGAAAAAAAGTAAATAAAGAAGGAAACTTAAATGTAATCAGATAATGAGCTTTCTATTAATAACATATCTGATTAATAAGTTCTGGAACAAAGAGGAAACGCCAAGGCAATACCTAACTCAAAAATGCAAGTTGGTTGCTATTAGAATGGGGCTACTTTAATATATTTTTCAAATAAACGCCTCGAACAATTTAGGTGAACAATCATTTTTTTATGGCGAATGGCTTAATAATGTTGGCTAACTAGTTATTTTTAAGGATTAGTTATATTTTTTTTGCATTGATATTCAATCCATTATAAGATCGGGCGACTTTCATGCCTTGTTAATCCAATCGTTGATGTTACATTTGGAATGTCCACAGTAAAAATCACGCAGTTTAACTTTAAAGCCCATAAATTCTACATCGGGATTTAGATTTTATGGGCTAACCAATCACCAACCAAAAATGAAAAAATTAACCCTATTATCTAATAGGATTTACACATTTGTGATTTTCGGACTCCTTCTATTTACGATTAACCCAAACTCATTAATTGCGCAAACTTGGACGCCCAATAACTATTGGACTTTTGATGGGACGAACTCATTGGCAGATTCTATGAGTCGATCAAACCTTGATCCAAATTACTTTGGATCAACTTACACCATTAGTAATGCCCAAGCTGGAGCTGGTGTAGGAAAATACATGACTTTTAAAGGCACTGAAAAGTTAATTGTTGCCGCCAACCCATTAGTTCTTGACTCTGGTTTTACGATTGAATTATTAATAAGAATTGGCCAAAATTCACATGAAACAATGGAGATTTTTGGAAGAAGAGATGCTGCTATTGATATTCGATTTGGTTATCCCTTTATTCGATTTGGAACTAGATCAACTCCTACTGGAGGCAGTTCTTTAGTTTCAGATTCGTATGAAATCAATTTGAATGGAATCGGAAGAGGAACTTATGGATACTATACGGATAACAATTGGCATCATCTGATTTTTAAATATGATGCAAAAGCTGGAGTAAAAGAAATTTGGGTTGACGGTCAACTTCCTATTGGCTTTAGTAAAACAGTTGCTCCAGGAAGGATCCCTGCAAATGCAACTAACACGAATGATAATGTTTGTGATATTAATACTACATCAAATTATTATTCTTTTATTGGGGATATTGATGAGTTAGCGGCCTATCCTTTTGCATTACCTGGCACAATGATTTACAAACATTACAATGAATTTATTCAACAAAAACATTTTAGCTTCAGCAACTCTACAGTAACTCCTCCTGCACCTAGTTCAATTGTTGGATCAATTGACTTAACTGAATTTGCACCAGGACATCCGAGCGCAAATGTTGATGCAATAACACAACTTCAAACATTCCCTTCTTCAAGAATAAAACCAGGAAATACTTTGTTCCCAAATGTGCAAGTTTTTAATCCAGCACATATCGCAGGTTGGTTAACTTCAAATTATTCAAACACGCAATTAATTAATAGAAGTAAAGATGTGCAAAAAGAACTTGTAACAAATTTTAATTATGCTTTCCAATTATCAAATAATTCAGGTTCAGTTGCTGCATATTCAGATACAAATACTTTTCCAGGTGCATGGGTTAAATACGCAAACCAAAACCTTACTTGGAGAACTTCTGTAAATTCTTATTGGCCGCAATTAAAACCTAAAGATGCTGGAAAGACTTCTATAAATCCATACATCAGTTGTAGTTGTATGGCAAATAGTTCTTATTTAAAAAATTCGTCTGGCCAGTATATTGATCAGTGGGGAAACGTAATTACATCCTATAAGATTCCGAGTACCGAATGTGCGATTGATTCTCTTAAATTAGATGGACAAACTCAACGTTATTACCTTGACCAATTAACAAAAAAACTTTTACGTCCTTTAGATATTATTTTTGAAAATGGCGAAGCTGTTCCTCGTTGGGAGCAACAAGGTCTAACACTTGACCCAACAGTTGTTGCTGCTTATAATGCAAGCGGACTAAACAATTGGTTTAAATTCAAAGGAAGAGCAATGTATAAACTTTCATCCGCATACGTAAATGAATTTAATACATTGCCTGCATTATCTAGTACAAGATTTATTTATTATCAAATTAACGGAAACCCACAATATAGCTGGGACTATGCAGAAACTAGAACACTAAATACCCAAGCAAATTCTCAATATTATTCTTCAGGCGACATTTACATGAAGTGGCCTTGGAATTGGAGGTATTGGTCAGCTGATGCACATGGCTGGCAGTTTCTTGTTGATTCAAGATTAAGTGAATTAGCCTTAGGCGATAAACTTTATGGACCAACTGTTTGTCCTGGTTGGAGCAATAATGAAGAAGATAATGTTAGACCTGCTCAGTGGTTAGGCTTTTTAAAAGCTGTTGCAATGACTGGTGCAGAATATTTTAATACGGGTTATTTTGTAACTACAATTCCGTATCAAGATCCAATGAATTATGTTTGGGAAATGGCAATGCCAGGATATGCACAAGCAATTACCAGTAGATATGAAGACATTCTTAAAAATGGATCTATCATGCCTGGCGATGTTCCTAATAATATAATTAATAATGCAAGTCAGCCTGGTTATTCATTTTATGCAGGTGATATTAGAAAACTAGTTGTTGTTCGTAAACATAATACAATTGCTAAATATGCAATTACTGGTACCATTCAGCCAATTTCAAATGCAGTAGGAAATGCTGAATTAAATTCAACAGCATCTATTAGATTAGATGGTCAACAATTATCTTTCAATATCCGTCGTCAAGGAAGCACTTTTATTTACGATAATTCAAATACTGCAGCGCCTGTTTTCTATCAATTAGATGCATGGCATGAAAACACTCATCCATATTTCTGGAATAAAACATTCAATTTAGAAGCCGAACTTTTTGATAATGTTAATACAAGCGTAGAAATAAAAACTGAAGTGCCTCCAGGAACGAAAACTGGAGACTACACAAATTTTACATCGTATATTACATTTAAAGCATCAACAACTGCTGAATATAATTTCACACCAAGAGGAACAACAGCAGCAAGTCATTATGTATGGATTCGTGCTCGTTCAAAAGATGGAAGTAATACTGGATTTAACTTACAACTTGATGGAGCTATAAACCATAGTGTAACTTGCGTTGCTGGAACGGATTGGAGATGGTATTGCTTCAATAATTCTAATAGTTTACCAATATCCTATTCAAATTTATCTCTTCAAAATCATAAGTTAGCCGTTACATCAATTACAACAATGCTTGAAATTGATCAAATCACTATTACCCCTCAATCTGGAAGTTATTATAGTGTTTTTGCACCAGCATGTAATACAACAGCACAACCAACAGCAACTATTACAGCAGGAGGGCCAATAAATTTTTGCCAAGGTAATTCTGTTTCACTTTCAGCGAATTCTGGAACAGCTTATTTATGGTCGACTGGAGCAACTACCCAAGCAATTATAGTAAATGCTTCAGGAAACTATACGGTTTCTGTAACAGCAATAAATGGAACAGCCGTATCTAGTCCTCTTGCAATTGTAGTGAATAGTCTTCCATCAACTATTATAACTTATTCAGGACCTACAACTTTTTGCCAAGGAGGATCAGTAATTCTTACTTCTACTGCTGCAAGTAGTACTTATTTATGGTCAACTGGTGCAACAACATCTTCTATTAATGTATCAACCACTGGTGGCTATATTGTTACTGCTACTAATTCGAATGGATGTACTTCAGTTTCTGCAAATACAATTGTTACTGCAAGTAGTACTACTCCTGCTACAATTACCGCTAGTGGTGCTACAACTTTTTGTCAAGGTGGAAATGTAACGTTAACTGCAAATACAGGAATCGCTTATAAGTGGTCAACTGGTGCAACAACTGCATCTATTAATGTTACTACAACTGGAAGCTATAATGTGTCAGTTACGCAATCTGGTGGATGTAGTACAACATCATCAAGCACTTCAGTTACTTCAAGCAATACAATTCCAGCAACAATAACAGCTTCTGGATCAACAACCTTTTGCCAAGGTGGATTAGTAACACTTACTGCAAGTAATGGTAATAGTTATAAATGGTCGAATGGTTCAACTACTGCATCTGTTGCATTGAGTGCGGCTGGAAGTTATAATGTGACGGTTACTCAAACTGGTGGTTGTTCAGCAACATCTGCTTTAACAACTGTCACCGTAAATGCCATTCCAACAAATGCTGTTACTGCATCCGGACCTCTTACATTTTGTCAAGGAGGATCAGTAAACTTAACAGCATCTGCAACTTCTGCTACTTTTAAATGGTCAACTGGCGCAACAACAGCTTTGTTAACTGCTAATACAACTGGTAGTTATGTTGTAACAGTAACGGGTACTAACGGATGTTCTGCTATTTCATCACCTATAAATGTAACTGCAATTGCATTAGTTCCTTCAACAATAACTGCAAGCGGATCAACTACATTTTGCCAAGGTGGAAAAGTTATATTAACAGCAAATACAGGAACTGCATATAAATGGTCAACAGGAGCAACTACTGCATCAATTACGGCTACAACAACTGGAAGTTATGCTGTTTCTGTTACTCAATCAACAGGATGTAGTACTACTTCAAGTGCAACTTCAGTTACTGCTAGTAATAGTATTCCAGCTGTTGTTACTGCCAGTGGAGCAACAACTTTTTGCTCTGGTGGATCTGTATCACTTTTCGCAAGTAGCGGTTCTACTTACAAATGGTCGAATGGGGCTACTACATCATCCATCTCTATTAATTCAGCAGGCAGTTATAATGTAACAATTACGCAAGCAGGTGGATGCAGTTCAACATCATCATTAACCTCAGTAATTGTAAATTCATTGCCGTCAACAACAGTTACAGCTTCTGGGCCAACAACATTTTGCGCAGGAAGTTCAGTAACCCTTACCGCTACTGCAACAGCATCAACCTTTAAGTGGTCAAATGGACCAACAACTTCTTCTATTGTTGCAAATACAACGGGCAATTATTCTGTAATTGTAACTGGAAGTAATGGTTGTTCGGCTCAGTCTGCTGTAACTTCAGTTACCGCAAGTAGTTCTGTAGCGGCAACTATTACCGCAAGCGGACCAACAACTTTTTGTGTTGGAGGAAGTGTTTCTTTAACAGCAAATACTGGCACTGCATATTTATGGTCAAATGGGGCAACGACCCCTTCAATAACTGCATCTACATCGGGTTCATATACAGTTAGAGTTACTCAATCTGGAGGATGTAGCGCAACTTCATCTGCAACCACTGTAAGTGCTGTAGCATCAGTAGGTGCGACTATTACAGCAAGTGGAGCAACAACATTCTGTCAAGGAGGAAGTGTTACTCTAACTGCAAATAGTGGAAGTTCTTACTTATGGTCTACTGGTGCTACCACCGCATCAATAGCAACATCATCATCTGGAAATTATTCAGTAACTGTAAGACAAACGAGTGGTTGTAGTTCTGTTTCTTCAACAACTAATGTTAATGCCTTGGCAAATCCAACTGCTTCAATAAGTGCAAACGGACCACTATCTTTTTGTGGTGGTGGAAATGTAACTTTAACAGCAAATAGCGGAAGTGCTTACTTATGGTCCAATGGTGCTACAACTGCAACAATCACTGTAAGTACTACTGGATCGTATTTAGTAACTGTAACACAAACTGGTGGTTGTACATCTGTTTCTCCATCAATAAGCGTAAATGCGAGTTCAGGATCGGCTTTGCCAGCAACAATATCTCCTTCGGGATCTGTTAGTATCTGTCAAGGCGGAAACACAACATTTACAGCAAGTGCTGGAAGCTCTTATTTATGGTCAAATGGCGCAACAACAGCTTCCATTTCCGCTACAACTGCTGGTAATTACAATGTAACTGTAACACAAACTGGTGGTTGTACTGCATTATCTCCAGCAAGTACATTAGTTGTAAATCCTGTGGCTAGCTTTACAATGGGCGTTAGTGGACCACTCTCATTTTGTGCTGGCGGAAATGTTGCATTTAGTGTAATTAGCTCTACTCCTAATATTGGATATGTATGGTATAAAAATAATATTGTTATGTCTGGCGTTTCTACATCAAGCTATACAGCTACTTCTGCTGGGGTTTATTTAGTTAGGGTACAACTTGGTGGTTGTGGTCTGTTTTCTACAAGATATACGGTTTCGATTCCTTGCAGAGAAGGTGAAAGCATTATTAATGAGACTAACAATTTAAATTTCACGGCATACCCTAATCCATTTATTGATGCAACAACATTCGCATTTGAATTATCAGAACCAAGTGAATTAACAATACGAATTTTAGATGTTTCAGGAAGATTGATTGAAACACTTCTTGATAAATCAAATATTGATGCTGGTGAAACTAAAATAAATTACCAAACTTCTAATTTAGCTAATGGCATTTATCTTGCTGAAATCATTACTCCTATTTCAACTCAAAGAATTAGGATATTATCAATAAAATAGGATTAAAATTAATTTCTACTTTAAAGAGACGGGATTCCCCGTCTCTTTTTTTTTGGATAAAATGCAATAGTTTTTCGCCTAACTACCTTTAAAAAGCAATTTGTTTTAAAAATACTTTAATTAAACGATTTTATTACAGACAGAATAAGAGCTAATAGCTAAAATTTTATTCACGCTAAAGTTCGTTTTATCTCTGTAAATTAATGTTTTCTAAATCAATTTTTGTTTCTTTTTTTCCAAAAACCTTACAAAACAAGGAACTAATAATTTACTACTCCTTCTTGACATGAAGCCAATATATATTGCAAGCATCAAATAACCCAAAAGGATTAGCGCAAAACAAAGGTTGTGCTAAACTCAAAAAAAGTGGACATGAAAAAAGGATTTACAAAAACAAAAAGTAAAATTGGAAAAATGCTAAAGCTAGCATTCCTTATTGCGTTGATAATATCATCGTCTATAAGAAATAGTGAAGCACAATATGCACCCTTTCATTATTTTACTTTTGACGGGAGCAATCCATTAAAGGACTCATTAACAAGTACGGTATTAAACCCTGCTTATTTTCAAAGCACTTACAGCATATCAAATAGTTCGGTAGGTAAATGCTTAACACTTGGAACTGGTGGCAAAGACGTTATTGTTTCCAATACACTTCCACTTGATACAGTAATAAGTATTGAGTTTTTGTTTAAACCTTCACATGATTTCAGTATCACAACATTTATTACAAGAAGAGACGGAGCCGTTTATATTAAAATGAACTATCCATACATCCAGTTTATAACGAATGCACAAACATCTACAGGAGCAGGCATACATCATGAACAAACAATAGAATTAGAAGGGATAGGAAGAGGTTCGTATTCCTATTATGTTGATGGAAATTTTCATCAAATGGTGTTCAAATATAATGTTCGTACAGGTGTAAAAGAAGTTTGGATTGATGGGCAATTACCAAATGGATTTTCAGCAACAACAGCTACTGGGAAATTTAATCCAAATACTTCTAACTTATCAAACAACATTATTGATTTAAGTTCTGTTACATCATATGACCGATTAAACGGTGATATCGATGAATTAGCCCTTTACAATATTGACTTGCCAGGAAATATAATCTACAAACATTATACTGAATTTTTACAAGGAAAACATTTTACATTTAATAACACTACTCTTACCGCTCCTACTCCGTCTCCTATAACTGCAGGTATAGATATGAATGATTATCCTGCAGGCCATCCTACTCCGTCTGTAAATGCTGTTGATCAAATTAAAAGTTATCCTACTCCAAGATATAAAAAAGGGCATACACTTTTACAAAACTTTGATTGGATAGGGATGGAATATTTTGGTTCTGCATATCAGCCTGGCGTTTCAAATGCTCAGGCCATCGCAAATTCAGTAGCAATCCAAAGTGAATTAGCAAAAAACTTTAACTATTCAGTAATTGTTGCTTCCAATACATGCACCTACACACAATATAGCAGCACAAATAATTTCCAAGGTGCTTGGTTACAACTAGCAAATCAAAATCCACAATGGAAAACAGCTGCAATTAGTTTTTGGGCTCAAATTAATCCTCAGGTTGCTGGATATTCATCAAATACAGGATATATATCAAGTCAAAATTTACCAAATCGACAATACCTAAAAAATAGCAGTAACCAATATTTAGATTTAAACGGAAATACAACTTCAATAAAATATTGGAGCCCTGCTGCACCAGTAGACTCCTTTTATAAAGATGGTCTGACCCAAAAATTTCTATTGACAAAATTACTAGCGGGTTTAACACGTCCGCTAGATTTTTTATGTGAAAATGGAGAAGTAATTCCAAAGCCAGAACTTGGAGCGATGCAACAGGATCCTTCTGTTGTTACTGATAAAAATTCTACTTCTTATGATTGGGATACTTATCTAGGAAACCGTAAATTTAATAGTTCAAAAGCATATAGAGATCAATTTATAACATTAACCGGATTACAAAATACAAAATATACCGAATATCAAATTAGCGGAGCTATTTCTAGAATAAAATATAGTGAAGCACGAAACATTAATAAAACGATTAACGGACAAGTATATGCAACACCAGATTTTTATCCAAGATGGGCTTCTAATTGGTATACTGGAGTTAGCGCATGGAATGGATGGAAACATATTATTGAAGGAAGATATTACGAGCTTCAACAAAATGATAAATTGTATTCGCCATTTGTTGCTGCAGGTTGGGATTTAAATGAAGAAAACAATATTAGACCTGGTCAATGGTTAGGTTTATTAAAAGTTCTTGGAATGACTGGTGCAGAATTCTATTATACCGGATTCTTTAATGATGCAAATTCTTATAATGCACCGAACCCACCACCTGCAAATCCTTCTGGATATGCATGGCAAGCAGTTATGCCATCTTACGCTCAAGCTACTACAAGTAGATATGAAGATTTGTTAAGAAATGGATCATTATTAACTGGTGATGCTCCATATTCAACAGGAACTCCAAGCCTTCCAGGATATTCATTTAACACAGGTGATGTTAGAAAACTTGTTGTTATAAGAAAAAGTGATACCAAAAACATATATGCAATCAGTGGTACAATTCAGCCAAATTCCAATATGATTGGTAATGCTGAAATTGAAGGCGATGCACTGATTACTCTTAATGGACAACAATTACAATTTAAAATTCGTCGTCAAGGAAGCACCTACATTTATGATAATACTAATTCTGCACAACCAATATTTTATCAAATAGATGGATGGCATGAATCATCTCATCCATCACGCTGGTCAAAAGATTTTAATATTGAAGCGGAAATGTTTGACAACAATGCACCATTAGCATTAATAAAGACTGATCGCGTACCAACTGCTATAGCAGGTGATTTTAGAAATGCAACGAATTACGTTACACGCACTTCAAGTGCAACAACAAACCCAACATTAGAATACAATTTTACTCCTAGAACAAATTCAAATTATTATTTCTGGGTTCGTGCTAGAAACCATGGAGGTCCTGCAGCAGGAATTTCTGTAAGTTTAAATAATCAAAATCAGAAAAGCATCGGATGCATTTCTGATACAGCATGGAATTGGTATAGCTTAGATGCTTGCTCAAATGCGGTTATTAATTTTTCAAACTTAAATACACAAGAGTATACACTGATGGTAACCCCTAATGGGTCTACTATTGAAATCGATCGAATGCTTTTAACAATTGATCCAACAATTAATTTAAATCCATCCCAAGCAGCATGTGGAACTTCTATAGCAGCTGTAACACCTTCAGGACCAACAAGCTTTTGTCAAGGAGGAAATGTAACATTAACAGCCGCAACAGGAACAGGATATACTTGGTCAAACGGACAAACAACTCAATCAATTTCAATTAATGCATCAGGAAATTATTCAGTAACAGTTAATAATGGAACAGGATGTTCATCAATATCAAATCCGATTTCGGTCACTGTGCAAAGTAAGCCGAGCGTTGTGATTACTCCAACAGGTGCAACTACAATTTGCAGTGGCCAAAGTGTAAGTTTATCTGCGTCTATTGGTACTACCTATTTATGGTCAAACGCAGCAACAACACAAAACATTAATGTTTCTGCTTCAGGAAATTATGTAGTTACAATAACTAATTCAAATGGTTGTTCTGCAACTTCAGCTGCACAAACAGTAACTGTTTCAACAATACCTTCAGCAACAATTTCTGCTAGTGGAAATACAAGTTTTTGCCAAGGAGGATCAGTTATTCTATCTGCACCAGCAGGATACAATTATTTATGGTCAAATGGGCAAGTAACTCAACAATTAACAGCTACTACTTCAGGATCATAT
>Ga0114969_10001435_pt1 | contig 20282 bp, 29 predicted proteins | sample M_130807_MF_Meta_FD_87316 | JGI IMG/M metagenome (GOLD analysis project Ga0114969, IMG submission 87316) | Freshwater microbial communities from Lake Montjoie, Canada to study carbon cycling - M_130807_MF_MetaG | ecosystem: Environmental > Aquatic > Freshwater > Lake | place: Lake Montjoie...
ACTGGAGTGACAAATGTCGGGCTTGTTGCAAGAGCCACATTGCCTGTGCCTGTCGTGCCTAATTCCCCAACAACACCTGCATTGTCATACAGGACATAGCCAGATGTGCCGCCGCTAATAGCAGTCGTACCGACCACCAGCGCAGCGACCGTTGAAGTTGTAATGGTCTTAAAATTGCCGTTGGTGTCATAAACGCCTTCTAGCGTCCAAGTGTCACCGACAGAAAGGGTGGTTTTGGCAATCGTGCGGGTTGTCGCACCATTTTTGTATTGAACAGACACAACAACAGGAGCGGTATCGCAGTTTTCAATCGCAATACTTTTGATCGCTCTCCGTGCGCCAGTCGCTGGAGAATCGACAACAATGACCGATGTCGTGCCATTCAATGCGCCGTCAGTTGCACCTTCGGTAAACGCGGCCCCAGTGTTATCTGCCCATGCTGCAACGAAATTTGGAGCCGCTGACAATGGAGCGGCAGACATAACTGCGACAATTGACTTTGATGTGGTATCAAGAATTAGCATACGACATCCTCAAGAGACAAACCACGGATAGGCATACATTGTAGCACTATTGCCAGATGCCTCAATTGTAATTGAACCAGCAGCGTTGGTGATACTGATATTATTGCCAGCAGTTAACGTAGCCAGAGTATACGCCGAGCCGTTACCAATAAGCAACTGCCCATTTGTTGGGTTAGAAATTTGGCCCGTCCCGCCGTAATTTACGCTAATTGGGGAACCCTGCCATGTGCCGCCAGTGACAGATACATTCGTAAGTGGGTATGTACCGTCGGCAATGCCGTTCAGAGCAGACGTAACAACGGTAAAATCAGCATCAAGGTCCGAAAGGGGGATCAGCCCAGTCATATCTCCGAACACATATGGGACAGTCACTGGAAACGGCATTTTGATCTCCTCGTCTAATGCTTACCATAAAACAGCGCGTTTGTAAGCCAAAATTCATCGCTGTTATACAAAAAGCACAATGTCTCCGTTGATGTTTTTCCAATTGACCTTCACAAGTGAATTATTGATCCAAACACTATCGGGTTCATTAGCTGGAACACCAGAAATGCCGATAATTGGAACTTGCAAATTCCCGTATGGAATGCCCGCAGATGCAGTAACAATTCGCGCCGAACTTGTCATGGTCAACCTGTTCTGCGGAATTACAGCTATCACTTCATAAGTAAACGCCGTAGCAGTTGTTACAGCAACGGTATAGAACCCCATTGCAGCATTTGAAGTAACACCGAACACTGCGATTTGATCGCCAGATGTTAAGTTATGCGGGCGAGAACAGGTAACATTGATGACTGTCGTTCCATTGGCCGTAATAGATAGAACGGGCAGTTCAACATCAAAATGCGTTGACCCAGACAACGGCATGACTGCATTTGGATCTAGCCCAATGAAACTACGCAATGGAAGTGCGCCGACTTCCTGAGCGGTGATGTTTATGCCGCTATTAGTGATTAAATCTGGGCCTCGCTGGATTGGAATGCCCGTAACGTCATAAAGAGTAGCTAATATTCTTCTTGACGAAACTGTCTGGCTTTTGGAAACGCTATATGTTCCAGTTGAACCTGTTGTTCCGGTCAATTGAGCAGTGATTTTTGTGTAGGGCATAACGCCAGTACCTGACAAGGTTTGATTAACAGCCAATGCCCCACTGGATATAGCAGACACAGTCATGGTCGTTCCCGCAATGGCAGCAGTAAATACGGTCGTTGTTGGAGCCATAATATAATCTGTCTCAGCGGCCACAAAATTTTGCGTACGGGCATTCATGATTGGCGTTGGATCAGCAGGAAGCACAATTGCACGAAGCTGTGTCTGCGGCTCGTCATTGCAAGGAGAGCATACAAGAATGCGCTTGTTGATTAGCGATGCGCCCGCCCAGTCAAACTGCCACGACAAATCAACGTGATTATAGCGAAACCCGCAACGGTCACATATCGCGTGTGCCTGCGGGTTTGTTGCGCTAGTTCTTGCCCTGCCAGAGCGGGAGGCGTAGCCCATTTAACGCTCCTAACGGAAATACCCAGAGATCATGGGCGAAATGTATTGCTGCGCCTGTTCGACGTTCTGTTCAGCCGCAATCATATAGGCCTCGTCAGCAAGCGGCTTCAGCATTTGAAGTTTGTCAGGTGCCCAGATCATTGCAAGACGCTGCGCCAGCCCGAGAGCAAAGGCCTCAAGCCACAAATACGGGATTTCCACATTTTGACCACTTGTCAGTGCGGAATCCTGTATGCGGCGCACACGGTAGTATTTTAGGTACTGTGCGCTAGAACCGTCAGGGACGGGCCACAGCGTCACAGTTGGCGAGATAAGGCGGTCGAACCAATAAGTAGTCGTGAAGCCCTGTTGGCTCTTATTTGCGTAAGAAGCGTATTCTGTGCGTGATATGGGCAGGATGATGCGGTCGATTTCTGGCGCGGGATTGGTAATTGCCATATATGCATCAAGGATCATGACCGTATCGGACGCAACAGAGTATTCTGCTTGCCCCTGCACCAACGGCACAGACACCAGATCAACCGCCCACAGGTTAACGCCTTGGTTTGACCAGCGCGCCAACATGAGGTTGGTGGCCATACGCGCACTTTCCATATGCTCTTGCAGCAGACTGGTGTTCCGCAATCCGCACAGGTTGTACGAATAGAGGGTCAGTTCGCCGAGCGATGGATTGAACGTGTATGTGCCGGATGTGGTCATTTCGGCACCTTACAGTGGCACGTTGCTGAATTGGGCAATCGTCATTTTGGTTGAGCCACTGCCAGCAGTCTGCTTGATGCGGACAAAAATTGGCGTGACAGCAAAAACACCAGTGGCATTTGCCGTCTTTGCTACCAGATTGGTATCAATGGCGTTGATCCACACCATGCTGCCTTCGGCAACAGGATATGTCGGGTCATTGGGATCGTCCATCGACGTTTCGACGGTATAGGTGGCGGTGCCAGTGACGGTCACTTGAACAGCCGACTGAGCGTTTGCCCAGCTATCCATGCGGACAAGGCGGCTATAAGTGGTGCCAGCGGTGGCATCCGTGGTGGTTACAGTGATTGGCTGCATGTTAAGACCCTTTCTTTGCGGCGCGGACGTTATCGACCAAATTAGGGTATGGTCTACCCGCAGCCCGTGCCATTGCTTTGGCTTTGGCTATTTTCTGACGGTTAAGATGCTTATGTGTAGCATCTTTCGGAGCGTCTTTTTCCCAGAAAGGTTTATCACCCATGTCAGCAATCCCACTTCCGTAAAGACTTATTAATGCGGCTGTCGGGGTCAGCGGCCTTGGCCGAACCCGTCAACTTCCGCTTCATGCCAGTCATTCTAGCACAGAAACTGTCTTTGCGCGAACCACCTTCTGGCTGTGGCCGCTTTATATTATGTCCTTCAGCCTTCAACGATGCTCGGCCCTTGTCATTCAGGCCACCGCTCGGAGACTTGCCTTCTTTGCGTGTCCATGCGCCAGACATAATACCCTCCATGAAAGAACGGGGGCTTGTGGCCCCCGCTTTTGTTACTTGGTGCCGCTGAAGCCAGGGCGCATGGTGCCGCTTGCTGCGGACGACATGACGCTACCACCCGACTTGCGAGGCATACGACCAGCATGTGCAGAAGACATTACGCCCTTTGCCTTGCCGACCGACTTTTTGGCTTTACCACCGCTTTTAAAGCCGTCCTTCATGTCATGAAGTTCTTTTTTAGCGTTGGAATTATTGGCGTTGTAAGAATTAGTCACCGGAGTGTTCTTCATCTTTACGCCGACTTGTTTACCCTTCATAAGAGCCTCCTATGGCCAGTTAAGCGTTTTCGGCCTGAATGTAGCGAACAATAATGTCGCCCACTCCAGCACCAGTGTTTGTAGAAAGAACATAAATGATCACGTCAGACGCGCCAACATTTGACCAATTACCTGTGCGGGTGGCATCGGTTCCGGGGCCAGCAGAAACTTGCCCTTGAATCATAGCCACACTAGCAACAAGCTCATTCGCTGTCGCACTGGTTCCAACGCTGAGAGTGTTGGTCGTAGCCCAAGCAGTCGTATTCAGAAACTGGATGTTCAGAATGTGACTATAGGCTGGAATGCAAATGCCTGTGTTGTAAGCAGTTGCCGAGCCAGCCTGAGTGATCGCAGCCGTTTGGGCCATAGCAACGAAGCCAACGTTCTTAACAGTCCCCGGCGTAGTGCCAGTTGTGTTAAGGACGTTACCCGCCTTGAGAGGGCCAGTAAATGTAGATATTCCCATGGGAATCTCCTGCATGATACGATTGCGCTGTCTATGCAGAGTCCGTCTGGTCGGTCAACGCAATCAGGGATACCAGAAAGAAGGGGGCGAGTATTACCCGCCCCCCGTTTATTACGATGGGAGCGATCCCCAAATGGACCGCCAATTATAATATCCAAAAGAGTAACGCTCGTAGCCCTTAACCAGCAAGTTATCTGTCGTAAAATCGACTTGCATATCTGTCTCAAATTTGACACGCTCCATATAGGAGAGACCGTCAATATTCGTGAGCAGGAACCAAGCAGTTGCAGAGGTTAGATAGTCGTTGACCATGTAACCTTCAGGCAACCCGCCCGCGGTGGTCATGATCGCATTGACATCATTATCTGAGGTGCCTGGGCGCAATTCTGTCTTCAAAAGACGGATTGCAATAGGCTCCAACTGCGGAGGCACAATCAACTTACGACCGCGAGCGAAGACCTTCAGGCCAGCCTGATCGCGGAAGTTGGTACGGATTGCAATCATACCAGCCAGCAGGGACGACTCGTTCAAGTCGATCTGGGTAGCTGGAGTGTTTGGAATCACACCGCCGTCGATAGGATGGGATGCCGAAACCAGAGCCACACCGTCACCGCCGACTGAGGCGTTGTAGGTGGTAGCAGTGTTCAGCACGTTCGCGCCGTAGATTTCCTTGGTCTGGGAGAAGCTCTCCATCAGGCCGAGGTTCGAAGGCTTGAACTGGGTCTTGTACAGATTGTCGTCAACAGCTTTACGAGTGATCGCATAGCCGAGGCCGATTTCTGTATGCTCTTGGTTGTAGACGTAACGCTCACCAGCATTGTTGTCGAAAGCAGTCTGACCGCCTTCGGTTTTCAACTGAGCATAACCAAGGAAGCGCATTTCAGCGGTGCGTTCCAAAGCCATTTTCGAGTCGTGCTTGGTGAAGATTTTGTCGTACTGTGCAGGAATCTGCTCGTACTTGCCTTCAATTCCACGGAGGCCGGGGAGCAGAAGGTCTTTGATGGCACTTAAATTAACAGCCATGACACTCTACTCCTTAGATGCCAACAAGCGTTTTAGAAGTAACGCTGTTGAAGGCCACGATTGCGAGATTGTAAGCACCAGCCTGTGTGCCAGGGGCACCAGGAGGGGTTGTTACAAGCCCAATGACACGGAATGGAAGCGTGGTAGTGGATGCACTGAGGGTCGAGACGTCAATGTATGCACCAGAAATACCGGAAGCGGTATTAGGAGTGCCAATGGCGAAACCGATGTTCGCGCCAACGCCAGCCTGAGTCAGGCCAGTGGCGTCAGTCTGAGCAATGAATCGTGCATTGGGATCATTGATGTAATAGCTGGTGACGACATTGCCGGAGGCAACATCTGAACCAGGCCAGAAGTTCGACCACACGGTGCGCTTCTGTGCAACCGAGAGGTATTGGCAACCAGCATACACGCCAGCAATAGTAGCCGAACCCGTACCAACGATAATCAAACCGTTTGTATCAAGCTGACATGGATCGCCGTAGTAAATTGCGGATGCGTTGTAAGCCGTCTGCCCAGCAAGCTGTTCATAGGTCGGAGCCGACCCGTTGCCGCTGTACTGACGGAAGCCGAAGGGCGCACTTGTATTCGCCATTTGGGAACTCCTGTCGGAGCGAACTTCCTATCCACGCAACTGGGTGGGGGAACATTCAAGATTAAATGGACTTCCACAACGGGGGAAGCTGTTGAACACCATACTAGCTTTTTATTTAAAAAGAAAGGGGGCCAAAACGGCCCCCTCTTTTATCATTAGTCTGGGATCGGCATTGGCTCAAAGCCCTTGCTGATTTTCGGTTTTACTTGTGCGTGGTCTCGATGCCCAAGGCCGCCATCTGGAACGCCTGCAAGCTGTGCTTCCTTTGCACGGACCTGACTCAAAGCATTACGGCGGTCAATGTCACGCGAGCGTTGCACCAATTCCGTTGGGCGTTCCATCAGGATGTTTCCCTTACGCATAATGATTGCTTCGGATGAACCGACAGGCATTGTTTCAGGGTGGCGAGATGCTGGCACAGGTTCCCAACCCATCTGACGCAAGTAAACCTGATAGGCGGGGTCTTCCATGTTGTGGGTTGTGTGACGCTTCCATTCATAGGTCCACCCGTCAGGCGCGGGAGGCGCACGAAACTCGTCCGTACCCTCATCAATGCCATCATTATTTGCCAGAACTTCTGCGGCACGACGAGCAGCACGAGCGCGTGAGTCTTCTTCTTTCGCTGGCTCAGGCCGAACTGGTGCGCGGGCGGGTGTCGAACGGCGAACGCCGCCCATATCGTTTTCGATGTCCATGATTAATGCCTCGTTCCTTGGCTACGACGAACTTGTTCCATGTATTCGGCTTCGGTCATCCCCGAAATCTCAGCGGCTTCCTTCTGTGCTGCCGTGAGCCGAATGGCGTTCCTGCCAGCAGAACTCGACCCTGCCGTGCGGGATGTCGGTGCAGCCGATGGGGCTGATCGACGTTGTGTTGGCGCAGATGCCTCTGACATTGCGTCACCGTCATCGCCACGAAGGCCAAGACGGGTTTCGACATACTCGAAGTAGTCAGGGGTGTCGGCCTTGTAGCCTTCATCCATCGCCTCTTCGTGCGCTCTGGTCATTTTCCTGAACAGTTTAGGTTCGGTGACGTATTCAGGATGTGCGCGAACCCAATCAGCGGACTGACGCGACAGTTGTGATGCTATTTCTTCTACAGGGTCCATTGGGGGACCATCAACACGCGGCTTTGGCGTTGTTTCGAGCTTGTTCTTGTAGCTTTCAAGCTCACGCAAGTTGGTCTTTGATTCAAAAACCACCTCGTCAATCTCGGCAACCCTGTCATAGTCACCAACTGCCAGTGCCTCGACCTTCTGTTGCCGCATGACAGCCTGTTGACGCTTTAGTTCGTCAATCGCGCTTGCCACAAGGTGGATATTGGTGTCGTGCGCGTCTGTGTTTGCGCGGTTGGCGTACTCCGCAACTTCACGAGCGCGGCTTTCAGCGGCAATACGCGCTGTTTTTTCACGCTCAAGCTGCTCACGAAGCTCATTGATACCAGCTTCGACGGGCAGTTCTTCCCGTGTAGCCGCTACAACAGGTTGTTCTTGTTGCAAGAGGTCTACTTCTGAAGCGTCTGGCTCCAAAAACAAATCAAGTTCTTTCTGTTCACTCATGATTATGGTCCTCACCACACTTGATCAGGGTCGGGAATGCGGACCCGAACGCTTATATCGTCGATAATCCGGCAAAGAACGCCGTTAATTGTAATATTCCAGCCGTCAGACGGACGGAACACCACCCAGTCATGGTTATCGACGGACATGCCGTCAAACCACTTGCCTTCAGGGTCCACAAAAGCCGATGGACCTTGTTTGACAACCAATCCAACTTTGGATTGATAGCGATCTTCCTTCAAATGCTGGTCAGGCATGATGAGGCCGCTCTTTGTTTTTTCAGGGCGAAGATAAACGGCAACCAAAAGCTGATTGTTAAAGATGTCGATGCTGGAAAGGTCGCCAATTTCATCCAAAATAACTTTTTTTGGATCGACACTGTGTTCCATTTTCATAAAGCTCATGATTACCCCTTACCTGTTGCTCTGATCTGATTGTTGTTTTGCGTCATCAACCATTTCTTCAATAGAACGTAGGGCCGCTATTTTACCCATGATGTATTTAAACTCCCCTACAGTTTCGTAGGTGTTTACTGAGAGCTGGGTTTTCAACCGTTCTATTTCCGTATCAACAAGTTTCATCAGGTTTTTTTCCATTAAACTGTCGAAAGTTTGCATTTTGTCCTCGTTTTTTTTAAAAAAAGGGCGGGTTGTTACACCCGCCCAAGTTATTCACTGAGGGAGAAGTCAGTGACCTCGTGCGGCAATCTCGGTCTTTTCAAGACGGCCCATACCGGAAGCGGCACCTGCATCCATGTCCTTATAGGACTTATATGCTTTGCCGCCGTGTTTGTGACTCTTGCGCTCGGCAATCTCGGTCTTTTCCAAACGGCCCAAGCCAGAACCTGCGCCTGCGTCCATGTCCTTGTATGACTTGTATACACGGCCACCTGCCTTGCGTGGCATCATCTTGTCCATGCCTGCGGGCATAGGAGGCGCACCCATTGGCATCTGAGGTGGAGGACCGCCAGCACCAGCCATCGGAGGCATGCCAGCCGCTGGAGCAGCCTGTACGGGCATTGCAGGGGACGGCATCTTAGGTGGCATACCGCCATTGTTTGGCATCATACCGTCCTGCTGACCTTTACCAGTGGCAATGACGATTTCAATGTTGGTGCGGCCACCGCGCTTGCGCTCTGCACGACCGCCCTTCTTCAAGCCTTCGGTTGACTCCTGTTCGTCATGCTTTTTGTCCTGCTTGGATTTTTCCCAAGCCATCATCGACATGCCGTACTTTTTGGCCAGCTTGGTGTCCTGCATGGCATCTTTTGAAGTACCCTCAAAAGGAACTTTGCCGCCCTTTTTATATGGAGAACCCTGTGCACCAGCCCCGAAGTTCATACGGTTTTTGCTGACCATCTGAGCGCGGGGGTCCATCATAGGACCGCCCATGTTCTTCTTGGTGCGACCGCCCTTCTTCATGCCACCGCTGCCACAATCGGCTTCGGCTTTACCGCCACGCTTCTGACCGATTGCATCAAAGCGATCTTTTTCTGCCTGACGACGAGCATCGGCAGCATTTGCAGCAGTGCTGGCCTCGGAAGCCGCCCGCATACGGGCTTCTTCAGCAGCCGTTGGAATGCTAGGGTCACGCTCAGGTACGCTGGATTTTGCTGCTTCCATTGCACGAGATGCGCGAATGTCTGGAGGCATTTTAGGAGGCATAGGAACCTTGCCATCAGTTGCATGCTTTGCACGACCGCCTTTTTTAAACGCGCCAATGTGCTTCTTGCCTTCGCGCTCTTCGTTGGCTTCCACCACATTGCGGTTGATGAAGCTGTCGGCTGACAAATCAGAGTTGCCACGCTTCTTCTTGTCAGCGCGTGGGGCATTAGCCGCACCAACAACCTTACCGCCGCTCTTAAACCTGCGACGAGTCAGCGGACGTGCGCCAGTCTGTATATCGGCATTCAATGCTTCGGCAGGGGTGAAGTCTGACGCGCCAATCTTCGTAGCATCAGAGCCGGAAGCAAGGCGAGCTGCCTTGGCTTTCATTGCGGCCCGCAATGTCTTGGAGGAATATTCAGTCATGATAGTCTCCTAGGAGGTAAACGGTCGTCCTCGTTATCGGCCAGTCCGATCTTTGGATAATAACTCAAGTGCGCGTTTTACGATAGGGCCACCACCCGCCTTTACAATTACATGATTGTAGACTGGGTGTTCCTTGCCGCGAACTGAAATAGTACCGACCTGGTCGCCTTTGGTCACATTTCCTTTGGTGGTCGGGCGCAGGCGCGGCTCACTTGTTGAATTTTCATATCGCGCAAGATCAACACCTTTTGGGAAGTGCGCGTTCAAAGCGTAATGGTGATGTCCGCGATGCTCCACAGAGACGATAGTACCTGTGTCCTCGTGCCCTTCAGGGGCATCAACCCACTTCCAGCCTGCCTTCTGTTTGAACAAATTGGTTTTGGCGGTAGCGTTACCTTTGCCATGCGACCCCGTTTGTTCAACGGCATCAGCGGAAGCATTGAAAAATGGTCTGCCACCAGGCGCGATGCCAATAGAAGCCTGTGCGGCCTTGTGGCCTGTCATGTCTTCCTTGGTCTTGGCGTTCAGATACTGCCCGCCAGCGGGCCTGTTTTCTTCAGGAAACATGCGTTGCGGCTTCGGGAACACCGAAATCGGGTTCTTGATGTCTGGGATGTCATCAACTTCGCCACCCTGCTCATACTTGCGGCGAACGGCGACATCGTTGTGGTCAAACACGACATAGTTGTGAGTTGGCTTTTCATTTGCACCACGAGAGCCAGCATCACGGTATTTGATGCCTTTGATGCCTGCGCTGTGAAGATGTTGGCTCGCGTCAATATCACCTTTCTGGGCACCAATGATTTTAGAACCTAAAAACTCATACAGGCGTTGGCCGCTGATATTGCTAAAATCAGGTTCTGCGCTTTTTATGTCATTATGTTTTAAATATGCATGTAATTTTTCAACAGTATCAGGAGTCATAACTTGCTGAACAACATGCGGCTGCTCACTCAGCGGCTTATCCCAATCTAGCATGTGGTGCGGGTGGGCGTTGATATGCACCTCGTACATGTGGCCTTTGTTGTCCCTGCCAAGTTTATTTGTCAATTTACCATAAGAATCTAACGCAGATTCAGATACTGTCCCATCTGGATTTTGACCATTCAACGCAGTGTGTATATGTTGGACAATATCTTTGTCATCAACATGACTTGCCAACATTGGGTCTTGCTTCATGTACCACTGTATATTTTTATGCGTCCTGCTTTCTGGACTGTTTTTGGACATTTGACCAATAAGATCATTTATTGATGCTGTAGGATTTCTTTGTTGAGCAAGAGTATCTCTGTATTTTTTTGCAATATTTTCATTCTGAGCAAAGTACAGCCCATGCCCGTAGGCTTGCGCGCCTTCACCAGTGCCAATCTTGCTGGTGTCAAACTCGTCGAAGTCGTGCGGCGATCCGTGATACGCCGTGATGCCGTCTTGTTCTACAGGGCCGCCACCTTCCTTGCTAATGGCGGGTGTGGGTGTGTATGATTCTACATGCTGAACTTGATCAGGGTGAAACGCCACATAATCTGTTTTCTCAGGGGAATGATAAATTGCAAGGCCATCATGCCCTTTCGCTTGTGCTTCAGCAATCTTGGCGGCTTCGCGCTCTGGGTTCCAAAGCGTTTCCCTAATGTCTGTATGCATTGGGTTCTTTATGTCAAACCGTAACTTATGCACCTCCCCATGGTATTTGGTCTCAGTCCTTGGTGGTGTTGCGTGAGGATAGTGCGTATCACTTTTTCCCGCAAATTGCTCCGCAGTTTCTGGCAAAGTGGTTCCCCAAGCATGCCCATTTGGGTTAAAGAACTTCTTTGCACCCTTCTTGCTGCGCCCTTGGTATACCGTGATGCCGTCAACGTCCCCGCCGTCTGCTTTTTTGGGCCTATTACCGCTTGCATGAAGGAAATCTACAAGGTCTTGACCCGTAAGATGAAACATTGGCTCAACTGGTTGCGCTGAAACATATTCGTTACGTTCAACACCAAAAGGACTTTTGCCGTCCTCGTACAAATCTGTCCAACCAGCCTTTTTGGTTTCACCTTTCAAGTTTGTTACAGGGCTATATTCCCCATTGCTCAAACCTTCTTCCCCAACATGCCAAATATGTTCTGCATGATCTCCCTTGCGTGGAATCATTGCAACATGACCATGCTGGCGAATTTCATCATCGGTAATGTCATGCGGGTGCTTTTTCAATTTACGAGCGACCTTCATGGCAACCCATGATGGTTTGTCGGACATCCAAACCAATGGGGTTGATTGTTCCAACAATTCATCTGGTTCAATATCGCCAACATGATGCGACATTTCTTTGATCCAATCGCCATGTTGGGGGTCAAGTCCCCATTTCATGTCGTCAAGCTGATCAACAGTGCCAGAATGATATATGAATTTGTCAGCTACACGGGCAAGCTGTTGTGGAGCAGGAGTTTTTACGCCAGCGAATGTCCCGCCGCCAATTGCTTTGCCTTCCATCACTCATCCCCGTGAAAAATTGGGTTGTGGCCAACGATATGAACGCCAGGGATGACTGAAGCGGGATGGACTTTGGGCATGCCGCCACGAGCGTAATGAACGCGAGGACCAGTTTCATCTTCAGGAACACCAGCATATGATTCCCACCATTCTGGGCGATCATGTGCCGTAGAATGAAAATGTTCATCATTTGACCGTGGGAATTGCGCATAAAAATCATCTTTTTCAACTTTTGGAGCGGTCATTTTACGTCATCCTTCAATTCTGCTGTTTTATGCTGCGGCTCAATTGCAACTTCTGTGTTGGTGCGGACTGTTGGACCAAGTTTTGGTTTGCCAGACGGGCCTAACCCTTGAGATTCGCCACGGACATATGTCCCTTTTTCGGTTTTTTGCCGACCTGGATCATATTTGACAAAGAACCCTTTGGAATCAATGTGAGCATCTTTTTCGGTGCCAAAGGCTTTTTTGTTCTTCAGCCCAACAACAACGCCATCTTCGCCCTCTGGGCTAATATCAAGAGGACGGAAGTCATGACTGTCGCCATTGATAACTTTATACCGTTTGTTGGTCTCTTTGTCGTAAACAGTTTCAGGCAAATGCTCTTTATCAGAGAATGCCATTGCCACATTGTACCCTTGATCCAACCTACGGCGCATTTGTTTCCAGTTGGAGTGCGGATTTTCTACGCCTTCCTGCGTCAAGCCTGTTGATGAATAGGTGTAATGATGATTGGGGGCTATCGGTGTGGTATTGTTCTTTGTGTAATCATAGAACGTCACATCAGGATGCGCTTCAATGATTGCTTTGTGAACGCGAGGGTTGATGTCTGACAAAACATTCAATCGAACGCCGAGATGGTTGCCGTTTTCTGCGGCTTCGCGTTTGGCGGCAGCAATTTCATCATAAAGTCGAACGGCAAAAGCCTCTGGTTCGCGCAACATGGCATTTGTTTTGTTCAAACTGTTCAAGCGCGGTCCTTTGAACTCGCTCAAATCCATGCCGCCGCCAACTTTGAAATAATTTCCGCTGGTTTTGCCAAGGCATTCATCTTTGCATGATGCGCTATTGGGGCATGTATGAAACTTTCCTTCTTGATACGAAGGAGCCAAAGCCAAACCTGTTGTTTCAATGCCGCGACCATCAGGAAGAGTAACAGGCTCTTCTTCGCCGTACCCTGTTTCGCTTTTTAACAGCTTTGCATTTTTACCAAGCAAGGGAACAAGTTTTTTATCTTGGCGAATACCGACCAATGGACCGAGGCGGTTCATTGCCTCTTTTGAATTAGCAATACGGTCGCCACGAGAAAGACTTGTGTGGTGCTTGATTGCTTTATCAAAAGCAGTTGCCAAAGACATAATGCTTGGATTGCTTGTGTCAGACCGTGGCATGCTTTCAGATTCATCGGAAGGAAGGTCTTGCCGAGGAGAAATAGCAAATGGTGCGCGTTTTGGCGCAAACACCGAACCCTGCGTAGTGTTGCCCTTCTCAGCCACAGGGGGAGCCGCAGGGGCTGGGTTGTCCATCCGTTGCTGCACAACCTGCTTGGCAAGGTCGAGAGGGGCGTCTGCGCCGCCTCCTGACTTGTGTGTGCGAAGGTGATTGCCGATTAAATCAAGAGCGCGCAGGACAACTTTGGACATCAGCCTTCTTCTTTCAGTTCACCGATGAATTTCGGGTCCAGCATTTGCTCGGCAAGCGGTGCCGACTGCGGGTCTTTGATCAAATCGCGCACAATACCCGCATATGCCACCCGTTCACGCGCCTCACGGTCTGCCGCACGGTTTTCGGCGTCCATTTGAACGTCCCGCGACTGCAATTCCAGCTTATTGCGCTCGTTTTCCAGTGCCGCCAGCTTCAATTGGTTGTCGGCAGGGTCTTTTTGCGCCTCTGGCTGCTGCATTTTGGCAATCTGTGCCTGTGCCAGCATCATTTTAGTCTGCGAATCCACCTGATCCACCTGCACCTTGGCTTGTGCGGCCATTGTTTTGGCATCGGCTTCCTGCTTTTTGATCTGCATCTGGGCCATAGCCTGCTGCATTTCAGGTGGCATGCGGCCCTGAGCCTCTGGGGGTGCCATAAACTGCTCTGGATTGTTCCAGCCAATGGCCTTCAGTGCCGCCTTATCAATGGCAATCGGGTCATACATGGTCGGATTGGACGCCTGAAGCTGCTTCAGGGCCATAATCTTCATGATGCGCTGTGCATGCGAGGCCGTGTTGGGGTCCGCCTGCGGGATCAACTCGTAATCGTTGCATGCCTGCAAGAATGTCTGCTCGTCCCACGGATGTGCGGGCTTGCGAATGCGCTGCCAGAACGATTCTGGATGCTCTTTGAAGCACTCAAGCAGCAATTGAAACTCGTCGGCCTGCGATGCATGCATGCGCTTGTGGACAGAGTTCAACACCTTGGTGGCCTGCTCAATCATCGCCAGTGTGGTGCCGACAGGTGCGTCCGCACGGCCTTCACCGACAGCCTGCTCTGACGTTCCACCCAACCGCATGCCCGTCTCGGCCATGTTGGTCACAAGGTTCATCAGGCCAGCACCAGCTTCCTTGTATGGGAGCGGCATGATTGCCTGACTGATCGGCATCCCGCCCGTCTTGACGAGCGCAGCACCGCCTGGCGGCACACGGAAGATGTTGGTGTTCTGCCGCCCGCCCGTGTCAGCCATCAGGAAGCCAGGGAAGTTGGCAAACATGCCCGCATCCAGCATCTCGCGCCACGCTGCCGTCACCGCATTGGTGGTGTTGCCGAGGATGTGCAGCAGGCCGATGTCGTAGAACCCCATGCCTGGCACGAAGGTGTATTTGACGAACGTGCATTTGGCGACAGGCAGTTCCTGATCGTCCTCGGCATAGTTGCGGACCACCGACAGAATCTTCTTGGTCGATACGTCAATGGTCACACGGTATGGGATTTCCAGACCGGACACCTTGCGCTTGTGCTTATGCTCGTAGCCACGGATGTCCAGTTCGCAATAGCACTCGTAAATCTCGCGGTCGCGGTCGTCTTGATTGAACGTGTCGGTCGAGATGCCCTGCTGTGCGCTCTTGGCCATCTGAACCGCATCAAGGTTCGGCATGTTAGGGGTGGACAGGTCGGTATCACGGTATGCGCCAATGATCTGCATGCGCTTGACCACGCTCGGACGCATCATAATGCGGTGCGTGATGCGCTTGGCGTTGCTTAGATCGGTGGCCGAGTTGTTCACGATCAGATCGTCGGCATCCACCGTTTCGGATACAGGGCGGTTGCGAAGCGGGCAGTAGTAGACCTTCTTGAACGCCGTGCCGCCAAACCCCAACATGAACAGCATGCGGTCGGTGTCTGGGTAGTATTCCTTTGCCACCGCCGTCAGGTAGTGGTTCATGTCGTTCTCTAGCGCGTCACCGAGCTGGTCTTCTTGCAGGTTCGCGCTGTTGTTGTCGTTGCGAATTTTCACTGGCCCATCGACGGGCAGCAGTTCCGAACGCGCATTGGCCTGAAACCGCAGCACGGCTTCCAGCAGCAGCGGGTGCCTGATCTTTGACATTCCCTCGACGGGTGCGCCGTCTGCCGCGCCTTGCAAGCCTGGCAATTCAATCTTCAGGCCCAACAGCTTGATGCCCTGTGCGCGATCCTCAACCCACTCCTGACGGCTCTGGATGTCATCGTCGATACCACGCATCAGGTCTTCGGCAATCATTGACAATTCGCCCTCGTCGATGTCGTCAACGAGGTTGTCGAACCAGCCTGTCGGTTCTTTCTTTGCATCTGGATCAATAGACTTGCCGTCAAGCGAAATGGTAACTGACCCGTCATCATGCTCAATGCGAATTAGTTCGCCCTTGTCGTTGTACTGTTTGCTGCCTGCTGGCTCTTTGGGCGAAGGCAGATCGGAAAAATCCAATTCAGGCTCTTGGCCTTCTTCAACCTTACGGATATTGCCGAACGACAGACCAGCCATGTTATTTCCCTTCAGCGGCGAGAAGGGCTTCAACCTCGGCTACAAACCGTTGAATACCCTGCTGTGCGGCTACTGTATCTGATTTTCCTTGAATTTCATAGACGCGAACGTAATCATTTGGAGCAACGCCCCACACTTCAACTTTAAACAGCCCAAGACCCTGCGGGGTGGCTGGATTGATAACGTCCACAATCGCATTTGCTAATATCATTTGGCATACTCCTTTGCGGGCAGATTATACCAGATGGCCTGTTTGGGCAATCAGTGCGTCAACACCCAAATCAAAGCAAACAGGATACCCATGACGATAATCCCCATTAAAATAACGCCAACCACAACGCTGATCAATTGAACAAACTCGTCATGTTTGCGCTTGCGCTCGGCTTCCATCAGTGCGGCATTGCGCTTCATCGATGCGACTGCCCGCTGCACCTGATCCCATGCCTCTAACCCGTATGCCGCAATGAACTGACCGCGAACCTGTGCCGCCATGTCGTGCGCCTTGGCCTTGGCTGCGTACAACTCGATGGCTCTGGCCTCATAGCTCTCGCGTGACGATCCAATGTTGGTGTACTTGGCAGGCTCCGCAGCCATGCGGGTGAGCTTGGCAACGCTGTCCCACAGCCCCGCCAAGTCCTTCGCCATGTGCTGGATTTCTTTACCTACTGCAATGCCAGCCTTGATCGCATTGTAGGATGCGGTACAAGCCGCCATAACAGTAATTGGGTCCATAGGCCACCTCTCGGTGACTTTATATCATGAATGCTTGGCGTGGGCGACACTAGCTTGGTTATTTGGGTGGCTCCGGCAACGGCATCCAGTGCGTTACGTCACCTAACCAACTCTCAGATGCATTAGTCCATATGCCGTCCGTCCACGCCGCAGTTTGGAAAAAGTCTGGCGCATAAACAATGATGACCGTTCCATCCTTCGGCGCGGTTTCAATCGGTTGCCATTCCATCATTTCTTCCTCATCTGATCCATTGAAACATTCTCTTGCAGCTTTACCTTTGGGTTGGGCCATGTCCAACATTCCCCCGTGGCATCCGTAAAACACACCCAGAGCAGATGATGCTCTTGCCCATAGTCAATCATAAAGTGCGCCTTCGCTGGCCCCTTCGGCGTGTCCATTGGAATGGTGGGGTCAAGCTGGATGATCACTCTTTCTCCCCTAGTGCTTTTTCAGCAACTCTAACGCACCCATCAATGATGCCCCAGAGGTTTGCTTCTGCTGGAGTTGTCGGCTTAGGGATATGCTGATGCTGAATGTCAACGATGCTTTGCAAAGCATCATGCAAAGATTGCATTTCATCAGCAACATCATGCAACGTTTCTACGTTAAATAAACCACGTTCAGCCCAGTAATGCAGTTTGCTTATAGTTTCCATCACTTTTTCTCCCCTAGTGCTTCTATTGTTTTCCTCATCTCTTCGGGCAGGAAGGCGTAATCATCATCAGGAACAACCATGTTCAATCTGATAACAATTTTTCGCAACCGTTCAATCTCGTCAGCGGCCTTCTCACCGATGTCAGAGACTTCTTTGGGGGTGTGCATAGAATTTAAGTCCCGCAAGTCATCAACAATGTCCATTATTTACCCCGGCTTTCTCTTGCTCTGCTCATATAGGCTTCATACAGACCATCCATGCGCTGTTTGTGCCATTCCTTATAGTCAGTATAGGATTTGGAGCTAGCATGACCCTCAAAAACAATTTCCAAATAGGTTCTGGAATCTTTGAGCAGTTCGTCATGGCCTTCATAACGCGCCAAGGCATTAACCAATGATTCAATCATTTCCCCATGCCTGATTTCGTTTTTGCGGCACTCTTGAAGAACCTTGGCTTTGTTTTCTTTGATTTGAATTATTTCTTCCCGTAGGCGTTCAATCTTTCCCCACGCTTCTGTCATTACATCAGAAGCCATATCCTCTTGGCCTCCTTTGCCACAGAATTTGAATGCCCAATATTTCAACTGCTCAACAATATCCATCATTCATCCCCCTTTGTAAGTGCATACCCCTCACGGATTGGGTAGCATGTCTGGCATTTCGACAACCCCCAACGGTCGTATCCAGATCAAAGCCGATGTTGATAGTGATGGGCTTATCTGGGATAAGTCCCCAACAGAGCGGCAAACGGTTATTCTTTCGGTGGGGCAGGCAATGGCATCCAGTAGATTATTTGACATTCACCATATTCTGGCTCACTCCACCCACCCTCACTATCACGCCACCACGCATCACCATCGTCATCTTTCTCATAAAGCGAGATGCTCATTGTTTTCTGATTGTTAAACACAATGATCCACTCATTCTCCGGCGCGGTTTCAATTGGGTACCACTGCCCTCTGGTTTCAATTACATCACCAAAGATGCGGTTGGCGTCCACTGGAGGAAATGAAATGTCACTCATCGTCCAATCTCCCGTGCAATGGCGGCCTGGCCCAGTGGCGTGTCTGCTAGCATGCCGAGTGCCGACATGTAGAGGTCGATCATGGTCTGTTCGCTATCACGCTCAGAAGCGCGCTTCTTGCGAAGGGCTATCACCTTGCGGAGAATCTTGGCATCAAACCCGTTGCCCTTGGCCTCGGTGTAGACGCCCTTGATGTCCTCGGCCAGTGCGGCTTTCTCTTCTTCGAGACGCTCGATGCGCTCGACGATGGCCTGAAGTTGGTTGTTGTTCATTTGTAATTTCCCTTTTTAAAACTCGTTAGGCCGAATGCCATGCATGCAAATCTTGGTTATCTTTTCTAACTTATCTTTGTCATCCCCGTCAATCAATTCAATGATTTTGAGGAAGTTAACTTTAGAATCGTTAACCCTTTCAAGTCTTGGGTCTTTAGCATCAAGTCCTGCTTTTACCAAATGCCCCTCATCGTAGACAGCGCACCCCACATATTTCTTTTGGTCTTTCCACTTTCTATGATTAGAGACAATCATTCTAAGTAGAAGAGGTTGCTCATCTTTGGGGAATAGTTCGTTTATATCATCGTAACCTTTACGCATCCAAAGCAATTGTTTCTCATACTTTATAATCATTCTTGACTGTTCTGATATTTTATTTTTTAACTCCCAAACATAAGAGTCCATCTGTCATTTCCTATATTGGGTAAAGAGCAGCAGGTTCTGCACCGTGGTGCCTCATCGACCGTTCCATATCTGAGTTTACCTCATCAGCACGTTGGAGCATGCCAGTTGTGCGGAGATGTTTCAATGCTTGTGTTGCGGTATCCACAAGATCGTCGTGCTTTGCCTTCGGAAACGCCGCGCACTGGTTAATCACCATGTCAGCCCATGATTTGTCCGGCGCGTAAACCAACCCCTCGCTGAACAGGTGCTGGACGGCATAGGCGCGAGCCACTTTGTCCTGATGGCCAGGGTTGACCAGTTGCACCCCAAAGTCCGCACTGTTGTTAAGCCGCCTGATCTCTTGCGCTACCGAGATGCCGGACGCCTTGGACTCGATCAGGAGGGTATCCAGTTTGAACTGCTTGGCCGTCTCGGTGATCTTGGCCACCAGTTCGTGCAACTCCAGCCTCTCAGCCCACGCGTAGAGCAGGATGGCCTTCGGGTGCGGCTGTTTGTAGCTGCGCTCGACCACATACGACTTGCCGTCCTTGGCCAATTGGTTTGCGGCCTGCGCGATAGGGTCTTGGCTGAAGATGCCCCAGACCGTCATGGCCGATGGGTCATTCTCCTCCTTGGTCGTGTACGCGGTGTCAAGCGATCCAACGATGTAATCAAGCGGCGGGAACAAATCGCTGTCCCATAGCTGCCACCACGCGCTCTGGATGATGCCACCGCCACGCGGAGCGGGCGACTGCTGGAACTGACCGGACGAGGCGTATGGCCCCATCACGCGCTCGTCGCGCTCGACCACATCCATCGGAAACCGCTTTGGAAACAGCAGTTCGCCCTCGGTCTCTCGCGGGTCTTCAAGGCCCAGCTTGGTTGGCATGGCGCGGGATGGATCGTACCGCATCGGCAGCATGATGTGATCGTAGCCAAGCTGCTTGTCGAGGATGATGCCGGAAATGTCCTCTTCGTGCAGCCTCTGCATGATCACCACGATTGCGGATTTCTTGGGATTGTTCAGGCGGCTGGGAACGGCTTCGAGGAAAGTTTCGACCTCGGCACCACGCTGCGTCTCGGAGGCCGCAGAATCGACGCTATGTGGATCGTCGATGATAACACGGTCGCCACGAATACCAGTGAGCGATGTGATTGCGGTGGCGATTCGGAAGCCCTGCGCCTCGTTCACGAAGTTCAGCTTCTCGTTCTGATCTTTGGCCAGCTTCACGCGGTCGCCCCATCGCTCCTGATACCACGGCGATGTGATCAACTGACGCATGCGGCGGCTGTCGCGGGCTGACAGGTTTTCGATCTTGTGGGCGGCGCAG
>Ga0114969_10001436_pt1 | contig 20269 bp, 17 predicted proteins | sample M_130807_MF_Meta_FD_87316 | JGI IMG/M metagenome (GOLD analysis project Ga0114969, IMG submission 87316) | Freshwater microbial communities from Lake Montjoie, Canada to study carbon cycling - M_130807_MF_MetaG | ecosystem: Environmental > Aquatic > Freshwater > Lake | place: Lake Montjoie...
GTTTTACATGAATCAGGATTTAAGCAGCCATACGCTTCGTTGAATTCAAGGTAGTTCGCATCGTTGCATCCGCATACAGGCGGGTATTTCAGGTACGGCGAAATTTTTTCACCCGTTAAAAGTGTGTCGCCATTTGCCACATACTTAATAAAATATCCATTAGTATCAATCACTTCAATGTTCAGCTCGAATGTCAATTCTCCTTTTGTAGTTAATTGTGCAACCAGAATTTTGTTTGATGTTCCTCCATCAACACCGGAGTTCTGTTGTAGATATGCTGAGTTAGAGATAAACGATGTACCTGAATTTACTGAACCCAAAATTGAAGTATCAACATTCGAAATATCTTTAAATCCATCATCGAGCCATGTGCCAAGTGTTACAGTATCATTCACAAAACCATCTGCAATTGTTAGTGGTATGCCTGCATCCGGATCATTATTTACCAGCAATCCTCCCAATCCACCAACAATGGAAGTAGCATCTGTATCAATTGGCTTTAAAATACCGGAATAATATTTTGCTCCAAGCCCTAAGGTCAACCAACTATCCAGCGCAAGCGTGGGATTGCCGGAAAACCAAAGGCTGTTGATGAGGTATCCGAAGTATGCATTCGGTCTGTCAATGTTATTGTAAAAAGTATCGGTGCTCATTATTTTTAAGGCATGATTGGCATCACCATAAATTTTCCGGAGTTTACAACCAGGCTTCAGTTCAACATATATGCGGTAAGTTGTTGATCCGACGGGTAGTACTCGTCCATTTATAGTATCTGTTGCATCATTTGCATCTGAGATGTAATATTTTTCAACAATCACATTTTGCACTTGTGCCTGTATTCGCATTGGAAACAGAAAAAACAAACAAATACAAATAGTTAAAGTGTTTCTCATGATTTTATTTTTTAGAGCTATATTTTAAATCGTTGATGAGAATAATTGAAATCATAAATTGAATTGTTTCAAGGTTCAGAGTTTATAAGAAACGCCAATTAAAAAATTAGTTCCATAAGAAAATTCATCATAAATGAATTCTGAATCTTTATAGGTCCTTGTGATAGTGGTATTTAAAATATCACGCACGGTCAAACTTGTGCTGAAGTGCTTACCAAACTTTTTGATGAGTTTGATATCAACCATTTGCCTTGGCAATTCATACACATCAGGGATAAAAGGATTAGCTGATGTTATGACTAATCTTTCTCCTTGCACATTGTAACTTACCGTAAATGAAAGGCCAATGCTATCCGAAGTATAGGTGAGCATGCCGTTCAGCACATAAGGCGCTTGCCCAAACATTGTGCGTGTAAGTGTATCGATAGGAATATATTCCTTCACTCCATCCGATATGTCAACCCGGTTTCTGATAAACTTTGTTTGCGACTTGAGTAATGCTCCATTGGCTCTGAATTCAAAATTTTTTGTGATGATTTTTTTTCCTTCCAATTCAATACCTGCAACATAAGAGTGGTCAACATTCTGCCAGGTTAAACCAACTGACCGCACCAATTCAATATGATTTTTAAAATTCTTGTATAGCAAACTGATTGAAATATTATCACCTGATTTAAAATAGGATTCCAGGCGCAAGTCATAATTATTTATATGCACTGTTTTAAGGTCTGAATTTCCGAAAACAAATTCTTTAAATTCATAATCAAGTTGAGCAACATCCGATAGTTCACGCAAACTTGGTCGTGCAATGCTGTTGCTGTAGTTCAATCTTAAATTAATAGGTGTACCATTATTTCCTGAGCTGTCGCGATTTAATTTGAAAATTAAATTGGCACTTGGAAGGAAATTGGTTTCGCTTAATATTCCTGGATTTACCAGTGGATAAGAAGTTGAATAATTTCTTCTTGGATCATTTTTCTGATAGCCCATAGAATCAAACTTGAAAACATCAGTATACAATTCAGCATGTTCAATTCTCACTCCTCCTGAAAACCGAAGACGCGGAATGATGGTGTAATCAATCATTAAAAATCCTGCAGCGATTTCACTTTTTCCGAATGTGTGATTAGCCGGTGTGCCATCTTCCACATAATATTCTTTAATAGTGCTGTAAGGAATTCCACTGAGAGTTCCATCGGTAAATCCAAAATTATTCAAGTCAAAAAACTCGTCAATGTTTCCGTTTTTAAGTGAGAGGTCGGAGTTAATTCCGAACTGAACATTGTAATCATATTGCTGATTCTCCTTGAAATTATATTGATACGCTCCTCCTAATTTTAACTTTCTGGGCAATCCCGGTTTGTCGTAAAAAGGAATTTTAATGGAGACCTTTGAATCAAAAAGATTATCAGAAAGGTATCTGTAGTATCTATCTATATCTCCATTGTCACCACCAATCTGCCAGGTGTCAATGTCCTTTCGATAAATGTATCTCAGTGTTTTAAAATCGGGGACACTGCTGTTACCATCAGTATAAGATGCATTGAATTCTGCTCTTATTTTATTTCCGGGAAAAAAGTGTTCTGATTTTAATTGGTAAACTAATTGTTTCCGTTGCTCATAAAATTGTATTTTCTTATAAATCATAATAGTTGAATCTAAATTGTCAAGCAGATTATCAGCTTTGTTTGCTCCTGATAAATTAGGCATAAACAAAAAAGAAACGCTGTGATTCGGACTAAATTTATAAGCAACATTAGCAATGGCACTCCACCCGTTTACTTCTTCGCTGTGTTCTCCGTTGAATAATGATTCACGCGAACCATCAGCCCTGATTTTACTTGCCATATATCCGGGATCATACTTGGTAGAACTTCCATATCGGTAACCAACAATAAATCCGAGAGGCTTTCCAAAAAGATTTGTCTGGGTTCCAATACTAAAACTTTGACTGAAATCCAATGGTGCTTTTCGAGAAATGGTATTCCAATTATTTTTAAAAGATTGACCTGATTCAGGAACATTTGCATTTATTATTTGAAATGCCTGCTGCGAATATGGTCCGGTGATATATAAAATTCTTGCTTCCTGATATGCAGCGTTATCATCAATTTGAACGGGTGCAAGCAATCCAAGTTGAACCAGACCAAGCCGGTAATACATATCACCATTTGAATTCCAGTTCTCATTGGTAACACCTAATGAAGTGTAGTAATCACCCAAACCTAAAGCAACAAATTGCTGGTAGTCGGTTGGCTGTTTTATTGTTTGAATAAATAAATTATGATCATGGTCTCGAAAGTTATTGTCAAATCCAAACTTATCTGTAGAGCTTCGTTGAGATGAGACAATATTGTTAAAAGTTGTTTGACTGTTATATCCAAAAGATGATTCAATATTCACTGCAAGTTGTTCCGGATAATCTTTTGTTTCTACAGATATATATGCTCCGGCAAAATCGCCAGGTAAATCAGGGCTTTCGGTTTTGGTGATAATTACATTGTCAACCAAACTCGCCGGAAATAAATCGAGTTTAATATTGTTTGTAAAAGGGTCCAGTGTAGGAATGCGCAAACCATTGATAGCTGTTTTTACATATCGGTCGCCGATTCCGCGCACTGTAATAAAACTTCCATTTGTTGAAACGCCTGATACACGCGCCACAGCAGCTGTAACATTTGCATCGCCGGTTTTTTTAATCGTCTCAGAAGAAATATAGTCAAGTGTAACCGAAGAACTTTTTTTCATGGATTCTATGTAAGTATCCTTCGCATGATTACCTTTTGCATTCACTACTATTTCTTTTATTTGCTGGGCAGTTGATTTCAGAATAAAATTTTTGATTACAACTTCTCCCTTTTTTGGATGAACAACTTCTTCAATTAATTCATAACCGATGGATGAAACAACTAAAGTTTGTGTGGTGGAATCTTTCAGGTTGAGCGAATAATTTCCATCCAGATCTGTAACAGTTCCAACCGATGGATTTGATTTAACAACTATTGTAACACCAATTTGTGTTTCGCCAGATTCATCAGTAATTTTTCCTCTTACAATTCCTTGAGCAATTGTAATGGAGTAAATACCTATTGTAATAAAAATTGAAAGGAGTATTTTTTTCATTGGAGAACAGAAAGTAATGGCATCAGAAAAACGGGCTACATTTTTTTGATGCCATTGAACAAAGACTAGTTCTTGATTATTTTTTTGTTTGTCGTAATTCCATCAGCACTTAATTGCAGAATATAAATTCCATTGGCAAGCAACGAAAGATCAACCTGTTCAGAATTTTTTACCGCGCTTCCACTCAATTCTTTGTATGCTAAAACTTTTCCTTCAATATCAAAAAGTGTGAAATGCGCATTTGATTTTGTTTTATTAAATGTTACAGTTACAAAATCATTTGTCGGATTTGGATAAACTGAAAAAGACTCAATTTCTGAAGGAATAAAATTTCCTGTACTGGTTGTATCTTCGGTCGTATCTACTGGGGAAACATAAGTCAGACAGGAAAGCAATATTTCATTAGCCACCGCAGAATCTGCAACATAATTTTCCACTCCGCCTGTTGGTGTTCCAATCTGAATATTCAGTTTGAAAGAAAAAATTCCGTCAGTTGTAAACTGACCAATCAAAACTTTATTCTCTACTGTGTCATATCCTTTTGATCCATTCAAAGAAGCCCATGAAGCATTATGTGTTGAAAGTAAATTTCCAACCGAACCTGCTGCATCAAAAACATCCAATTCAGGAGTAGTGAATCCTACAAATGTTACCTGCTCGGGATTTCCTGCAATCAATCCATCTTCCTGTGAAAGTGGAATTCCTGCGGAAGTATCATTGTTTTGAAGCACCTGCGGAACAAAACTATTTACGACTGTAGCCACTCCATCATCAGTGCTTTTTCGGATTCCGTAATTTCCGGTACAACCAGCACCAACAGAAAACCATGAATCGAGCATTACAGTATTAGAAGCAGCTTGAGGTTTAGTATAAGTTGGTGAAGTAGCACCTCTGTCAATGTTGTTAAAAAATAATGTGGTGGTTTCAAGGCGCAATTCATGACCGGGCACACCATAAGCTGCCTGAAATTTATATCCTTGTTGCATATCAGCGTAAACACGATAGGTTTTTGAACCTACTGGAAGAACTCCTCCATCTGCATTTGCAAGAGTATCATTTGCATTTGAAACATAATAGACTTCCACCTCAACACACTCCAATCCATTTTGGGCGCGGGCAAATAATACAAGTAGCGTGAAAGTAAAAAGCAATGTAATTTTTTTCATGATCGGTATTTTATTTTATTAAAAAATGATTTTTTCAGTGCACAAATGTCTGTACTGAAAACTACTGTTTTCCCAATAGAATAATATCAGTTTGTTAAGTTAGTGTAAACAAAAATTGAACGAACCAAAAAACGAGATTATTCAATAATGAAAGTGTAGTAATAATTTATTTTTGGACTGGAAATGTTAATCCCGGAAATAATATTTCATTTCCGATCGGATTTTCTGCAACATAATTTTCCACTTTACCATCAGGAGTACCTATTTGAATATTTATCTTAAATGAGAGTTCACCATCTGTTGTAAGCTGGGCTATTAAAACTCTGTTCATTGGATGAACACCAACTGAACCGCCAAAAGATGCCCAAGAACCATTGTCAGTCGAAATTTTTTGCCCCGAAACAGCACTATTTTTTTTACCTAAAACAGAATATAACGAGCTGTCTATTCCGAACATGGTAACTACCGAAACAGGCGATTGTTTAATCATTCCATCCCGCACTACTAAAGGAATACCTGCAATAGAATCTGTGTTACTCAAAACACCATCTGAATTTAACAAAGGTTTTGTAGTATCATCACTCTTCAGAATTGCAATATAATTTTCTGCTGCAGCCCCTACAGATAACCAGGAATCTATCATTAAAGTATTATTCGTCAATTTTTCGGAAAGAATGCTATTAGCAATTGCAGCCCCATATTCCTCATTGTTATAGAATGAAGTTGTAGTTTCTATTTGCATCGAATGTCCGGGAACACCGTAGACGGCTTGCAAGCGATATGCAGGAAGCAAATCAATAAAAATTCTGTACGATACTGAACCTGCATGCAAGTTTCCTCCGTTATTTGATTTAGCATCGCTCGTATCAGAAACATAATATTTCTCTACAATAATTTTTTCCAGTCCGTGCGTTGACTGCGAATAAACTAAAGAATTAAAAGTTAGCAGAATAGAAAAAATAAATAAAATTCTCATTACCGTTTTTTTATGCGGCAATATTAATTCTACAGGTCTCCTGCTAAATTATGAATGAGTTAAGTTAATATTAATTATTGGTCTTCTTATATAAAACAAAGTAGAAATATTTATCACAAAAATTAACAGCTAATTGTTCTGAAAAATGAACTTTTATAATCAGAGAAATAGTTTTTGCGCAACATTGTTTAAATAAAATTAAGCAATGTCATGATTTGCAACCAATAACTTTACACGAACTTAATGTTATAATCATTCTAGTTTAATTATTTATTTAAAGACTCTATCGAGTTTTGTGTAAAACTTTTCATTAATACTTTTCTCATGATAACATTTGCAGAAAAAACAAACTTCTATATTGATAGGGAATCATACCTGGTTTACAAAAATGATACCTCATATACACTTCCAAAAAAAGAATTTGAATTATTGTGTCTTTTATTTTCAAAACCCGGAAAGGTTTTCAGACGCAAAGAAATTTCTCAGGCATTATGGAATACTAAGGAAAATGTAATAAAAAGCCGAACAATTGATGTTCACATCAGCAGAATTCGCGAAAAAATAGGAGAAGAAATGATAAAAACCGTTATTGGTATTGGATATAAATTAGTTGTGGATTAATTCCCTTTGTAATGCATAAACTGCAGAACTAAGATTAAGGAATTTATATATCCTTAAATCATACGAAACCATATCTGAGTTAGTTGAACCACTAAAAAGACAATTGGCTTTGTGATGATTTATCATTTTGAGATTTTATAAACCTCCATCTCAATATTCACACCGTAATTCTGTTGTAATAATTATAAAACAGATAGTAATGATAAAAAATAAAAGTGTTTACCAATCGTTATGTTCTATTATATCTATAGTTTTTTAAATAAATTACATAAATTCATTTCAAAATTTTATAACCCAATTTCAATTTGAATATTTGAATGAAAAAAAATATTCCTTGAAAAATATCATCACAAAAAATTTAAAAAAATTGTTTCCTGAAAAGGCAATTTTAAAAACACCCCACCGAACACCCCACCTATTAAAAACAAAACCCCTGAAAGCGTTGGCTATCAAGGGTTTGCGAGGACACATAGAGGTCGGAAGCGGATTCGAACCGCTGTAGAAGCTTTTGCAGAGCTTTGCCTAGCCGCTCGGCCATCCGACCTGATGTCGGCAAATGTAAATGATAAACCTGTTTATGCAAATCACTTAACTTCCTGCATTAATTTTTTCACTAATGGAGAAATGAGAATTAATACCACTCCAGCTATCAAAGCATAGATTGCCAATTGCTTATATCCATCAGTATATGAAATTAATTTTTCAGCAATTGTTGCATTTTCATCAGGACTCGTCATTCCGGCTCCTAATATACCGGCTGCGTACTGCCCATAGGCACTAGCTAAAAACCACATACCCATCATAACCCCCTGAAGAGCTTTAGGTGATAATTTCGTCATTATAGATAACCCAATTGGCGATAAACACAATTCACCAAAAGTGATAATAAAATATGCAAGTGTAAAAACATCGAGCGAGGTCATACCCTCTGTTGATGCAAAAAACCTTGTTGCGTAAAAAACATAAAATGCTAGTGCTAAAAACAAAAATCCCAATCCGAATTTCACAACAGTGTTGGGTTCAATTTTCTTTTTTGCCATCCATATCCATAATATTCCTAATAAAGGAGCAAAAATTATTACAAATAATGAATTAGCAGCATTGTTAACTCCATTTGGATCAAGTGTGATTCCGAGTACTGTATTATTCAAATTATTTGCAGCAAAAATGCTCAGAGAGCCTCCACTTTGTTCAAAGAAAGCCCAGAACAAAACAGAGAAAATAATAAACACAAGAGCTGCCAACAATTTCCTCTGCTCAGCCCAGGAGAATTTAGTCATCTCATAAAAAATATAAAGCAAAGCAGCCGGACCAACCACATACATAAACCAATCTGTGTATTCGGTTTTGGCAACCATTACCATAATCACAGGAATGATCGCAAGAGAACCTGCATACACTGCATAGTCGTACCACTTTCTGTTTTTTCCATCTTTTGAGTTCGCAAACGGCGACAAACCAATTGGGCCTAAACTGCGCTGTGTAAAAACAAAAGTCAGCAAACTAATTGTCATAACTATAGCTGCAAAACCAAAAGCAAGATTCCACGAATATCCTTTTCCAATTGCAATACACACATAACCACCTAACAAGGCTCCAACATTTATACCTGAATAGAAAAGCGAAAATCCTGCATCTCTTCTGGCATCATTTGTTTTATAAAGTGAGCCAACCATGGTTGAAATATTCGGTTTAAAAAACCCGGTGCCTATTATGGAGAAACTGATTCCTAAAAAGAAAAAATCATGTGGGTTGATGGCGAGAATGCAACTGCCGGTAATCATCAACAACCCTCCCCAGAAAAGCGATTTACGGAATCCTAAAATTTTATCCGCGAATAATCCGCCGATAAAAGTGAAAGCATAAACAAATGCTTGGGTTGCTCCATACTGCAAATTCGCTTGACCTTCATCCATCATCAATTGGTTAACCATAAAGAATGTGAGCATGCCGCGCATACCATAAAAACAAAAGCGCTCCCACATTTCACTGAAAAATAAATACCACAATTGTTTTGGATACTTACCGGTGAAGGTTTGAATTTTTTCTAATGCTGAATCCATTTCCTGATTCCCTTTATTAATAATTATTTCATCAATTGGTTCTCCCATAATTTATTTATTTAATCGTGAAAAGATAACACGGCATTTTAAATTTCAAAGTTGCATTCTTTCACAATTCATATTGTTATTCTGAGCGGGTCGATGCATAACGCAATCAACTTAAAATTTTCCCCCTGACAAAAATCATTTTTGGAAACAACTTTCATTGTGTCCTTTGAGAAAAATTATTACTCATGCCTGTTTACCAAAGTGCCGGAAAAATCCCATCCAAAAGACACATTGTTTTCAGAAATGAAAACGGAAATTTGTACCATGAAGAATTATTCGGCACCGAAGGCTTCTCTGGTCTTGCGTCGTTGGTATATCATCTGCATCCGCCAACAAAAGTTTTATCAATTGGAAAACCTGTTTCAGTAAAACCTGAAATAGCAATTGAAGAAAACATGCGTGCCATGAGTTTCCTTTCCTTTAATGTTGAACCTGAAAACGATTTTCTCGATAGCAGAAAAACAATATTTGTAAACAACGATTTAGAATGCGGTGTTGCAGCGCCGGGTATTTCAATGCGCGATTATTTTTATAAAAATGCAACAGCCGATGAAATGCTTTTCATTCACCAAGGTTCTGGTACTTTGAAAACCATGTTTGGTTCGCTCGCCTTCAATTATGGTGATTACTTAATTATCCCTCGTGGAATTGTTTACCAAATTCATTTTGATACTGAAGACAATCATATCTTGTTTTTAGAATCAAACAGTCCGATTGAAACTCCTGACCGTTACAGAAATAATTATGGTCAGTTTTTAGAAACATCTCCATTCTGTGAAAGAGATTTTCGCGCGCCGATTAATCTGGAAACCCACGATGAAACCGGTGAATTCTTAGTAAAAATAAAAAAGCGTGGAACGATGTGGGATTATTTTTATGAAACCCATCCGTTTGATGTAGTGGGTTGGGATGGCATGAGTTATCCATATGCATTTTCAATTTTCAATTTCGAGCCTATCACTGGTCGCATTCACATGCCTCCTCCTATTCATCAGACTTTTCAAGGAAAAAATTTCGTTATCTGTTCATTTGTACCACGCATGTATGACTATCATCCTGAAGCAATTCCTGCTCCATATCACCACAGTAATATTGACTCAGATGAGATTTTATACTATGTAGATGGTGATTTTATGAGTCGGAATAATATTCAGAAAGGGCAAATCACTTTACACCCCGGTGGTGTACCTCATGGTCCGCATCCAGGAGCAATTGAGAGAAGCATTGGTAAAAAAGAAACAAAGGAAATGGCTGTAATGATTGACCCGTTCAATCCGGTAATGATTACAAAAGATGCAATGAAAATGGAAGTGAAAAATTATTTCCGCTCGTGGATTGAAGAAGAAATTTTAAGCTAAACCGAAATTATCACAATGGAAAACTTAACAACAGTAAAAAATTATAATTACTCCGGCAAAAAAGTTTTTGAAAAAGCAAAAGACTTTTTACCGATTAATGGAACTGATTATGTTGAACTATATGTGGGCAATGCAAAGCAGGCAGCACATTATTACAAAACTGCCTTCGGGTTTCAATCGCTGGCTTATGCCGGCTTAGAAACTGGAGTGCGCGATCGCACTTCGTATGTATTGAAGCAAGATAAAATCAGATTGATTTTAACTACTCCCTTTGACCCTGAAAGTGAAATTTCAAATCACATTCGCAAACATGGTGATGGAGTAAAAACGATTGCACTATGGGTAGATGATGCGAAAGATGCTTTCGAACAAACTGTTAAGCGCGGAGCAAAAGTTTACTTTGAACCGTACGAGCAAAAAGATGAAAACGGAAGTGTAATATTCACTGGTATTCATACTTATGGTGATACAGTTCATGTATTTGTAGAGAGAAAAAATTACAATGGAATTTTTCTTCCCGGGTTCGTGGAATGGAAATCGGACTACAACCCCACTCAATGCGGATTGAAATATATTGACCACATGGTTGGCAATGTTGAACTCGGACAAATGAATGAGTGGGCGAAATTTTACGAGGAAGTTATGGGCTTCGCCAACCTTGTGACCTTCGATGATAAAGACATTTCTACTGAATACACCGCACTCATGAGCAAGGTGATGACTAACGGAAATGGAAGAATAAAATTTCCAATAAACGAACCGGCTCACGGAAAAAAGAAATCGCAGATTGAAGAGTACATTGAGTTTTACAAGGGCGCAGGTTGCCAACACATCGCAGTAGCTACTGATGATATTGTATTTACTGTTTCAGAATTTAAAAAACGCGGAGTGGAATTTTTGCATGTGCCCGGCAGTTATTACGATACCGTTTCAGACCGGGTTGGAATTATTGAAGAAGATTTATCAGAGTTGAAAAAATTCGGAATCATGGTTGACAGAGATGAGGAAGGATATCTGTTGCAAATATTTACAAAGCCAGTGGAAGATCGACCAACTTTATTTTTTGAAATCATACAACGCAAGGGAGCAAAGTCATTCGGCAAAGGAAATTTCAAAGCACTGTTTGAATCCATAGAAGCTGAACAGGAAAGAAGAGGCACTTTGTAAAAAGGTCGGAAATTCTTTCATAAATAATTGGTGGAAAATTTATCTTCCGCTATTAAAATTCTTTCATGTCTGAAGATTTCATCCGCATTCTCATTTACACACATGCTACATTCGGTGGAATTGCATTGCTCATTGGACTAGTTGCGTTAATAGTTACAAAGGGAAATAATCTGCACCGCACGGCAGGAAAAATATTTTACTACTGTATGTTAGCTGGTGCTTCACTTGCCATTATCATTTCCCTTTTACCAAATCACGAAAGCGCGTTTCTATTTTCCATTGGGATTTTCAGTTGCTACATGATTCTTTCCGGTAAAAGAATTCTTCATTTGAAGAAATTATTCAAAGGAGAACAACCCACATCGAAAGAATTTTTTCTTCCAGCATTGATGATAATCACTGGAATAGGAATGCTTGCTTATGGAATTAACCTTAAGAGCAATGGCAACAATAACGGAATTGTTTTAATTGTATTTGCGTGCATCGGTGGTTCAATGGCAATGAGTGATATTCAAATGCTGCGTAATAAACCAACGGATAAAAAATTCTGGCTATACCAGCACATTTCAAAAATGACAGGAGGATACATTGCGGCTGTTACAGCATTCGTGGTAGTGAATGAATTCATTCCAGGAATTTATGGATGGCTTAGTCCTTCTATTGTTGGCACTATCTACATCGTGTATCATCAAATGCGATTCAGAAAAAAAGGAGAAAAGATTTTAGCAGAAAGAAAGATTGAAAATGGTTAGTCAGAAATCATTTCGTGATATAGCGCTCTCGTTTCCTGAAGTTGATGAAGTTCCGCATTTCGGAATTCCATCTTTTCGCGTGAACAAAAAAATATTTACAACGCTGTGGGAGAAAGAAAATAAAGTGATGCTAAAACTTCCGTTGAATGACCAATCTGTTTTCTGTTCATTTGATTCGAAAATTATTTACCCTGTGCCGAGTGGCTGGGGAAAACAGGTCGCCACTTTTTTTGAACTATCAAAAGTGAAAAAATCAATGCTGAAGGATGCGTTGACAATTGCTTATTGCAATGTTGCTCCGAAAAGATTGGCTGAGAAATTCAGTAAGTGAATCTTCGTTACTGTTTGCAAAATTTTTCTTATCTACATTTCGGCTTTAATTATTTCTCTTGTCAAAATTTTTCATAGTTCCCACTCCTATCGGCAATCTCGAAGACATTACGCTTCGTGCAATAAAAGTTTTGAAAGAAGCGAATCTGATTTTGTGCGAAGACACACGCACAAGCAATTTTTTATTGAAGCATTTCGAAATCACCACTTCCACTTTCGGATTTCATCAGCACAACGAACATGCACTCACTCCGCAATTAGTAAAGCGAATGAAGATGGGTGAAACGATGGCCCTCATCAGCGATGCGGGAACACCAGGAATTTCAGATGCTGCATTTTTATTGGTGCGTGAGTGCGTGAAGGAAGATGTGAAAGTTGAATGCTTACCCGGTGCTGTTGCATTTATTCCGGCATTGGTTGAATCAGGATTTCCCTTGAATCGTTTTTGCTTCGAAGGATTTCTTCCACACAAAAAAGGAAGAAAAACCAGATTGAAAGCTTTGGCTGAAGAAACACGAACAATAGTGTTTTATGAATCGCCAAACCGATTAGTAAAATTGATGGAAGAGTTAAAAGAAATAATGGGAGCAGAACGACAAGCCAGTGTTTCGCGCGAACTCACCAAAGTTTACGCTGAAACGGTGCGAGGAACTTTAGCCGAATTGATTTCGCATTTTACCGTTACACCTCCGCGCGGAGAAATTGTTTTTGTTTTGGCAGGGAAGGAAGAATAATTATTCATGCAGCATTTAAAATATTTCACTTACTCCTTATTATTCGCAACACTCATGTGGTTGGGATGGACACCTCGACCATTCTTCTTTACATTACTTATTGCTTTTGTCCCACTGTTGATTCTGGAAGATGAACTACGAAGAAAAAACAAATCGGCGTGGTGGATTTTATTTTACAACTACATCGCATTTCTTTTCTGGAATTTATTCTGCACCTGGTGGGTGGGAAATACTTACTACGGTACAGAAGATATTACAAGTGTAATTGCAGGGTTGTTCGCCAACATTACGAACCCGCTGCTCATGAGTATTCCGGTTTTTCTTTACCTGCGCACAAAAAGAAAACTGGGTAGGAAGATGGGATTGATTTCTCTTCCGCTTTACTGGATGTGTCTCGAATGGCTGCATCTGAATTGGGACCTCGCATGGCCGTGGCTCAATCTTGGAAATGGTTTAGCACAATATCCTCAAGTGATACAGTGGTACGAGTACACCGGAATTTTGGGTGGTTCGCTTTGGATATGGTTGTGTAACATTTCCATTTATGTTTTCATTTTCAGCGAACATCGGCAGCAGAAAAAAATTTCGAAATGGATTTATACTTCGTGCATCATTTTTATTCCGATGGTTATTTCATTTGTGATAAGTGTTTTTTATACAGAGTATAAAGATTCAGATTCTCCGGGTAAAAACATAGTTGTTGTTCAACCGAACATTGACCCATACAATACCAAGTTTGATTTCAGCACACTCGGCGACCAATTGGATGAGTTGTTAAAACTCAGTGCAGAAAAAGCAGATGAGAATACTGATTACATCGTGTGGCCTGAAACTGCAATTCCGCAAGGTATCTGGCTGAATGAAATTGACAGCAACCAAACAATTTTAAAAATCAGGAGTTTTCTTCGTGCATATCCGAAAGCAAAACTCGTAACCGGATTTTCTGCTTATAAATATTATGAAACACAACCGAGTGTTACAGCGCGAAAATTCAGTGATGGTTCCGGTTATTATGATTCTTATAATTCTGCCATTCAATTAGACTCAACAAACAAATTCCAACTCTATCATAAATCAAAACTGGTTGTTGGTGTAGAGAGTGTTCCCTACCCTGCAATCTTTCACTACATGGAACCATTGCTGGTAAAGTTCGGTGGCATTTCTGTTTCTCTCGGTTCACAAAAAAATCGTTCTGTTTTTTTTGCTGATGATTCAACCGGTGTTGCTCCTGTCATTTGTTACGAAAGTATTTTCGGCGAATACTGCAATGAATATGTGCAGCGCGGAGCAAATTTTATTTTCATTGTCACCAACGATGGCTGGTGGGGAAACAGCGCAGGACACATTCAGCATGAACACTATGCTGCATTGCGCGCCATTGAAACACGCCGCTGCATTGCGCGCTCAGCAAACACGGGCACAAGTTGCTTCATCAATTCCCGCGGAGATATTTCTGATGAAACAGAATACTGGAAACCTGCAGTGATTAAAAAATGGCTCCCTGTTTTAACCGAAGAAACTTTTTATGTGAAGCATGGCGATTACATCGCTCGCATTGCGTTGATACTTTCTGCATTGATTTATATTTCTACTTTTTTCTTTAAGAAGAAAGTGGATGTTGAATAGAAATTATTCCAAATGATAACTCACTAATTTATAGTTCGCATAACCATGTTTATATTGAACCAACCCAACACCTTCGGCATAATAATAAAATTTATAGTCGCCTGGATTATGGAATGCACTTATCACCTTAACAATCATTGTTTTTTGAAAGACAAATGAATTAATAGAATAGGTTGGCAACTTTGAAAAAATAATTGATGTATCTAATCTGTCTCCATATAAATTGTAATTCTTATTCGAATAGGAATAAATTCTCCCTTCATCAAATGGATGAGCTAAGCTAAATCCAACTCCATTTTCAAATGTCAAAGTTTCCTTTGTCTTTCCATAAGTATAAATACTTATATTATAATTTTCAAAATGATAAGAGGTATTTGATTTAAATCCACAAAAGGCAGATTCCTTAAAATAGTTTTGACGAATACTTGTTGATGTATCATCCCAATAACTATTGCATTGAAGAGTATCATAATCACCCGTTAAACTATCCTGAAAAATCCAATAACTTCCACTATCAAATAAAAACATTGAGCGCAAATCATTAGGAATCATAACAATCGGAAACCGTTTGTACTCTTTCGTGCACGAAGTATAAACTGTAACAGAAATAAATATTGCAGCTATTAATTTAGAATAAAATTTAAAGGAGTGGTTCATCTTTCTTTTTTAATGGAAATTGAATGTTGAATTTTATCCCGCCCTCAAAAAGTGGAATATTTACAGGATTATCGTTTTTCAAAGTACTCAAATGAGTGGAGGCAAAAAATCGAATTGCATTCATTTTTGTAAATGAAAATTGAATCCCTGGCTCAACTAAAAAATTCCTTGAATAAATGGTTCGGTCAAAAACAACCTCATCAGGAACAAATTTTCTGCTCAATGAATCAGCAAAGACATATGAAAGCCGAGTAGTAAAATACCATTCACATTTTTCCCGTTTTAAATAATATGAAGTCTGAACATTAGGAACATAGTAATGAATAAATCTATTGTCAGAGGGCCAGACATTATCTGAAAAATCTCCTTCATAATTATAAGTTGAAATATATTGAACATGATTCCGTTCAAAATAAAACCCCGGAACAATTTCATATCCTTTACCGGATTCACTTTTATTAAAGTATCCAACACTTATATAAGTTGCTAAGGCATTTGATTTTCCATAAACAGAGCTTTCAAATAATTTATATCCTGGAAATTGTTTTCGATAAAGATTACTGTTTAATTGTCCACCTGCAGCAAGAAACAAATGATTTGAAAAACTATGCGCAAGACCTAAATGCAATCCTAACTTATTAAAGTTGGGTTCTAAAATAATTTTTGTTTGACCTGAAGAATCAAAGCCATAAGCATTCACTCGCTCAGGATAATAAAGATGATAAGAACACGAAGTGAAAAAACTGCCGATAAAAATTAAAAGGAAAATATTTTTCAAAGTTTTCATCTCGAATAAAGTTTTATGTTGAACGGATTTTTATAAAATATATTTTTTTTATTTTAAAACTAAAGAAGCCATTTACATTTGAGTCAATGGATTTACAATCGCTCTCTCAATCAGTAATTAAAATTTCAAAACAAGCCGGAGCATTTATCCGCGAGCAATATTTTTTGTTCAATGAAAAAAATATCGAAACAAAAAGTTTGAACAGCTTTGTTTCTTTTGTAGATATAACTGCGGAGAAAATGGTTGCAACGGAATTGAAAAATATTTTTCCCGAATCAAAATTTCTTACAGAAGAGAATACAGTTGAGCAAGGCACCCTTCGACAAGCTCAGAGTAATAATGAATGGCTTTGGATTATTGACCCGCTGGATGGCACCACTAATTTCATTCACGGCATTCCAACTTTTGCGGTGAGCATTGGTTTAATGCACAAAGGAAAAATGAAGCTCGGAGTGGTATATGAAATTATGCGCGATGAATGCTTTTCTGCTTACGAGGGAAGTCAATCACAGTTAAACGGAAAACCAATTTATGTTTCAGAAAGAAAAACATTGGTGGATAGTTTAATTGCAACAGGTTTTCCCTATGAAAAATTTGATTTCATTCCGCAGTATTTAAAAACACTTTCGCATCTCATGAAGCACACACGAGGCATTCGCCGCATTGGTTCTGCTGCTGTTGATTTGGCTTACACAGCGTGTGGTCGCTTCGATGGTTTCTTTGAATACAATTTAAATCCGTGGGATGTGGCGGCAGGTGCCTTCATTGTGCAACAAGCAGGCGGACAATTATCATGTTTTTCAGGAAGCGATAATTTTATATTCGGGCGCGAAATACTTGCAGGCAACGGATTAATCAATCATGAACTGTTACAGGTGATTCAACAAAACAATTCAACTTCCACCAATGCAATTGGAGCAAATTCATGAGCAGTTAAAAATATATCAGCAGAAAAATTTCCGCCTGTTCACCACTTGTTCTTTTCAGTCGCACAGTCTGGTACTGTTACACATCATTTCTTCTTACGATAAAAACATTCCGGTTTATTTTATCAATACCGGTTTTCATTTTCCCGAAACACTTTCATTCAGAGATACTGTTTGCGATTTGCTTGGAATAAAAGTGATGAATCTTTTTTCTCCCACTCCGAAATCAATGCAGAAAGATGCGAGTGGAAAATTATTGTTTGCATCAGACCCCGATTACTGTTGCTACTTAAATAAAACTTTGCCTGTTGAACCGCTGCTGAAAGAATTTGATGTCTGGATAAATGGTGTGCGTGCCGACCAAAGTGCAGCACGAAAATTAATGCAGGTTGAACAAGCCACACCATTTCGCGCGGTGCGTTTTCATCCGATGCTTGATTGGTCACCGAAAATGATTCATGAATATGCGAAAAAATATTCGCTGCCTCATCATCCGCTGGAAGAGAAGGGATACTTCAGCATTGGTTGCGAACCCTGCACAACTAAAGTTGATTTGCGTGATGAAGGAAGAACAGGAAGATGGTTCGGATTGAATAAAACTGAATGCGGATTGAATACGGATTTAGTTGCAGCAAAAAAGTTGTGAATTGTCAATTGTGTGCTTCGACAAGCTGCATGACAAGAGTTAAGGGTGAAAAGTGAATTGTGAATTGTGAATTCCTGAATTAATATAAAATTGAAAATAAAATTGCAATGCATGTTTTAATCACCGGAGGGGCCGGATACATTGGAAGTGAATTGGTAAAACGATTGGTGAACAATAATTCCATTTCGCGAATCAGTATTTATGACAATCTGAGCCGCAGCAACTATAATTTATTTATCGGCGATAAAATTGGTGGAACAAAAATTCAATTCATCAACGGAGATATTCTTGACTCACGAAAACTGCGCAAGCAATTGAAAGGAGTTGATATGGTGATTCATCTCGCTGCGAAAGTCACCACGCCATTTGCAAATATTGATTCACACATTTTCGAGCAAGTGAATCATTGGGGAACAGCTGAGTTGGTTTATGCATTGGAAGAAAATCCTGTTGCACAATTTATTTTCATGAGCAGCGCCTCGGTTTACGGCAATACAAAAACTGAAGTAACTGAAGAATCAATTACTGCTCCGAGTAGTTTTTATGGTATGTCGAAGTGGAGAGCCGAATCGCATGTGGTGCGTTTGATGGAAAAGATGAACACGATTATTCTTCGCTGCGGAAATGTGTATGGCTTCAGTCAGAGCATGCGCTTCGATGCAGTGATAAATAAATTTATGTTCGATGCGCATTTTCACAATCGGGTTTCCATTGAGGGAAATGGAAAACAACACCGCACTTTCATTCACATTGATAAAGTTACTTTCATGTTGGAGCAATTACTTCAGCATAAAATTGATTCCGGAGTTTATAATCTTTCCGATAAAAACCTTTCGGTACTTGAATTAATTGAAACCATGCAAACGATGTATTCCGGTTTGGAATTTATGTTCATCAATCAGCATCTGGATATGCAGGAAATGAAAGTGAATCCGCAGAGTAAATTGTATTCTTATCTTGCATTGCCACAAAGCAATTTGGCTGATGAACTTCAGCAATTCAAATCGCGGTTTGCATTTTAGCTATTGCAATTAATCTTTATCAAATTTGCTGCATGTTAATTGTTGATACGCACACACATATTTATCTCGAAGATTTCGATGCTGATATCGACGATGTAATTCAACGAGCTGAAAAAATCGGTGCGAAATATTTTATGCTTCCGAATATCGACATCACTTCAATTGCTCAGGTAAAAGCACTGCATGCTAAATTTCCTGAATCCTGTTTACCAATGATGGGGTTGCATCCGTGTTCTGTGAAAGAAAATTTTAAGGCTGAATTAAAAATTACCGAGGCAGAATTATTTAACAATTCTAAAATAAAATATTACGGAGTTGGTGAATGTGGGTTGGATTATTACTGGGATAAAACCTTTATTCTGCAACAGAAAGAAGCGCTTCACATTCAATCGAAGTGGGCAAAAGATTTGGACTTGCCAATCATTTTGCACACCCGCGATTCAATGGATGATGGAATCGCTTTAATCAGTGAAGAACAGAATGGAAAACTGAAAGGCATTTTTCATTGCTTCGGTGGAACTGTTAAACAAGCACAACAGATAATTGATTTAGGATTTCTATTGGGAATTGGTGGAGTGCTCACCTATAAAAAATCAGGATTGGATGAAGTGCTCAAGAATATCGATTTGAAATATTTGGTGCTTGAAACTGATGCACCCTACCTCACTCCTGTTCCATTCAGAGGAAAAAGAAATGAACCTGCTTACCTTGAATATATTTTAACACGGTTAGCTGAGGTAAAAAATTGTTCGAAAGATGAAGTTGCAAAAATCACATCTCAAAATGCAATGAACCTTTTCAGAATTGAAAACTAAAAAATATTTCTAAAGGAAATTTATTCAAAACTCAAAGCTTTTTGTAAACCATCACCCAGTTTGGGCAATTTTCCACGCTGACTTAAGAAAGAAGTTAAGTCAGCAATTTCCTTGAATACATAATGTGTATCAGCAGCGGCTTTTAAATATTCTGCCCCTGTACTACCACCGGTTCCAATTCTTCTTCCAATCATCCGCTGTACCATGTTCATGTGACGGTAGCGCCACTGGGCGAGCAGTTCATCAATATCAAGCAACGAATTCAATAACTGATAAGGCTGAAGCAGCAAAGGATAATCACGATATAACATGATGAACAATGCGCTTCGGTTTGCTTTTGCACTGAAATTTCTTTCTTCCGGATAAGTTACATCATTCAAAAAAAGTTTTTCAAAATTTTCAAGATTTTGCTTTTCACCCGGCTGCAAAGAAGCAGAATATGTTGCATGGTAATTTTTCCAGAATGGATGTTCTGAATTATTACTCAGAGATTTTTCATTCCAGTATTTTTCTCCATTGAAAAAAGGCATTCGTTCGAGCCAGCGATTAATTAATTCCA